>QQTW01002377.1_pt1 | contig 13611 bp, 11 predicted proteins | sample 1904831 | NCBI WGS metagenome assembly QQTW01 (sample SAMN09435610, study PRJNA476489) | Subsurface metagenome, whole genome shotgun sequencing project. | reverse complement strand
CCTTTAACTACAGTGCATCCCTTCAAGCGCAGGCTGCAAGCGCAGATGTTGAGTCAGGCGCGACTGTAGACCGCGATACTATTAAGCGGATTCAGGAAAAGGCTGAAGACCTAGGTGATAGTCCTGAAAGACCCATCGGTGATACAGGTTTGGAGAACATTAAACAGCTTGGAGAAAAAATTCCTAAAGTCATTGACCTCAATATCCGTCAACAGGGTGCCAAGTATAACCCAAATGAGCCGAACAAAAAAGAAGCTATAGATGAGAGTCAAAAGAAAGTAGAGTCAGGCAGCTAAGTATACAAACTAAGCTGTGAAGGCTACTGCTTGCCCCGGATTTTTATCAGGATTTTTTGGGTTTAAACTCCGCCTCTTGTGGGCGGCTTTTTATTTAAAATTTGTTAGGTTTAAGTCCTGCAAGATTTCGTTAAGGTAAAAAGGTATTAAGTAACGCGATAGGTTACATACCAATAACCAGGGGGCAATGCCCAAGACACTGACTAAAAAGGAGAGTGCATGACGCCTCGCGTGAGAGCACCAGAACTGCCCCAGAATCAACCCTGGCTCAACACCGACAAGCCCTTGGCTATTAAGCAGTTGAAGGGGAGAGTCGTGATTCTGGACTTCTGGACCTACTGCTGTATTAACTGCTTGCACATTTTACCGGAACTGAAGTACCTCGAGCAGAAATATAAAGACAGTCTCACGGTTATCGGCGTTCACTCTGCCAAATTTGATAACGAAAAGGAAACCGAAAACATCCGTCAGGCTATCCTGCGCTACGACATCGAGCATCCGGTGCTAGTTGACAGTGGTTTTGGGGTTTGGCAACAGTATGCCGTTCGTGCTTGGCCTACGTTGATGATAATTGATCCAGAAGGTTATGTGGTTGGCTACGTCTCCGGTGAGGGTAATCGGGACGTTTTAGACCAGCTCATCGAACAGCTGATCGGGGAACACAAACAGAAAGGCACGATCAATTTTCAAGAAATGAGCCTGACTCTGGAAAAACAGCGGCAACCGTTGATAACACCGCTAGCTTTCCCTGGTAAGGTACTAGCTACCTCAGCTGGGCTTTTTATCGCGGACTCTGGTCATCACCGGATAGTCGTCAGCAGCCTGGACGGGAAAGTGTTGAATCTGATTGGCACTGGGAAACAAGGGTTAACCGATGGTTCTTTCACGGAAGCGCAGTTTTTTGCGCCCCAGGGAATGACTTTCGATGGGCAAAACCAGCTGCTGTATGTGGCTGATACAGAAAACCATGCCCTGCGCCGGATTGACCTCAAGCGTCAGGTGGTTGAAACCATTGCGGGGACGGGTGAGCAAAGCCATAATATTCATCCTCACGGTGGTCCTGGTTTGGAAATTGCTTTAAATTCGCCTTGGGATTTAGAGAAAGTGGGTGATTGCCTCTTCATTGCCATGGCTGGCTCCCATCAAATTTGGGAAATGCAACAGCAAACTGGCATAGTTCAAACCTATGCTGGTATCGGCAGGGAAGCTTGTATTGATGGTCCACTCATGGAGTCTGCTTTTGCCCAACCCAGCGGCATCACCGCTGATGGACGGGAGCTATACGTCGCCGATAGCGAAGTCAGCTCCATTCGCGGCGTCGGGCTGGTTGAGAAGCCTCAAGTGCGAACAGTCTGCGGCAGCGGCGAGTTATTTGGCTTTGGTGACGTTGATGGAAGCGGTGAAGAAGCTCGGCTGCAGCACTCCTTAGGTGTAGAATATGCCCAAAATCACCTTTGGGTGGCAGATACATATAACCACAAAATCAAGCGGGTTGACCCACGCACTGGCAGCTGTCAAACCGTACTGGGAGATGGTTCACCAGGTTTCCAAGACGGTCAAGGCACGAGTACCCGCTTTTGCGAACCCTCCGGTCTCAGTGCTAAGGGTTCCCACCTGTATATGGCTGATACCAATAACCACGCCATCCGCCGTGTGGATTTGGATATGCTGACGGTTACAACGTTGCAGTTTTCAAGATTATGCGCCCCAGATATCTGTACCCCGTCTGAGGTTTTATCTGCCAGTTCCTGAAAAAGCCTGTTTTGTAACATCCTTTTAGCATCATGACTAGAAAATTCTATGCAAGGTAAACTGTTGGAACTGGCTGGTGACACTCAGCCTCTCCCCGTTAAAAACAGTGCGTTATGCCTACGTTCTTTTTATTAGAAGTCGGTACAGAAGAACTACCTGCAAGCTTTGTTGATAACGCCATAGAGCAGTGGCGATCGCACATTCCCTCAAGCCTCAAAGAACACTCCCTCACAACAGAGGCGATTGAGATTTACGGCACCCCCCGACGCTTAGCAGTGCTGATTAAGGGTCTCCCAACCCAGCAACCAGACCGAGAAGAAGAAATTAAAGGTCCACCCGCGCAGGCGGCTTTCAAAGATGGCAACCCCACCAAGGCAGCAGAGGGTTTTGCCAGAAAGCAAGGTGTAGCACTAGACGCCCTAGAAATTCGCGCCACTGATAAAGGGGAATTTGTCTTTGTACGACAATCTATTCCTGGACGTCCAACGGCTGAAATTCTGACGGAACTAGCGCCGCAGTGGATTTTGAGATTAGAAGGTAAGCGGTTGATGCGTTGGGGAGATGGCGACTTCAAGTTTGCCCGACCGATTCCTTGGTTGGTGGCGTTGTTGGATGAAGCAGTGCTGCCAATTCAGCTAGTTAATGGTTCGGAGACGATTAAGAGCGATCGCATCTCTCAAGGGCATCGGGTTTTGCATCCAGAACCAGTCACAATTACCCAGGCAGGTGATTATATCACAAGATTACGCTCTGCCTTTGTAGAGGTTGACTCAGATGAGCGTAAGGCCAAAATCAAAGAGCAAGTTCAGTCAGCTGCTCAAAATTTGGATGGTCATGTAGCTATATATCCAGAGTTGTTGGCGGAAGTCACTAACCTCGTAGAATGGCCTTCAGCTGTTGTAGGCAACTTTGACCGGGAATTCTTGAGCTTGCCGCCAGAGGTGATTACCACTGTTATGGTGACTCACCAGCGCTATTTTCCGGTTTTTCAAGCTGACAATACCCTACTACCCAACTTCATAACAATTTCCAACGGCGATCCAGCCAAATCAGATGTGATTGCTGCTGGAAATGAAAGAGTAATCCGCGCTCGGTTAGCGGATGGTCAGTTTTTCTACAAAGCTGACTTGGCAAAGCCTTTGGAAAGCTATTTGCCCCAGTTAGAAAAAGTAACTTTCCAAGAAAATTTGGGTTCGGTGCGGAACAAGGTGGAGCGACTGGGCAAAATAGCTGGGCAAATTATTGAACAGTTGCAATTAGCAGAGGACGTGCGCACCAATATCCAGCGAGCGGCTTTGCTGTGTAAAGCCGACCTCGTTACCCAAATGGTTTATGAATTTCCGGAATTGCAAGGGGTGATGGGGCAGAAGTACGCCTTGGCAAGTGGGGAATCAGAGGCAGTGGCGACGGCAATCGAGGAGCATTATTTGCCGCGCGGGGCGGATGATAGCTTACCCCACACTCTGGTTGGTCAAGTTGTGGGTTTAGCTGACAGGCTCGACACATTGGTGAGTATCTTCGGGTTAGGGATGTTGCCAACGGGTTCTTCTGACCCCTTTGCCCTCCGCCGTGCTGCCAATGCCGTTATTAATATCACTTGGACATCTGATTTGCCGCTCAATTTATACCAGCTGCTGGAGCAAATTACAGCAGATTTTGTTGCTGCCCATCCCAAAACCCAGAGCGAGGAGCTATCACAACAGTTAAGAGAATTCTTCCTGCAACGAATCCGCACCCAGCTCCAAGAAGAACGGCTGATTGACTATGATTTAGTGAATGCGGTTTTGGGGGAAAATGATCCAGAATATGGGTTGCGGGCGTTAAGAGATTTATTGGATGTGCGCGATCGCGCCTTATTCCTGCAAGAAATCCGCCATAACGGCACGTTGACCAAAATTTACGAAACCGTTAACCGCTCTACTCGGCTAGCAGCCCAAGGCGATTTGGATACAACTCAACTGAACCCAGTTAACTCTGTGCGTCCAGAACTATTCCAAAAACCCTCAGAGCAAACTTTCTATGATGCCTTAGTGCAGCTAGTGCCACAAACGCAAGCAGCGCAGAAGCAACGCAATTACCAACAACTGGTGGAAGCACTGAGCCAGATTGCTCCCACCCTTAGCAACTTCTTTGATGGACCTGAAAGTGTTTTGGTGATGGACTCTGACCCAGAAGTTCGGCGTAACCGATTGAATTTGCTGGGATTATTGCGTAACCATGCTCGTATATTGGCAGATTTTGGGGCAATTGTCAAAAGCTAGAATTAGCTGGTAAATCCGCTTAGGCAGTAACATGAGGATTGCTTAACTAGGGAAGTAGGGACGCTATCAATCAAAATATGCCCAAGGCTCATGTCATTGGACTGGGAAAGTCAGGTGTTGCGGCAGCACGATTGCTAAAACTGGAAGGTTGGCAGGTAGGGGTGAGCGATCGCAACACCTACGAAACATTAAGGCAACAGCAACAGGAGTTGGAGCGCGAGGGAATCACAGTTGAGTTGGGGCATTCCCTTGAACTGGACAGTTCGGATTTACCCCAGATGGTTGTTGTCAGTCCTGGTGTTCCTTGGGATTCACCGGTATTAGTCCGCGCTAGACACCTGGGCATTGAGACGATAGGAGAAATAGAACTGGCTTGGCGGCATCTCCAGACTTCTCCCTGGCTGGCAATCACGGGCACAAATGGCAAAACTACCACTACTGCCCTTATAGCCGCAATTTTTAAAACAGCTCGATTACATGCCCCCGCCTGCGGCAATATCGGCTACGCCGCCTGCGATTTAGCTTTAGAAGCTTTGGGTAAATCGCCACTCCCGACTCCCCACTTTCCTGACTGGGTGATTGCCGAAATTAGCAGCTATCAACTTGAGTCCTCCCCCTCTGTTGCCCCACGTATTGGAGTGTGGACAACCTTTACACCCGATCACCTCAGCCGTCATGGTACTTTAGAGCACTACTTCGACATCAAAGCGCATTTGCTGCGTCAGTCCCAGGAGCAAGTTTTAAATGGTGATGACGCTTACTTAAGCCAGGTAGATGTTAATCAATGGAAGTTAGATGCCTGTTGGACAAGTGTTAAAGGTAAAGCTCATCTGATTGGCAACCCAGCTTTGGGAACTTACATTGAGGATGGCTGGGTGGTGGCTCAAGCTGAGCCGATTGTGGCGGTGTCGGCTTTGCGAATGCCGGGAGAACACAATCAGCAAAATCTACTGATGGCAGTAGCAGCGGCTCGCTTAGCTGGGATTGAGAAAGATGCGATCGCCGTTGCCATTGCCAACTTTCCCGGTGTTCCCCATCGCCTCGAACACATCTGCACGCTTGCAGGCATTGATTTCATCAACGACAGCAAAGCCACTAACTACGACGCTGCCCAAGTCGGGTTAGCCTCCGTCAATAGCCCAGTGATCCTCATTGCCGGTGGTGAAGCTAAAGCCGGTGATGACAGCACTTGGATTCAAACAATTCAAGCTAAAGTAGCAGCTGTATTACTTATTGGTGATGCAGCTGCTGCTTTTGCTCAGCGATTAGAGCAGGTTGGGTATTCGAGTTACGAAATTGTAGAAACAATGGAGCGGGCTGTGCTCAGAGCAGCTGAATTAGCCAAACAGTATCAGACTCGTGTTGTCTTGCTATCTCCTGCCTGTGCCAGTTTCGATCAGTACCAAAACTTTGAGCAACGGGGCGACCATTTTCGGCAACTCTGCCAAGAGCTAATATCTTGATCAATTTCTGATTGAATTAGTCTGGAGAAGTGGATAGCTGAGTTTCCAGGCGATCGCGGTTCAACAACATTGTGGTAGTGTTTACAACGATCTGGGCGACTCCCGTGAAGAACGGCTTGTCAAGGGTTGCCGGTGTATCGCTCGGTTGGTGGTAATGGGGCGTGCGTAGATTCGCGGTATCAGTTAGTAGCACTGCACCAACTCCCTGATACCAGAATGGCGCATGATCGCTGCGTAGCGTGTCGGGTATCAGTATTCCTTTGAGAGGAACCGGCAACGTCAGGACTGGTGGCAGACCCGGTTGAGTAGACTGTTGAAAGGCTTCTAGTAGTGGCAAGTGTTCTGAGTCGCCAACTACTGCCAGAAAGTCTCCCCGGTTTGTGGACGGAACGATAGGTAACCCAGTTGGATACCGTTGACAGCCTGGTGTATAGCAAGCAAATCCGACCATATCCATAACGATTACTCCGCGCAGGTTTTCCAAGTGCGCCTTGTTTGCCGCAAAGGCAATGCTCCCACGCAGTCCCAATTCTTCCTGGTCGAAAAACGCTAATTGCAACGTCCGTGGCGTGGGGCGTGAACCGAAAAGACGGGCAACTTCCAAAACCACGGCAACCCCGCTAGCGTTGTCATCCGCACCTGGTGAAACTGGAACAGTATCGTAGTGCGCCGCTACAAGAATTGCTCCAGCCTCCGGAGCAGTACCCTGCCGCTGAGCAATGATATTGACACCGCCCTCGAAAGGTTGCAGCGTCGGCGACCATCCCAATTTCTTGAGAGACTGAGTGAGGTAGTCCCGCGCGCGATCGCGCTCAGCTTGGGTGTAGCGTTTAAAGTTCAACGCCTTAATGTGTCTGAACAGATGCTTAGACTCCACGTTTGGAGCGCGTAGGGGCTGGGGTATCTTAGCTGCATCGGAATTGCTGCTTTCCGCCCGTTTTGGGGTGACTTCCTGGAATTGTGTCCCTACCGATGAGGGACGTTGCTGGAAAAACCTGCTGCCACCGATCGTTACCGCGATCGCCACCAGCACCAACAGCGCCACCCAAAACCATTTCCTCATATTTCTACCTGAAATCAGAGTGGTATGTGCTGAAAAATGTGCGCCAAAAGTAGGGTGGGCATTGCCCACCTTACTAACTCATAATCGAAATTGCCCGGAGAAGTTTGACAGCTTGTCTTTTGACAGGAGCGATCGCCTGACTTAAAGTTTTGCATGAGAGTGGGAAAGCATCCCCGTGAAAAAGTAGCTGTTGCCTTGGGAAAAGCGAAAAGCAGTATGGTAGACCTGTTGCTAATCACAGCCCTGGGGTTCCTGGGCAGTTTTGGTCACTGCGTCGGGATGTGTGGTCCCCTGACTGTGGCATTTTCCTTGTCTAACCAGGAAAAAAAACCTCCCACTTGGCGGCAGCAACTTTATTTTCACATTTTGCTGAACCTGGGGCGGATATTTAGCTATGCCCTGGTTGGTGCTGGCATTGGAGCGCTGGGTTCTGTGTTGATTGCCAGTGGACAAATGGCGGGGATAGGCAGCGACTTACGCCGATGGCTTGCCATTCTGACTGGCCTTATGCTGATCTGGTTTGGGCTGATGCAAATTAAACCAGACTTTCTCCCACGTCTGCCAGTGCTACACCCACTGACTCAGGGCACCTGGCACAATCGCCTGAGTGCGGCAATGGTCAAGCTGTCGCTGCAAAAAAGTTGGTGGACGCCAGCCCTTTTGGGAATGGTCTGGGGTCTAATTCCCTGCGGTTTCCTGTATGCAGCCCAAATTAAGGCAGCTGAAACCGGCAATCTCTGGAGGGGAGCGGCAACAATGCTAGCTTTTGGACTGGGGACGTTGCCAACCATGCTGGGAGTGGGTGTGTCCACCTCCTTGGTAAGTGCTGACCGCCGCAGCCAGCTGTTTCGGATGGGAGGCTGGATCACACTCACCATTGGGCTGCTAACGCTCCTGCGAACTGGAGACACGATGGTAGACTACACCGGTTATGCCGCGTTGATATTTTTGATGCTGGCGCTGATTGCTCGTCCGATCAGCCGTTTGTGGTCGCCACCATTGCATTACCGCCGCGCCTTGGGAGTGGGAGCTTTTGTATTATCCCTTGTCCACACTGTTCATATGCTGGAACACACGCTGCAATGGAATTTCACTGCCTTTTCTTTCCTGTTGCCAATGCATCAGTTGGGTATGGGAGCGGGTGTGCTGGGATTAGTATTGATGGCTCCACCTGCTCTTACCAGTTTTGACCGGATGCAGAAATATTTAGGTAAACGATGGCGACAGATTCATCTGCTGGGCGTCCCGGCTGTTCTCCTCAGTACGATTCATGCTGTGTTAATTGGCTCCCATTACCTTGGTGGGTTGGAATGGACGTGGGGAACTAAATTACGGTTGGTACTACTGGGAGTCGTGACGCTGGGTGTATTACTGGTGCGATCGCGTCAGTTTTGGTCAATATTATCCCTAGGAAAATTCTATGTCCCCCCCAACAAGTCTCTTTAAACAAATAACAAGGGTATTATTACTGAATTGTGTTGTAATAACATTAACAAATTTTTTACCAGTATCTGCCCATAAAATTGAAATATCAGGGGATGTGGGCGGCACATTGCATCTTGAGCCAAATGACAACCCCCGCGCTGGGGAAGCAGTTGTTGCCTGGTTCGCACTTACCCGTAAGGGCGGACAAGTGATTCCGCTGAAGCAGTGTAATTGTCAGTTGGCTATTTACACCGCTCCTCATTCACCTGACTCCCCGGCACTGCTAAAGCCACCTTTGAAACCTGTTTCGGCTGAGCGGTATCAGGGCATTCCGGGTGCCGAAATTACATTTCCTAAACCAGGGGCTTATCAGCTGCAACTCAGTGGTAAACCGGCACATGGGGCGGACTTCAAACCGTTTCAACTGAGGTTTAACGTTATTGCAACTGGTAGATCAGCGGCACAGGCAACGACAACTAACTCAGCTGCCCAACTGCCCACCCTACGGAAGTGATTAACCTATGAAGGAGGAAGTCAAGAAAACAACATCAAAAGCAGCAATTTACCCAACCCAGAAAAACTACTGCAGGATTTCTTCGAGCTTGTGCTGGTTCCAAAGCGAGCGGTAAAGACCAGGCTGTTGCAAAAGTTCAGCATGCGTGCCAAGCTGAACAATTTCCCCTTTGTCCATTACAAAAATGCGATCAGTAGTGGCGGCAGCAGACAATTGGTGGGATATGAAGACAACGGTTTTGCGTTGAGTACCTTGTGAAAGATTGTTGAGGATATCTGTCGCTGTTTGATTGTCCACACTGGAGAGAGCATCATCCAAAATCAGCACTGGTGCATCCACCAGCATGGCACGACCAAGAGCAGTTCTCTGCCGTTGTCCGCCAGACAGGGTAATCCCGCGCTCCCCGACAATTGTTTTGTATTGCTGGGGGAAATTGAGGATTTCTGAGTGAATCTGGGCAAGTTTTGCACTGTATTCTACCTCTGACTGTTCAGCCACAGGGTCGCCGTAGCGAATATTGTTTTTGATAGTAGTGCTAAAAAGGAAACTGTCTTGAGGGACATAGGCGATCGCACTGCGTAAATCCCGCAATCGCAGCTGGGTAATGTCATACCCATCCAAAAACACCTGCCCCGCCTCAATATCTAATAGACGCAGCAAGGCATTCGCCAGAGTTGATTTCCCAGAGCCAATTGGTCCTACGATCGCTACAGTTTCCCCTGGCTGAATAGAAAAGTTGACATCTTTTAAAGCTGGGGTAGTGGAACCTGGATACTTAAAACTCAGATTCAGAGCTGTCAGTTCACCTTTTACCTGCTCGCGTTGCAGCTCAATTGCGTTACTCGAGTCTTGGATTTTTGGTGTAACCGTGAGAATCGACTCGATCCGGTCGATACTGACTTCACCTCGTTGGTAGGCAGTAATTGTGAACCCCAACAGCGCCGTTGGGAAAACGAGACGCTCCACATATATCAGCAGCGCCAAAAAGTCGCCAATTGTGATCGCCCCAGATGTAATCTGCCTCGCCCCCAGCCACAGCAGGATTAGCAAGCTTACATAACCCAACCCTCCAACCAGCGGAAACAGTGTATTCCGCGTTTTCGCCAGCTTGAGATTCGCCTCTAACAGCTGCTGATTGTTCTGGCGGAAGGCTCGGCGCTCGTTCTGCTCCTGGGCGTAAATTTTGATCAGAGCCATGCCGCTCATATCTTCCTGGATCAACTCGCTGATTTTAGAGAGTTCCTCCTGTACTTCTATCTGTTCATTGCGTAAGCGATCGCTAAACAGCTGCACCAGAATCAGCATAAAGGGATAGACGGAGAGCGCGGCTAAAGACAGTTGCACGTTAATCGACAGCATCACCGGCAGCGTCAGGGCGTAAGCAAACACTGTATTCGCTATACTCAGCACTGCAAACCCCAGTAGTCGCCGGATGTTGTCCACATCACTCGTAGCCCGGTTAATCAAATCTCCAGCTGTGTTCGCTGCAAAATAAGACGGTTCCAGCTTCAGCAAGTGTTGAAAAATCTTTTGCTTCAGGTCAAATTCCACCTGACGCCCCACCCCAAATAGCGTGATTCGGGATACCATTCGGATTACCCACATCACGGAGCTGAGTACGATGATCAGCACCACATAACTTAAAATTTGGTCAAAACTGAAAGTGACTTGAAGTTTGTCAATGATGTTACGAATCAGCAAAGGGATGTAAACACCCAGCGCATTGACAACAAACAGAGCTAGGATGCCTAAAGTAGCCTGCCGCCAATGGGGACGTAGGTATGCACCGAGTTTTCGCAGCCGTGATTGAGCCATTACAGCAATTGAGCAACTTCCTGATCGTAGACTGATTTCAACTGCTGCTGTCTTGCAACTGTTGTAAGAATTAGGTCTTACCTTCCAGTATTATATCGCCGTGACACTGGACACCTGACACCTAGTTGGTATTAGCTAAAGTAATTGTGAAGTCATAAGGTACAAATAATGTCGGCTGTAAAACCCACCATTTTAGTTACTGGAGGAGCTGGATATATTGGCTCCCATGCGGTGCTAGCACTGAAAAATGCCGGTTACGGCGTGGTTGTTCTCGATAATTTGGTATATGGGCATCGAGAGTTGGTGGAGAAAGTTTTACAAGTAGAGCTAATTGTCGGCGATACCAATGACCGAGCACTGCTCGACGAGCTGTTTGCCAGCCACCAGATCGCTGCTGTGATGCATTTTTCTGCTTATGCTTATGTGGGGGAATCGGTCACAGATCCTGACAAATACTATCGCAACAACGTCGTTGGCACCCTGACCTTACTAGAAGCAATGCTAGCAGCGTCGGTTAAGCAATTTGTCTTTTCTTCCACTTGCGCCACCTATGGCGTGCCAATTCAAGTGCCAATTTCTGAAGACCATCCCCAAAATCCGATTAATCCCTATGGAGCCACTAAATTGATGGTAGAGCGGATTCTAGCGGATTTTGAGGTTGCCTACGGCTTGAAGTCTGTGTATTTTCGCTACTTTAACGCTGCTGGTGCTGATCCAACTGGATTGCTGGGAGAAGATCATGACCCAGAAACGCACATAATTCCCCTAGTACTGATGACGGCTCTGGGTCTCCGTGAATCTGTTTCGATTTTCGGCACCGATTACCCTACCCCAGACGGAACCTGTATTCGCGATTATATCCACGTTACAGACCTGGCAGATGCTCATGTTTTAGGTCTGGAATATCTGTTGCAGGGTGGTGATACAGCGGTCTTTAACTTAGGGAATGGCAATGGCTTTTCAGTTAAACAGGTTATTGACACGGCTAAGATGGTGACAGAGCGAGATATCAAGGTGGTGGAGAGCGAGCGCCGAGCCGGTGATCCACCAATTCTCGTCGGCAGTAGCGACAAAGCCAGAAAGACTTTAGGTTGGAAACCTCAGTACCCAGCCCTCCAACAGATCATTACCCATGCGTGGCAGTGGCATAAACTCCGTCATGGCTAGAAAGGAAGCAGGGCTCCCCTGCTCCTGTGAGCCTCTGCGTTTTTAGCAAGCTCCACTTCTGGCAAAAATCACGTAAATCGTTTTAGCAATTAAAACCAAGTCGTACAAAGGATACCACTGGCTTTGGTAGCGCAAGTCTAGACTAACAACCTCTTCAAAATCTGTGACGCTAGAACGACCATTCACCTGCCATTCGCCCGTAATGCCAGGTTTGACATTCAACCGTTGCCAGTGCCGCTCATTGTATTGAGCAACTTCATCGGCAGTGGGTGGGCGGGTTCCTACTAAGCTCATCTCGCCTACCAGGACGTTCCAAAATTGAGGCAATTCATCCAGGCTTGTGCTTCTCAAAAACCGACCCACACGCGTCACTCGTGGGTCTTGTTTATTTTTAAATATCAGCCCTGACGCCTCGTTTATCACCTCTGTCTTTAGCTGCTCAGCATTCACAACCATCGAGCGAAATTTCCATATGCGGAATGCGCGTCCCTGGAGTCCGTGGCGCTCTTGGCTGTAAAAAATTGGTCCTGGGTTATCTAACTTAATCGCGAGTGCCACAGGCACGAACACGATCGCTAGAAGCGCTAGCCCCATCAAACTCCCCACAATGTCCAAACAACGCTTGAAGATTGACGAGGCTGAGCGATGAGGTTCCTGCGGAGCAAAATTGGATACTGCAGCGTTAAAAGCGGTCGAAACCGGCGCTTGGTACATCGTCATGGCTGACCTGCAATCAGAGAACCGTATACTTACTTAAACTTATTAAAAATATAAACTTAATCCAGTTACTTCAGTGGATAATGTCTCTATTTGAGTCCATAATTCACTAAATTTTTATAAAAAGCTTCAGTAGACTTACTTTTTGTAAAGTTTATGTAAAGTAGATATCCTCAGGGTTTCTACTTAGAACTCGTAGCTGTAATATTTTAAGAACCTACTCGTTAAGATAATAGCACAGATTGAAGCAAAAATATCTCTATAATTAGACAGAAGTTGTGGGAGGATTGGCATAATTATGAAGTTGTGTTTACAAGCTTCAAACGAAGTGGAACAACAACTTCAAGCAACCGGGCGTGTAGGCTGGCGTCCTGAACAACAGAGAAACCATAAATCATTGCTATCCACGCACACGTAAAGGTTATGGTAATTTAGCATACCACTAAAAATTAACAACATCTATGACGGTGCCTAACTGGGTGACGTTGTCCCGGCTACTAGGGTTACCAGTAATACTGTATTGCTTGCAAAACCCAACGGTTGAAAATCGCTGGCTCAGTTTAGCAATTTTTATGGTTGCCGCCATGACGGATTGGGTAGATGGCTACCTAGCCCGAAAACTCAACTCTGTTACTGAGCTAGGTAAGTTTCTTGATCCTCTGGCAGACAAGTTGCTGGTACTTGCTCCTCTTCTAGTCCTGATTGAATTGGGAGAGGTTCCTGCCTGGGGGGTGTTTTTAATTTTGGCGCGGGAGTTAAGTGTAGCAGGCTGGCGCGTCACCCCAAGCTTGACCGGCAACCAAGGTGTTGTGGGAGCCAATTTCTGGGGTAAAATCAAAACCGTGAGTCAAATTGTCGCGATCGCGCTTTTAATCACACCCCTGCCGGAAATGCGAATTCCCGGACTCATCGCCTTTTGGATTTCTGTGCTCCTGACATTGATTTCAGGTGCCATCTACTTTTGGCCTCCCAAAATTTCGTCATCTACTGAGAAATCAACTTGAGCTGTGTCTCGACCAGAGGCGAGGTAATCATTCAAAAACGAGTCTTTAAGACCAGAGACAAGGTCAAACTTAGGGTGCCAGCTTAGTTCAGTCATAGCTTTATTCACTGTAGTAAAGAAATGTTGAACACGCAT
>QQTW01002376.1_pt1 | contig 13612 bp, 10 predicted proteins | sample 1904831 | NCBI WGS metagenome assembly QQTW01 (sample SAMN09435610, study PRJNA476489) | Subsurface metagenome, whole genome shotgun sequencing project. | reverse complement strand
CTCCTTCCACAACAGTAAAAATTAAAGTTCCTGCCTCTACTCGGTTAATTTGCATTCCCGGATGACTATGAATAGGGAGTTTCGTTCTTGGCGCAATTTTATAACGCACAAGTTCAAGAATTTGCTTTTTATCTTGAGTCGGATAATCATTAGCTAAAACTTCACGGGTGACGGATTGAGTGTAAGTATTCCGTGAGGATGTTTCTTGACTGTTAACAACTATGCTACCAAAAGCTAGGATAGCGAGAGGGAGAATCAGAGATAATTTTTTCATATCAAAAGCTTTCTGTTTTAGATGATTTTGAAAAAGGTAATTTGTTGGAATGCATCGCAAAACAACTTACCTGAAAAATTTAGTAAATATTGTCATACAAAGCTTTATGGTTAATTCGTGCTTAAGCATCTTACTATACTTGTGGTGCAAAATGTGCAAATAAAAGAGCGGCTATGATGTAGCTATTATTACTAACATATTGCCGCAATGAGAAAAATATCTCAAGTTCTCCAGTAAAAAAAACAGGTGCTGTTTTTTTTTCTGTGATTCCTGAACACAACATTATTGCTACAATTTATTAGCAAGCTCGATTTATGCTTTTGATAGCTTTCTAGGAAATATCTAAACCGTAACTAAAGCGCGATTAATGTAAAAGCACTAATTTAATGGTTGTCTTTACAACATTCCGTGAAGGTATTTATGAACATCATTACTACTCCAATTGCCAACAACACTTTGACTATTGCATCGTTTCTGACAGGCGCCACACTCAGTAGCATCTTGATAGCTTGGTTGGTAAAAACTGGGAATTTACCGCTCAAAACTATGATGGCATACACCGAGGGGCAATTACAGTTTATAAGGGTTTGGGTGAAAATAGCTTTGGTTATTGGGATAATTCTTCCACTTGTATTGTTAATAACTTTATGGTCGAATTCTATCGTTCGTCAATTTCTGGTCAGCTATATTGTAGTGGTTATAGTTCAATTAGTCTGTGAAGCTAGTTTTAGCCGTTGGCTTGTCAAAAGTGTTGTTGTTGTTATTGGAACTATTTACACAATTTTTCGCCTGTGGCAAGTTTGGGAGGGATTGCACTTAACTTCTTACGGTCAACCTGAGCTAGGTTTGTTATGGCTAGTTATGTCCTTCTGGATAGCAAATATAATTATGCTAGTTTTTATGGCTATCCCCAGCATTCTTCCAGACAAGAATGAAAATCAACCTTCTTCGCCTTGAATATTGTTTCGCTACTCATCTTAAGCTGTCGCATAACCCAAGTGAGAAAAAACTGAATTGCGATACTCAGCTATGAGTCGCTGCGCGATCGCCTTTGGTGGCTCCCTCCCGTATTGATTTCAATAATGCATACAACCTCAACCATCTTAAGATAGAGGAATTTGTGCTGTTTTGCACGTTATTGCTACTCAATAATATTTCCTTCATCATCCCGTTTGATTTCTACCGTCACGTCGCCACCCGCCCATTCCTCAACCGTAAACCCCAGCGTGCTTTCTTCGGGGTATCGGGTAGCCATAATTTGCCAAGCTTCTTCTTCGCTTTGCGCCCGAATGTAATGCCCTTGCCTTTCCCTTATATCCGAAGCGTCCAGCACAATCGGGTTGGTACAGCGCCGAATCGCGTACACCTGTACTCTTTTATCATTGTGCGATCGGCTCTTAATAATGCATACAACGTCAACCATCTTAAGCTTTCACATAGCGCAAGCGAGAAAAAAGTTTATTTAAAAGTGCGATACCGTTAAAACGTTGTCGGGTATTCGAGCTTGCGCGGCGATGGTCGTAGACTGCTTATTAGGATTTGCATCGCCTCTATACTTAAAGAACGCACTATAAGCAATGCTTACGTTAAATATAAGGATTTGTTATGCTACCTTGGACTAGTCTTGTTACTGTTTTCACGCTGCTGCTTTATTTGGTCGTAACTATCAATGTTGGTCGAGCCAGAGCCAAGTATAAAGTTTCACCTCCCCAAATGACTGGAGATGCAAATTTTGAACGAGTTTTGCGCGTTCAGCAAAACACCCTAGAACAAATGGTTTTCTTTTTACCTGTTTTGTGGTTGTTTTCCCTTTACGTTAACCCCTTGTGGGGTGCTGGAATTGGTGCAGTGTGGCTTGTCGGTCGAATTGTCTATGCTTGGGGATATTACCAAGCGGCTGAAAAACGGTCAATTGGTTTTGCTATTAGTGTTAACAGTGCGGTTGTGTTACTCTTGGGTTCGCTTATCGGCATTATTTTATCTTTAGTTCGTTCTTGAAGCCAGATGTCTACTGTACGATGCCGTATGTCTACCACGCTCATGTGCGATGCCTTCGGCATCGCCCAAAATAGAGGGTGTGCTATAACTTAACCCAATACACCAATTAATTTACTCTACACATTGCTAGCATACAGTATGAATATCGGAGAACAAGTAGATACACTCCAATCCGAAATTGACCTTCATCGAAAACAAATTCGCTCGGATTGCTATTCGATGTCGGTCGGCGAATGGATTAGTTTGTACGAGCAAGCAGAAATAGAAATATATACAGAATTTTACAAAAGTTTTCGTTGGTCTGATTATCAAAAAACCGCTTTTATTGAGTCTATTCTAGTGGGTATTCCAATTCCACCAATATTCGTATATCAACGTAAAGACGGTATTTGGGAGGTAGTTGACGGTTTGCAGCGGCTATCAACGATTTACCAATTTGTAGGTATATTAAAAGATGAGCATGGTAGACAAATTCCTCCATTAACTTTGCGTACATCCGAATATTTACCTTCATTAGTCGGCAAAATTTGGAAAGATGAAGAACATCCTTCAGGTTCGATTCAAGGTTTGACCCCAGAGCAAAGATTGTTAATAAAAAAGGCGAAGATAGGTGTCAATATTATATTAGAAGGAAGCAATAGCCAATTAAAATATGACCTTTTTCAAAGATTAAATACGTTGCCTCAGTCTTAATAAAAGAGCGGTTATGATGTAGCTGTTATTACAAACATATTGCAGCGATATACCTCCGGTACGCTACCGCGATAAACCTACGGTCCGCTACGCGATTCCCAAAGGGATCGCTTTGCGAATCGCCTACATGCTCAAAAACCTACCCTAAAGAATGCAAGTCGTTTTCCCCCCGGTCTAAATCAAACCCAAGCGGCTTAAACGTCAGCCCCGGCGCTCTCAATAAACCAATTTTACTTTTATCTGTCAAGCGAACCGTTATTGCCCTAGCACTCATCCCAAGGGGACACGCACTTGATGAACGCGATCGCGGAGCGACTCCTCCGGAGTATCGCACTCACGAGCAATACTCACAACGTCAACCATCTTAAGCTTTCAAAAGAGCGTTAATTACTCGCCTTATTCCTTCTTGATTGGGCATAGCGTCCAGTAGGGCAATATACCCAATGCGTTCCCTTTGGATATTTAACGTATTCTTAAAGTGATATCAGCTATGGTAGGATCGTCACCAGACAACAGCAGAACAGTTTCCGAACCTCTTGCATTCTCATAGATGCCATTACCACCTATAATATCGATTTTTTGGCGTTGAAGTTGTCCCAATTTATTTACATTAATTAAACCTTGTGTAAAAATGTCGCCACCGGGTAAATGAATAGTTTCGTTTCTGTTAGCAATGAAGTCACCATTTTCTCGTTGCCTAACAAATAAAGTACTGCTATCCTTAGTGCCTATAACATTGTTATTGGAATCTAATAGGTTTGATTTATAGTTAACACCGTCACCAATTTCTATGACTGCTGGGTTTCCAACGTCAATAAGTTCAATAGTAGACTCAATTGCATCCTCTCTAAAATTAAATTTTGCTGCCTTAGCATTAACCGAGAAATTAGTCTCGTCGCTAGTATTTCCAACAAGTGAATCCGAATTTATTGTAGCCATTATTATCTCCTCAATGTTTGCTTGAAATTAACTGGCGTTGCATAATTTAAGTATCAATTCAAGCTACGCACGGACGCTAAAAGTCAATTCGCTATGCAATGTTAAAAGTCAATGTCCATTAGTATACGCTAAAAAGTTAACCTCAACGTCTGCCAATTCTTGATATATTATTTTTTATTCAAATGTATTTTATTTGATATTTATTTTTGAGTATCCGCGACTTAAATTGGAGAAAGATGTAAAATCAATGTCGGCTCAGTTGCAAAAAGAGCGGCTATGATGTAGCTATTGTTACAAATATGTTGCAGCGATATGCCTCCGGTACCAAAAGCGCGATAAACCTACGGTTCGCTACGCGATTCCCGCTCGCGATGCCGAAGGCGACCACTTCGTGGTATCGCTTTGCGAATCGCCCTACATGCCCAAAAATCTACCAAAATATTGCAAGTCGTTTTCCCCTCGGTCAAAATCCAACCCAACTGGCTTAAACGTCAGCCCCGGTGCGCCCAATAAACCAATTTTACTTTTATCTGTCATCGAAATGATAATTACAGGGCAGATAACTCGCAACCAAATTCCTTTTAACGCTGAACTTATCGCCACGTTTCTTAAGTTTTGGAGCCATTTGGAACCAGTTCGCTATCAATCAAATCATTGCCACCGTTAGCAAAAATGGTGTCATTGCCAATACCAGCAAAAATTGTATCAGCGTCGCCTCCTCCGTAACATTTACAGTTGAGATTGAATCTCTAGTTAGCCACAAAACAATAGAGAGATTTAATACTTAACCAAGCTATAGTCAATGTCTTGTACTCTGGCACAGCCGCTCAGTGCGATCGCTACATAATGGCCCTCCTGTATTTCTTTTGCACGGGTTTCCAGAGACCTGGTTCGGCTGGCGCAAACAGATTCCAGTCTTGGCTCAAAAATACCATGTCATTGTCCCTGATTTGCGAGGATATGGAGATAGCGAAAAGCCCCCTTGCGGCTATGATAAAACGTGCTTCCTTAGTGCCAATCAAGCTCGAAAAAGCTGGATTGACACTAATTAACTTAATTCCTAACTTGAAACAACGACTGCTCAATAGTTGATAAAACTTGTTATAAGCAAAACCAGAAAGCATTCGATTATAACGAGCATTTTGTGACCTTAATGTTTTCTTTTTATCCTGAAAATTCAGTTTTTCTACTACTAATGGACGGTGGTACAGGCGGTTCAGGGATCGGAGGTTGGGGAGGAACTACAGGTTCTGTTGGAGTTCCAACTGCTAATTTTTTAAGAACCCAATTGTATAACAAAAGGTGCAACCTTTTCCTGACCAGCCACATCAAAGAATAGTGTAGATTTCACGGCTTTGAGAATTATTTATAATTGAAGCGGTTTAGGTTCAAACAGCGAATTGGAGTCAAATCTGTTGCTATTTGCTTCCATGTCAAGCCAGCATCGTTTGAGAGGAAAATCTGACCATTACTAGTTCCAAACGCAGCGAAATTTCCTGAACTGGCAAGGGTTCCCGTGTTAATATTGTCTGAAAACCACTCTGGCAGTCCTTGCTCGCATTTCTCAAATGTTCCCGGTTTGTTGAGTGGACGGCGGTAGATAGCTGCTTTATTAGTATTGGGACCTGTAGAAGCGGTCATCAAGATAGTCTCTCTACACACCGCTATCGCTCGCGAATAGGCAGCATGAAGGTTTGTGCGGTCGAAGCTCCAAGAATTCCCTTTATCTCTACTAATCGCCAACCCTCGAGCTGTCGCTGCAAGTACGATATCAGGATAATCTGGAACGGTCTGTACTTCGTGAACATCTGAATGAAAGTCGATGGTAGGTTGCCAGGACTGTCCCCGATCGTTGGAACGCAGAATACCTCCGACATGCACATTTACATAGAGTTCACCGGATTGACCGACTGCCATCGAGCGTACATCGGGAGGATCGCCCCACGGTGTATACCACTCAGAGCGTCCCTCAACCGCCTCAAAGCAATTGATGCGATGCGTGCTTCCGTCTGCAATGCCGATGAGACAGGCTCCAGACGTTCCAACCAAGACCGCATCGCCGATCGGTAGAATGCAGTTGAGTTGCAAATCATTAACTGAGGCAACTTGATGCCATTCGCCTTCTTGGTTGCGATGCCATACCGAGTTGCGGTCGGCGATCGCCCACAACCCATCCTGGTTCAAGGAAAGAGCCGTGATAGAATGCCCTTCAAGTTCAACATGCTGCCTAGAATCGAGAAACCACAAACCCTCAGACGTTCCTGCGATTACTAAAGGTTTATGTATCGTCTGCTCAATCGACTCAACCTGCCCCACTACTTGCTGTGCAATATTGTTCATAACTTGAACCTCCTTCAATCATTGGTGCTGCTACCGTGGATTAGCATTTATCCTTACCAACATGTATCCATCCCGCAGCACTTTTTCTATATCTATTGTACTAAATTAGTGAGTGCGAATAACTCAGTCATAAGCTGAGTTCTTGAGTTTGCTAATATCTACTTCTGGACATAATCGATTTTGAAGGTCATAAAGAAACAAGCGATCGCCACCTCTTAAATCACTAAATGTTACAAAAAGTTAACATTACTTGACAGTAAAAGGCTCATAGTGTTTGTAAAAGTACAAACACTATGAGCCTTTTACTAGTGCTTCAGAACACCAATTACATTAGTTATGTTTATCATATTCTGGGATGATGTTACCTCTAACCACTGCTTCTCAGTAGCGGCTCATAAGCTATTTTTAGCTAATTTGGTTTACTGTGAATGCCTACCAAGTAATTGTGTATGTACTTAGTGGACAATCAATGGACAATCAAAACAAACAAGGTTCAAATCATCTTATTTAGCAAGCCTTAAAAAACTAAAATGATGTTATTTTTACAGATCACCAATGCAACGATCCATTATTCATTGCATAAAATATCAATCATCCGCTCAGGGTTATTTAAGAAATTCTTAGTTATTTTATAATGTTCTGTCTGTTTATATTCCGTTTCTTCAATCCCTGAATTGGAAAGACAATAAATTTTCGCACTTGGATAAGCCATAAGAATCGGTGAATGAGTTGCAATAATAAATTGTGATTTTTTTTGAATCAATTGATGAATCAATGATAAAGCCGACATTTGTCGCATTGGTGATAGAGCAGCTTCAGGTTCATCCATCAAGTAAAGTCCCTGCCCTCGCAATTTGTTACTCAATACACTCATAAAAGACTCACCATGAGATTGCTGATGTAAAGATTTGTCACCATATCCCCCAAGAGAATTAACATCATCCATGTAAGAAGCAAGGTTATAAAAGCTTTCAGCTCGGAGAAAATAACTATCCTTGGGCTTCATAAAGCTTTTGCTTGCCTTTAGATATCTATGTAAGGAGGAATGAGTATCTCGGCTTGAAAATTGTGTATTTTTATTACCACCTTCTGGGTTAAAACCTAAAAGTAGTGCAATAGCCTCAATTATAGTGGATTTACCAGAGCCATTTTCGCCCACTAAAAATGTTAGATCTGGATGAAAGTCAAGTGTTTCAAGGTGCCTAACTGCTGGTAAATTGAAAGGATATTCTTTAAAAGACGGCACTTCATCGAAATTTAAGGTTATCTTGACTAAGTAAGGTTTTTCACTAAGAATCATAGTAATCTCTGACCATCTTTATGAAGCTTAAGGATTGGGAAGCGTTTGAAGCCAGGACTAGCTGACTAACAGGAAGTTTGACAACTTTCAAGCCCCTAGAGTCTATATTAGCCAATCGAGAAACTCCCGACCGCTAAAGGAGCAAGAAAAAAATTTACTAGATTGTATCTGCCAGTTGATTCCTCAACCTGAACAACGACCTTTCTACTGATTTGCAATTGATACAACACCTCATAAACGTCCCTATGCTAGAACTCTAATCGAGCGAGGGTATATTTATCAACCTAACACTAATATTGGTTAACAAACCCATCAATATTGGTCATTTTTGTTCAATAGGACTTACGCACTTTACAAATCAACAATTGTGTGGAGGGAGCATCCCACTTTGGCAAAAACATTAGATAGCGAGCAAACCGTTGAGGTAAGCACAGCGGACAGATAGAATTTGATTGACATTTTCAGCTTTTTCGCAGCGCACGCCTAGATTTTGATCCTCAGACCTAAAACCTTGATGAATCTATCCCACTAATACAATTCTTTGAATCCAGATATGAATAGTACCAAGGTCAATGAATACATCAAAATATACTTTTTGACGTTCACGGGCGTACGGCTAGACGACGATATTTACGTTGATACCAAGCAAAACAACGTTCCTGTTGAAATCTGGGAACGGAGATTTTAATCGGTCTACCTCTATTTTTCTTAGTTTTCCATACCCGTTTTGGTATTTGGGGTCGAATACCCCGCTTACGTAGGGCAGCACGTTTTTATGAGTGAATCATAACCTTTATCAGCAGCCAGTAACTTGAGTTTTTTACGTGGTCTGCCATGTATTACGAGGAAGCGCTAGTGCTAGGTTCAATTTCAGCTTTATGAAGCACATCTAGCCCCGCCTATGTTGTAAAAGATAAAGTGGCTAATCTGAAAACAAAATTAGCTAAAAATAGCTTATGAGCCGCTACTGAGAAGCAGTGGTTAGAGGTAACATCATCCCAGAATATGATAAACATAACTAATGTAATTGGTGTTCTGAAGCACTTGACACCACGGAACTATTTCTTGGCGATCGCTCTTGGGAAAAACTTTTTGGTTTACTGACTATAGAATTACTCATTATCATCTTTTTATTCTTTGCATTTTTGATATCTTTAGTAGCTTTTTAAATGCAATCGGAAATAACCTTTCTATACTACCTACGTTGCCGCATATTCTAGTTGACCGCCATTTCTACCCTGTTGTGGGGTTTTATTTTGATGAGTATCGCTTTACATTGCAGCATTTGCTGATAAGTATTTTATTAAGCGTCGCTTGTGCAATGTTTCTTATCGTGCTATTTCTGCTTGTAACTCTTTAAAATTCTACTTCTTCTCGTTGTCCCTTAGTTTCAGCGTTATCTACACACGAAGCCCAACACATTGTATCAATATACTTTGCAAGTTGTTCAACAGTCGGTGCTTCAAATAAGTTGCGTACAGGCAAATCTATTTTAAAAGTATCGCGGATGCGAGAAACCAACTGAGTTGCTAGTAAAGAATGACCGCCCAATTCAAAGAAATTCTCATGAACGCCTAATTGCTCTTTTCCCAGAAGTTTAGCCCAAATTTCTACGAGTAACTCTTCAACCTGCGTCCGTGGTGCTACAAAATTTTGACTATCAAAAGTAACTGAATCGGGCATCGGTAAAGCGCGACGGTCTATTTTACCATTTGGCGTTAAAGGCAGAAATTCCAGCATTACATAAGCTTTTGGGAGCATATATTCTGGTAACTTTTCTTTTATAAATTGGCGAAGCTGGGAAGTAAAACTTTGTGTTTCTTGTATTGGTATTTGTTCTGGGTTGGTAACAATGTAAGCTACCAAATATTTATCATCGGGAACATCTTCACATACAGTAACTACTGTTTCTCTCACTGCTGGATGTTGACTTAACACCGCTTCAATTTCCGACAACTCGATGCGATAGCCGCGAATCTTGACTTGATTATCAATACGACCTAAAAATTCAATATTACCATCCGGTAAATAGCGGGCTAAGTCTCCTGATTTGAAAAAAGGGAGTCGGGAGTCGGTAGGGGCGGGGTTCCCCCGCCTGTTATTGAGTAGGGAAGAAAAATTTTCGTAAGTTGCTTTATTTTTATCATTATAAAGATTAGGAATAAACCTTTCAGCAGTTAATTCCGGACGATTCAAATAGCCTCGTGCTAGTCCATCACCACTAATATATAATTCGCCAATAACATTAATAGGTACAGGTTGTAAATGGCTATCTAATATATAAATTTGCGTGTTCGTAATCGGACGACCAATAGGAATAGATGTAGCTACTTCGGGTAATTCTTCTACGCAGTAATAAGTAGAAAATGTGGTATTTTCCGTCGGCCCATATACATGAATTAGGTGTTTTGGCGAACCATGTTTAATCACCTTTTTCACCCATCTTATATCTACAGTCTCGCCACCAAATAGCAAGTATTTTAACGAAGCAAACGCTTGGGGAGTATCTCTAACAATTTGTTGAAATAAGGCTGTAGTCAGAAATAGGACGGTGATACCTTTTTGTTTTAGTTGTAATGCAAATTCTTGAGGTGAAATCGTTATATCTTTGCTAATTCCAACAAGTTGAGCGCCATTTAGTAATGCTCCCCAAATCTCGAATGTTGCTGCATCGAAAGAAGTATTTGAGGCTTGAGCAATTCTATCATCAAGTGACAATTTTATATAATTTGTATTGCACACCAGTCGATTTACAGCTTTGTGAGTTACAGCTACCCCTTTAGGCTTTCCTGTTGAACCAGAAGTGTAAATAACATAGGCTAAATTATCTGCTGTGACGCTACTTTTAGGATTTTCTGTGTTTTCTTGAGCAATAGTTTCCCAATCTTTATCTATACAAATAATTGGATTCGAGAACCCTGGAAAATGCTTGAGGAGTTTTTCTTGTGTTAGCAATACCGGAACTTGTGCATCTGCCAACATGAAATTTAAGCGTTCTTGAGGATAGCTAGGGTCGAGAGGAAGATACGCTCCTCCTGCTTTGAGAATTCCCAACAATCCGACTATCATTTCTACAGACTGTGAGATACAAATACCTACCAAGACTTCTGCACCTACTCCTAATTTTTGTAATTTGTGTGCTACTTGATTACTGCGAATATTTAATTCTTCACAGGTAAGAGACGCGATATCGGGAGGAGACGCGATGTTACCCTTCGGGTTCCGCGAAGCGGTACGCGTCTCTACATTATTTTCAAAGGTAATTGCAACAGAATTAGGATGTTGCTCGACTTGATTTTCAAATAACTCATGGATACATTTATCGTGAGGATAATTTGCCTGGGTATTGTTCCATTCCACTAATAACTGATGCGTTTCGGTTTCACTTAATAGCGGTAAATTGGCAATGCGTTGCTCTGGATTTTCCACTATACCTGACAGCAAAGTTTTAAAATGTTCCAGCATCCGGCGAATGGTGGCTTTATCAAACAAATCTGTATTGTAAACCATTACGCCTCTCAAACCTTCAGAATATTCCCAGTTTGCACCCCATAAACTTCTAAAATCGTCAGAACATTTCCACAAATGCAGTTCTAAATCAAAGCGGGTTTTTTTAAAGTCAATATTTATAAAACTAGGTACTAATCCGGGCAATTCTAACGCCGACATCGGCGCATTTTGCAAGCTAAACACAACTTGAAATAGCGGATGTTGGCTCAAGTTTCGCTCTGGATGCAGTTCTTCAACTAGCTTTTCAAAAGGTAAATCTTGATGACTGTATGCTCCTAATGCTACCTCCCGTACTCTACCTAATAATTCCCGAAAACTCGGGTTTCCACTGAGGTCGGTTCGTAAAACCAAACTGTTGACAAAAAAGCCAATTAGCCCTTCAATTTCGCTACGGTTGCGGTTAGCAATTGGCGAACCTACTGCGATATCTTCTTGGTGCGTGTAGCGATATAGTAAAATTTGGAATGCAGCCAGCAACGTCATAAAAAAGGTAGTACCTTCGTGCTGCGACAATGCTTCGAGTGCATCAGTTATATTTTTTGGTAACTCTAGAAATTGTGTTGCACCTTGATAACTTTGTATAGGCGATCGCGCTTTGTCGCTAGGCAGATGTAGCATAGAAATACTGTTTAATTGTTGCCGCCAGTAAGCCAACTGACTTTGCAGCACATCTCCTTGCAACCACTCGCGCTGCCAGTGAGCAAAATCGGCATACTGAAGCGGCAATTCCGGTAATGGCAATGTAGAGACGCGAAATTTCGCGTCTCCTAATTTCGCGTCTCCTAATTTCGCGTCTGTAGAAGCAAAAGCTGCGTACAGCGTTCCCAATTCCCGAACCAGTACCCCAATCGACCAATCGTCGCAGATAATATGGTGCATATTCACTAACAGAATATGTTCCGTCTCCGAAAGCACGAGTAATGTTACTCGCAGCAATGGTTCGGAAGACAAATCAAAAGGACGTTCTATCTCTGCGGTAATAATCCGCTTTGCTTCTACCTCGCGTTCTTCAACTGGTAATTGCTGAAGTTCTAATATCGAAGGAAATATTATTAGGCTAGGTAATATAGCCTGTAGAGGTTGCCCATCTGACACCATAAATGTAGTGCGTAAAGTTTCATGACGACGCACGATTTCGTTAAAAGTTTGTTTCAATGCGGTTAAATTAAGCGAACCTACCAAGCGAATCATTGTCGGCACATTATAAATAGTATTACCGGGGATTAATTGGTCGAGGAACCACAACCGCTGTTGGGCAAAAGATGCTGGAAAGACGAAGATATCTTCAGAAGACATTTAGGGTTGGGGGGTTGGGGGGAGTAGGGGAACCACTGCTTTGCAGAGCATAGCTTAAAACGGTAGGATTTTTATTTGAAAATTCAAACAATATAATGAATTTCTTTATTTACGAATGATTTAGGGCTACAATACAAGCTTTTAACTGTGCAGCGAGAACCTGAATATGGGGTTTTCTCAACATAGTTAAATGATTTCCAGGAATTATATTAACTTTTGTTTTTTGATTAGCTAGTCGATCCCAACCTATACTCATATCTTCCCGATCGACGCTTGACTGAACTTTTGTCCGAAAAAGAATAATTTGTTTAGAGTAAACTTGGGGAACATAGTTGTGAACTGCTTGACTGTTAGCATAAAAAACACGCAGCATCGGGCGAATTGCTAACTCGTTGAGAATTCTTAATCTTGACTCCTCAGACATCATGGGGGCAGCATCTCCCCAAGTCAAGCGCGAAAATAGATTAACTTCGAGCGTTCGTATCATTCGATCGAGTTTATCAAATATCGGTATCTCAGAAGTTAAACTATTAATTCGCTCCTGAGCAAAAGCAATAATTAAATTAAGATAATCGAACAAAAATGACCACATATATGGGATGACAGTAATTAAAAGAAACTTAAAAACATTAGCCAAGGAAGGTATATTACTCTTAATTGGTGCAGCCGTATCGAGCATCGCTAGTAAAGCTACTTCTTCCCCAGCTTTTTCTAGTTGTTGAGCCATTTCAAAAGCAACCAAACCCCCGAAAGACCAACCTCCTAAAAAATAAGGACCCTTCGGTTGCACTTTACGCAATGCTTCAATATAGCGTGCAGCCATATCTTCAATAGTAGTTAGTGGAGTTTCTCCATTCAGACCAATAGGCTGTAGCCCATAAAATGGTTGATTTTTACCTAAATGTTGAGCTAATTCGTAATAAGGAAAGACAACACCAAAAATCGGATGGACGCAGAAAAAAGGTGGATTTGAACCATCAGGCTGAATCGAAACTAAGGGAGACCAAGGTAAAGAATCTGCGTCTGAGGACAGACAACTTGCTAAACTTTCAACGGTTGGATTTAAAAATAGGGTAGATAATGGTAAGGTACGCTCAAATTTTTGGTATATCTGGTCTAAAAGGCGTACAGATAGTAGCGAATCTCCTCCTAAATCGAAGAAGTTATCATTGATACCTACACGCTCAATATTTAGGACTTCAGCCCAGATTTTTGCTAAGGTTGATTCGGTTGGAGTACGAGGGGCTATAAAGGTTTTATCT
>QQTW01002375.1_pt1 | contig 13614 bp, 20 predicted proteins | sample 1904831 | NCBI WGS metagenome assembly QQTW01 (sample SAMN09435610, study PRJNA476489) | Subsurface metagenome, whole genome shotgun sequencing project. | reverse complement strand
CAAGTGTCATCGAGACATCCTGTGGATGGATCTCAAGGATGAAGGCGTGCTCGAGGTCGGGTTCGATACTGCGGAGAATATTGGTGAGTTTCCCATGCCGGGCTCGTCGATGGACGGCGAATGGAGCCAGATGGGTGAAGATCCACCCCAGCATCATCTAAGATCATGGGGGTCCAATCTTTCCATCGGGCTATCTTCCAAAGATCTCGGCAGCGAGCCCGATGATCGCAAGTCCGCAGGTGACCATGCGGAGCGGTTTGAAAGTATTGCCTCTCGGGCAACCTGGGAGCCAATGCAGGAAACAGCGTCTCGTCCATCGAGCCTCCGTGGCGAATCTCGAGAGGATCGGAAAGCATCGGGGCAGCTGGTGATCAACAACCATAACAACACCAACAATAACCAGCGTGTGGCCAGCCATGCCAGCTCGTCCGTAGCTCAGCAGCACAGCCCCACCGGCAGCGCCAAGCTCGCTCAGCGGATGCTCAACGCGGATGAGGGGGAAACCGAGATGCTCAAGCAAGCAGGCTTCATTCGAGTCAACAACCTTCCGGCGGAAGGACGTATCGTCGAGCACGATGCAGGGGATCAAGCCAATATTCTCCGCAGTATCGAACCCGACCTCGAGCACACCTTCATCCTTGAGATCCATCCACAGGATGTCTCGATGACACTTGACCCGCCAGATCTCCATTCGGATCCACTTGAGCTTGGCGGCCATGCGTCCCGCGGCCAGAATGACCTGTTCTCGGGTTTTCGCTTGAATCGGCGCCAGGAGCTGCAAATGGCGCGAGTTGCGTAACTGGTGCTCGAGCTGCTTCTGTGCCGCCAGCAGCTTGTCATTCGCTTCCTGGATCTTCCGTCGAATGATCTGTCGTCGGGCCAACAAGATCTGTTCGGTCAACGGTCCGTCCGCATCATCGTCCCCTGGCGGTGGCCCACCATTGGCTGATGTACCATTGGCGTTGCTGGTCTCGGTCCGTCCCGTCTCTCCTGCCTTGTCGGGGTGGTGCCCGACCATCGCTCTCATGCGGACACCCGCGGTGCGGAAGGCCGCGGCATAGTTCAACTTCGCCAGCCACTCATTCATCTCACCTTCACTCTCCGCCAACAAGGTCTCCTCGACCCCGCCATGCCGGACCAAGATGAAGGCGTTCTTGTGTTTCTTGTAGCTCGCGTCCTGCAGGGCGACGGCGTCGTTCATCGACACCAGCGCATGCGGCTTGAAGTTCTCCATGGGCGGTTTGAAGATGACGGGTGAGCCCGGGCGACTCGACTTCTGATGCTGCTCATACTGGTGCAGGAGACCCTTGATCCAGGTCACGCTCTTGAAGAAATACAGCTGCGATCCGGTCAGGATCGCGCCCCACTCCTGCCACGGCGATCGCGTCTTCTTCTTCTTGACATCTTTGCGCCAGAGCACGCCGACCTTGGTGACATTGATGTCGACGAGGCCGGGATGAGCATCCTCCGGATTGGTCATGGTCATCGGGGAGTTGAATGCGTCCGGGCGCGACCGGGCCGACACGATCTGCAGCACGCCCCATGGGAAGAAGGTCGGGCGCAGGTCGGGCAGATCTAGGGATTTGCCCGTGCCCAGGTAGCCGTATGGGTCGTCGCCGTTCATGACGTCCTTCAGATTTGGTCGGAGCCAGTCGAGACGGCCGTCGATGATGAGCGTGTACGGATCGATGGGCTCCTTCAGCGTCTTCTTCTGCACTTCCGCCCCCGTGAGCGGGAACTTGGACCGACGCCCTTTGCGCGTCTGCATCCGACCGGCCGAGAGCTCGAGGTCATCCTCGACGTGAATGAAAGGGGTGTAACAGATGTTGTCGAAGAAGCAGGCCAATACGTCTTCCGAGATGCCTTCGCCATACTCGTGCGTGTTCTTGATGTACTCCTGCTTCTGCATCTTCCGCTTATTGCTTTTGTTGAAGGCGTCCGTCTGCAAGATCAACAAGGAGAATGCCACAAAATACGCTTCATCTGAGAAGAATTTAGTCTCGTCATTAAGTACCCCAAGATCAACAGAACTCACCTGCAGAGGCAAAGATTCCCGGGTTGCACTCGTCGTATCGATCGGCGAATTTCTGTAGGACGCGATCAATCTGCTGCGTCTCCTTGGGCAGCTCCACCTTCATCAACAGCTTGCGGATCGCCATGTCCATGGGATCCTCGAAGAAGGCAAAGGAGCGCATGTAGCTGCGCAGGACGGCCTGCGAGAAGGCATCGTCCGACTTGGCCAGCGCGCCCGCGATCGCTCCCCGATTGACAACCTCTTGCAGCCGCGCGAGATACTTGGCCGGGCTCTCATCCTGCTCTCGTTGTGGAATGACAACCGCTTCGCGTGCCAGGCTCAACGAGCTGGGCTTCGAATCGTTGCCGGACTGGCTGGCCGGCGAGCTGCGTGGAAAAGCCGAGTCGAGACTGGGCCGCAGTCGCGACAAGCTGATCAACCCGCCGAAGCTACTCCGGCTGGTCGTCGCCGTCGACCCCCGCAGCGACGAGAGTGACGGCGTCGACCGCATCATCTCCTTGCGTGAGGTCAACGTGGACGATCGCGATGCGAGCCTCGTGTCTGAACCGGACCGCTTACGCAGGTAGTCCAACTGCGCATCCACAAAAGATCAATCTGACAGTCTCTGGAGTCCACGAGAAGTCGATCATATGTGAACTGTCTAGCAAACGGGGAAGATTCCGTCGACGCTCTCGCGGAGCGGTTTTCGAGACTTCTTCATTGGGACGGAGGAGCGTGGTCATGGTGTTGATGTTGTTTGCGGTCGGTGGTAAGTGCGGCCGAGAAGCGTGGAGCGGTTACGCGTTTGGACACAATTAATCAACGCGAGGTTGCCTGCCCACTTGATTGTTCACCACATCAATTCTCTCACTACATGTTTGTGAACCTCACGAAAACAATGCTCAAGCACCTTGCCTGTTATAGCCTGGAGTTTTGTGAGTAAGATTTGAGTTATCTTTGAGTAACATATGTTCGAAGCTGGTGCGGTTCGACGTTGCGTTTGGTCAAACGAGCAGCAACTGTTTAGACGATGACTTATTTCCCCTGGCATCGAATGGAATCCCATCGTCGCAATTGCTGCATACTTGCCCAGCATCTTCGTCACGTTTACGACGAGGTCATCTTCATCATCCTGGTGATGAGAGGTCACCTCATCACACTGATGGCGAAGACACACCTGCATCAGCCTTACTAGGGAGAACTAGGATTGACCGTCATTACGCTGATGATGAGGAGATGTAACCTACTCACATCATCCTCCTGACTGGGAATGCCCGAACTTTTTGTGAGAGCTATGACGAAGATTAGCCCACCTCATCCGCTGGATGAAAGGCCTCTTAGGATCACTAATGGCTTGTGACTGCGCATCACTCATTGATCAATCTAGTCATACTTTCACAGCTCATACTGATATTGGATATCTCGTTGTTGTTGCAGCGGATTTGCGGACGCTCTGCGTCTTCTCGATTTACCGGAGAGACGCTACTGGTATCGAATTCTCGTCGTGAATCTGTACAGTCCCCGCTATCAGCGCAAGTCGCATGTCGTGTCACCGCCGCAAACATCAATGCAGGAGGACATGTAGAAATCTCGAGATGGTGACGATCACGACCAACAGGGATTCAATGGCTTAGACAAACATTGCAGCAGAATTAACAGTCATATCGAAGGATTTTGAAAAAGGGGAAAGGGGGTAGAGAAGATGCGGAAGATGTGATTGTCCGTACTAAATCGAGATCAAAAGGTCAAGTAATTTGTTTAATCTATCAAAAGTTTCATCAAACTATACCGGAAAGCCTTGAAATAAGAAGTGATAGAGCTGGGCGGAGGCCCAGCTTCAATCAGCGAATAAAATTGATGGTGATAGTGATGAGCAGCGTAATGAACCAGCCTCTCCTCTTTCGTGGTGACCGTTACGTTGTCACATTCAGTTTTCACCCTGCGTGGCGGATCCCCATGATAAGGATTTGATGTCGGGTAGCGTCTTCGAACTTATTGACAGCGATCGATGCGGCTGTCCAATATCCGTAAGCGAAGAGGCGTACGGTATGTCGTCGGAGCGCGCCATGTCCGCCGTTGGGATTCCATGCCTCACCACATACATGAAATCTTGAATCTCTATCGGTCATTCTCCGCGCTGAGCTCAGCCATCAGACCCCCCATATCCCTGGATTTCGCATCCTCTTCCAGTTTTGCGCTGAGCAGCCTCCCAAGCTGCTCAACTTGGTCGGTCGCCGTCTCCATGCATCCCATCAGCGTCAGGGCCTCGATCGATTCCCCTCCATGCTTCGCCATCTGGCACACTTCCCTCTGTCCATTGACTGAGATGATCAGCTCCGCTTCTCGCAGCTGTTCCTCTTGCAACGTGGCGTCGAGCAAGATGACCTCTCCACGATGGTAGAGCGAAAAGGTCATGCAGAAGGGCGAATGCAGGATGGCCAGCGGCACCGGCGACCGCTCGATAAGAGGATGAATCGTCGCTTGATCCCCCTCCACGGACACGAACGGACGTCGGAAGTGGCGTAATGCAGCGATGATGGCCATGCAGCTCGCGTCGGTGAGTCCGCCGTCGTGGTCCAGGACGTGCACATCCACACGGACGCTCCAGCATAGTTGTCCAGCGAGGATACACAGCGATTCCGTGTCCAGAGCATTAGATCGACGAATGGTCTTCTCCAGAATCCGCGAGAGAATTACTTCTTGCTCAGTCTGTCTGTGATATGTCAGAGCGGAGGGAAATCACCATAATGCCGAGGAAATGACCAACCTACCGGCTTCAAAGGCCGGTGAGGCCATGGAGCTGAGTTCGGTGTTGATTGTAAAGATCCCGGTAAAGGGTCGGTCGGGGTATGGCTTGGTCACTTCCGCCGAGACCCGAGCCAAGACTCTGCAGAAATATCAGATGTCGTTGAGTAGAGTGAATGAGATATTGACCGACCTGGTTCGTCCCCACTGAACATCCACGGTGCCATGCTGCTCACCGAACTTGAGATTTATGGGTCGCAATGCATCGAACGCTCGTCCATCAAGTCGAATATCCTCGTGGAGTGCCTGTAAGACGAAGGCTCTCTCGTTCAGAGAGGGCTCTATTTCGCGAGGCATGACTGTTGAGGAATGTTTGAGAGGGCAAATGAAGTTAAAGCCGATATCGACAGATGACGAAGCGTGATAGTGATTTGGGGGTGATCAGCCTCGAAGTAGAGCTCTCACGTGGGTGGCATGAGACTGATCTGTGAATATGAAAAAAAAAGTTGATTGGCCTAGGATTCAAACACACACCCGATAGGTAGGTGGAGGAAAAGAAACAGCAAAAAGTTCAGGTCTGATCGAGCTTTTTGCTCGATCAGATCCTACGAAACTTCGCCCTTTCTAGAGGGGTTATTTTGCATGAGGCGTTGCTACTAGACCCGCGTCCCTTTTGAGTTAGATGACCGCGTATGGTTCATTGGCTATTTAGACAGGCGGATGCATACTGATTGTTATCCATCTACGCCATGTCACCTCGGGTTGAAGTGAGCACAGTTGATGGCAGTTGATATTCCTTAGGATTGTGGATGGCCGTTGTGGTGGAGGTTGCCTTTGAGCCGACGTGAACCGCTTGAACGTCAAATCAAGCGCTGCTTAGTCATCACGTCGCGTTTGGAACGGTTCAACATAAATCCGACCGACGCGCTAAAATTTCTCGCAGCTACCGTTGTAGGCTTATTATCCGAGGGCTGAACGAGTGGTGACTAGTCACCAGCAAGCATGACCACCGGTAGGGTCCCATATATACATACAATCGAGCACTGGACTAATATCTTGAAGCTCACAGACCGACATTCGACCCGGTAAGGCTCCGTCATACAGTTTAAATAATGTGCGCTGAAGCCAATAGGCACGGGGCAAAGATGCCCAGCGAGGTCCGGCATATCACCAGCGATTACAACCAGCATACACGCAATTGAAAATTCGGTACGAATGCATGACTTCTATAAATTTTCCTTTACTTCGCTCTGATGATTTCCCAGACAGCCCGGTCAAGGTGGAGACGCGGATCCGAGCTACCGAGACCTACGCGCCGACCTGTTGAAGGCAGAGGCAGCTCATCGGGCCAAGAATGGTGGGCCATCAGAGCAACCGGACGAAGAAATACCGTCTGAGCGGAGAGAGAAGCACCTGCTAGAGGAAAATAAGGAAGATGCTGAAGACCTAGCCGCGAAGAGACGTCGTATCCTAGAAGAGACGAGAGATGTTGATGCCGATTCGGATGAATCTGGTGATAATGGCAGCAGCAGCGAGGAGAGGTATGTTTGACTCAACATGCTTGAGTTCAACCCATTATAATGGCTAAATATGACTAGCAGTGAGGACGACGAAGAAGATGAAACTGCTGAATTGTTGCGCGAGCTCGAGAAGATCAAGAAAGAGAGGGCAGAGCAGCGGGAGCGTGAGGTATGAATTTTCTCTCCCCTTCTAGGGCCCGAGCATCGGACTCACATCCGGAGAAGGAGCGTGAGAGAGCTGCTAAGGAGGCGGAGGAACGCGAACATGATATCGCACGAGGCAATCCTCTGTTAAATCCCGTTGATTTCAATGTCAAACGACGGTGGGCTATTCCTGGATCTGCTTTTCTTGAGAGCTTGCACTGACATACGAGTAGATGGGATGATGACGTGGTCTTTAAAAACCAAGCTCGAGGGACGGATGACAAGAAGAAAAAGGAGTTTGTCAATGTACGAATTTTCGAACCCCTGAGGTGGGCGTTCTCGTGAACTGACGACCTCCCAGGATCTCTTGCGATCAGATTTCCATAAGCGATTCATGGTATGTGTCCCGCTGAGGAATACACCGTACAAGGCTAACATTTTGGATAGAGCAAATATGTTCGATGAAGTTTTGGATATGGCGTTATTGTCATTTTCCCATCAGAATATAACAATATTTCGAAACTTAGCCGGACTGGCGTTTGCAAGACCTAACCTCGCTGCGGTTATACCGGAGTATGGCCACTCGACCACCACATGAAACTGACCATTTTTTTTACTAGTAAAAGACGAACTGCCAGTAAATGCTCGACGTTCTTTACAGATCAGAGATCGACTGGGTTCGGTTCAAATCAAGGCCAAGCTTCTAAGCTGCGGTGATGCAACCCACACGTTACGGTTTCATCTCGATAATGGGCTCATTTGCGTTTCGTGGTCTCCGACACCATGTGCAGCCCGATTGGTCGAATGTGGCGGTGGTGCTATTGCCTACGGGGTTTGGGGGGGAAACAGCTGCGTGGAGCGAGCCTAACGCATGAACCACACCGTATTTCTATTTTATCGCTCAACTCAAGGACCCTTTTCGAAAAGCTAATACGCATAGCTCTCCACGCGCGATAAACAAGTTTAGTCCACGCGCGACTTCGTAATCGCTACCAACACGCTCAACTATCGATAGTCACGTTGTTCGCATGCAGTATTTATCATGGAAGCCATGACAACCCCAGGCCCCGAAAAGCTCTTCGCTGCTCATCCCCATCGACCGTTCCCAACACATTACGCATCACCACCTTCTTTGCCAGCGTTGAGACCATGCGCTGCGCTACCCCTTCCTTGTTGACCTTCATCATCTCTTTCACCAGTCTCACCTCTACCAACATTCTGGCCCATCCATTGCCCACAAGCCACAGTTCCAAACCAACATCACTTGTCCGAAGGTCTCCATTGCCATTATCACAAGGCGACGGCGGCGATGGTGTTCTCAGAACCATCACCACTGACAACAGGCCTAGCCTTGACGGCGACGGCGGCCTCAAAACCACCACCGCCGAGAGGAAACCTGTCCTCAACGGTGACGGCAGCTATACAACCGCCACCAGCACCAATAACAAGCCTAGTCTTAACGGCAACGGCGTTGGCGGTGGCCGTTCCACCGCTATCGTCCCCTACAATAGCAACCCCAAAGGCCTTCACAGCAACCTCAATATTCTCAACCGCCCGCCTAGGAACCTACGAGAATATTTCCGACAAATCGGGGCCAAACCAGAAAAACAGCCCGGAGGGATCGATCTCAACGGCTACGGCAAGGGTATCTCCATCACCGATAGTAGCACTGGGCTCGACGGTCCCATTGACAGGGACCATTGGGCCGACCATCCCACCGACCGGAGAAAGATTAAGAATCCGCCTAGGAATCTGAGAGAGCTGTTCATTCTGGCCAAGATCAAGCCGGAAAAGAGACCGAGACCGTTCAGAGGAGATCCAAAATCGATGTTCAGCTATGACGGCCCCAAGATGAAGTCGGCCCAAGGGAGTGGAAGGTATAAACCTGTGGATTTCGATGAGCGTATGAAATTTTGTATGAGATATGTGAGTCATTGTCCTCCTCTTTTTCTTCCCTCTTTCCTCTTCTTGTCCCTATCATTGGCTGTTCTTCTCTTGTCCTTAGCGTTCTGTCGTCCCCCATTAAACCCCTTTGCAAATCCCATCCCCTTTACGACATTGGATTGAGCACATCTGCACTTCGTCTTCCACTTTGCCCCCTGTCACCCTGCCTTGTTCAGTCGGCTCAGGTCCTACGCTACTTCAAAAGCACAACAAGGGTGGCTAAATCAGACAAAACATTGACACGCCCACCGATACTGACTGATTATCGCTTTTTCTCAAACCAAAGTATGAAAAAGGATGCGACCACAGTCACGAAGCCTACAGCCGATCCTGCAAACGCTACGCCTACCACAAAACGCACCTGATCAAAGAACCCTACGGCCCCGGCGTCTTCGACCCATTGGCACCGGGACAATCACCCTCGGAGAAGAAACGAGCAAGGAGAAAGCGGCCATCGATCTCGATGGAGGAGGCTGCGCGGAAGCAGCGGGAACAAGCGGATATTCCGATGCCGGGCAGCATGCGTGATGATGTCAATGGACGAAAGACGGCGGACGTGAAAAGTCAGCATCTGGTTGCCGGAGATCGAATCTCGCTTGAGAATAAGGTCGCAGATGGCGTCGAGCAGGTCAAGGATATGGCGCAGTCGACGATGAAGTGGATCCAGTCCGGCGAGGCGAAGGGTTGGGTGGATGATGTTGCCCGCTCGGCTGCCGCTCATGCGGGTGCGTCAATGCAGGCGGGCAAGAATGTGGTCAGGCCAGCGACGGTACCGGGCTTACCTATTCGTGTGATGGGCTAGTGACGGGGAGGGGTTACAAAGAGTTCTAAACCAGAGCTCTATCGCAATATATCAGGTTCACTAAAATTGAGGATTGCCGATTTATAACATGTAAATGGTTCATGCAATTCATCCGTTGACACTAGAGACTTACAACACCTAAAGAGACCTTTGTAATAAATTCAAACAAGTTGCTGTTACCACCTTGAGCCGTGTAAAACGGATACCGTTTCTTGTCATCCACATATCCTGGATTTGTTGGCCATATATTTGGGCATTAAACTTCAGCCTTATCTTCTGTGCTACAATAGCAGCTTACGATGAGCATGTTGCTTGTGACCCTTGAATAACTACCACTGAGTAACTGACGCGCGTGTTATCATAAATAATATATGGAGCCGGTCATTTGCAAATCCTACTCTGCTAATACAAATATAAATTGTAAAGAACTTTTTCAGTAGCTACCGTTCGTTAGATCTGTACGAATGTTACAGCATGTTGATATCCTTTTGACATCAAGGCCTTCTAATCTTACTGAATATTCCAAGGCTCGATATCTAGCTTCTTGATCACGGCATCGGTTCAGTTTAATTGGCATTATGGTTCGAATTCTTGACATGACTCAATGCCTACTTAGCTTTGAACGTGTATGGCTAGTGTATGTTTCGATGTACGGCTAACAATGCTATTTAGGTGTATGGCTAGCAATGAGAGATGTATAGGTAGCAACGAAGGGCTTCAAGCAAGCTGCCGATGTAACGTATATGATCAATACTCAAAGTCATCATCCGCCGCCGGCCCCGTGCTTTTAGCCACGTTCTCCTGCTTGCGGTACATCTCCGCGACCATCCTGCTGGCCGTCGCCTCTTCAGGCTTCTTATCATCCCGCTGCTTAATGAACCGCGGAAACCGAAGACTGATGCCTCGGTGGCCCTGCGGATCGACGCTCATCTCGGCCGCGGCTTTATACCGCGGACTGAGCGTAAGATCGGCTGTCTTGACCTCCCACACGAATCTCGGCTCGAACCAGACGTCCGGTTGATCCTTTGTCACAGTTGAATGCGAATAGAATGGCTTCGGCTTCTCGATGACGTGTTCCGATAGCTGTGCGTAGAGCTCTTCCAGCATGGCCTCGGAGAAGCCCGTTCCGATATTGCACACTGTTTCGTACGTTTGCGAGGATGTGTTGTAGCATGCCAGAAGAAACGCGCCATAGACGGACGTCCGCTTTCCTTTTCCGAAATAGGCTCCTAAGACGACCAGGTCCAGCGAATCACCAACTCCAGAGAGGTAGTCCTTTTTGACCTATCCGAAGAGTCAGTCGATTCCCGGAACATTGGGAGATGGCCTACCTTAAGCCAGTTTCGACTCCTCTTACTCGGCTCGTAACCACTCTCTTCCCCGTCCAGCATCTTCACCATCAGACCCTCACATGATGCCTTGACGCTCTCTTCGAGGAATGCAGAGATCTCTTCAAGCTCGCTGGTGTTCATGTATTTGGCAAACGCAAACTCGCCTTCCACCTCTTCGAATGCGCTTTGCATCAATGCTCGGCGCTCACGAAGAGATTTGTTCACAGTTGGCTAGAGATGTCAGTCAATTTCGAGAAGCAAATTTGCTAATTTAGTTACTCACCTGGCCGTTGAGGAAGAGAAGGTCAAAGGCAAACACGCAGACCTTGACCTTGACGTCTTCCACTTTCACATCTTTGCGCTTCCGCGTCATGAGCTGCTGGAACGGCAGCACCTTCTTCTCGACCATATCCCATGCCACGGTTTCACAATCCAACACAAAGCTCTCCGTGCCCGGCTTGATCCAAGTGTCGAGCTTCTCAAGAACATCCGGATATTTCCTCGAGAGATCCTCCGAGTTACGTGAGAAGATGGCCGAGACACCCCGCTTACTCTTCGAAGATAATGGGAGTGTAGAAGTGACGTCTGGCGCCGCTTTGGACGAAATGAAATGAATCTGCGCTCGTTCACCGTCATACTTGTACTCGCACGTGAAGTCCTTCTTCTCGAACCGGTTCAGAACCTCGGTAATCGACTTGGTCGGTTTGGCCAGCATGGGTTTGAGTGGGACGCCAGGATGAAGTTTGCAATTTTCCCGGAGGTTGAAAATCCCATGCTCAATCATGGCAGGGATGATCACTTCGTAGCTTGGAAGCTCACTAGCGTAATCATGAGCAAGGGTTTCCAAGAACGCATCAGAATAGTCACCTGTAGACCGTCTTCAAGATCGCTTCGCCTTGTGCGAGCTGTTCGGTGCTGGGCACCTTTCCCTTTAGGTAGGCTTCGTGGGCCACCATCGCTTGAGCCAGTGCAACCACGACCGTCTTTTCCGCCAGACCAAGACGTAGTTTCCCTTCCAAGAACCTGATGATAAACTTGGCTTCACTGGGGCCGCCCTTGTTGTCGGTAATGTCCACTCCCTTGTCCTTACTGCTCGACTGGGTATCAGCTGCGGATAGCAGCTTCTTGATACCAGCCACCTTTCGGGTCTGGGCGCCCTGGCCAGATACCGTGGCGATGGCCAACAGACCTTCATGAACCCCTCGAACAGTCAGAGGCCTCGGCTTGAACATCGTCGGCTGATTCGATCTGCTCTTGGCTGCAACAAGACCGAGATCACCAATCTCGGCCTGATCAGATTTAATGACGGCTAAGCTACGGCCGGTCGCTTCGCCAATTGCCTTCATGATCAGCGACTCGCCGATGCCAAGCTCGATCCCAGCATAGTCGGCAGCGAGCTTGTTGACCATGAGCTGCACCGTCGGTAGCAGATCCTCCGGCGTGAGACGCAACACTTGACGCAGAAATTGCGCGCAGAGTGATAGGATGATGAGCCGCTTGGTGGTCATCTCAACCAGGGAAAAGGTGGTGCACAAAGCAGCGTAGGGAACTGGCTCCTTCGGCTTCCAATCGGGATATGGGTCCGCTGTGCTTGACGTTAACGTCGACTGCACCTTCTGTCGGGCTTTGACGACAGCCTCCGGCTTTTCGTCGTCTTCGGACGCATCTGCTTCCTCTTGTTCCGATACCGAGCCTTCGGGGGGTACATCTTCATCCTCTTTATCTGGGTGTGGGGCCTGTGCGGGCGGACTAGCTACCCCGGATTTTCCATTGGCCTGACCTTCGACGCTTTCATCTTTGGGGCGAGAGGACTTCGTCTTGTTGTCTTTCTTGGTGGTATTATACTCCTTCGTGATAACCGGTTCCTGGTCGTTTTTTGAGGAAGCCTGCTGGGCCCGATTACGCCGGCGCCTCTTGGTGACAGGTTCCTCACTGTCAACTTCCTCGGCCATCTCTGCTACGGCTTCCAAAGCTTCCTCCGCCTCTGGCGGATTTTCCTTGGACTGCTTAGGAGATCCAGAAAGCGTGCGCTTGTGATTGGTAGCTTGCAGGGGTATATCGTTAGCATGAAGCTCAATGCACGCCAGTTGATCGACCAGCAGATCACGAATTGCAACAAAATGACTATCTCACTCTTTCTGCTAGGCTTTAACGAAGGGTTGTCTTCCTTGTCTTCACGATCTACTGGCGCATCAGGCAAGACGTCGTCCTGGTCAGATTTGGTTCGAATGGGATGAGCTTCGTTCAAGGTGGATTTGGTAGACTTCTCCTTCTTTTTCCTTGAGCCATCTAGGGTAGACTGAGCCAATGCTTGTTTCGAGCTGGATTTGTCATTAGGAGGACCACCCAAGAACTTCCTAGATTGATATCAGACTCAAGCAAGTATAACAAGGACGCTGCCGGAGGATTGACATACCCCAATGTAGACTGCTTGGGGGGCATCGTGAAAATTGAATGAGGGGCTGTTGCTCTCGTGATCTTCGAGTATCTCCTGTTAGAGGATGGTAGTTGAATTTGGGGCTGATGCAACATCGGTCGTGAGGGGTGACATTCGATGAACCAGACGCGTGGGAAGGTCCTCAATCCGTTCACATACTTTCGTAGTAACCTCTCAGAGGTCGATCCTCTAATTACCGCCAGAATGCTTATTAACGCGAGTTCAGACTGTCAGCGAGAGAAGTTCTTTGGAGCGCTCTGGTTCGGATGTCAAGATTGTCTCTGGTGAGGAAAGGCAAAAGCTGCTTAACGCGTCGAGTCACGTCGGGATCAGCTACCACCGGCTCTACCCGCTCTCGGAGATGGCGGCTTTGCGAGATTTTTACTATTTGGGCGAAGCAATATACAGTATCCATATGGAACGGCTCAGCAGTAACCGCTTCATACTTGCTCTGTGTCTTCATCACACTTATGCTGAAGTCAGTCATCTTCGTCATTCTTTTGATAAAAGGTAGCTTCATCAGTCTTACGGTGACCTGACTTGCATTACAATATTGACGATGATTTATCGCCCCTTTCATCAGACCCATGAAGAATGGTTGGCCAACCTTCATCATGATGGTAGAGCTTCCTTTTCGTCAGACTTGTTGGATAGTGCTTCATATACTGGGTTAAGAC
>QQTW01002374.1_pt1 | contig 13616 bp, 10 predicted proteins | sample 1904831 | NCBI WGS metagenome assembly QQTW01 (sample SAMN09435610, study PRJNA476489) | Subsurface metagenome, whole genome shotgun sequencing project. | reverse complement strand
AAAGACACTACTTACATCTCGGAGAAAATTTTTCATGAATAAGAAAATTCTGGGTATCATCGCAGCAAGTGCAGCAGTAATGGGAAGCGCGATTGTTGCTTCCCCTGCTCATGCACAGGCAACTATGGATGTTGAATTAGAAGTACAACCAGCTGTTTATTTGGTTACGTACAGTAAGCTTAAATTTTTGGTGAACTCTAATGACATTTTAGGATCTAAATTTTTAGACAACACTGCAATTTACGACGAGAAAATCAACTCTACAACTTTGCCACAAGGTGTGCTACCACCTGGTACTGGTGTGACTGCTGTTAGCAAATCAGTTACACCTTTATACAGAGTTTATGCAAATTCGGGCGCAACAGTTACAGTTTCGACTGATGTAGCAACGTTGAAAAGAACAGGAGTTGGTGCTAATGCTAGTGACACAGTGTCTATGGAAGTAGAAGCTGGAGCTACTAAAAAGATTGATGCCAACCAATCAACTTTTGTTCCTGGTGATGCAACGCTTAAGTTTACTTTTCCTGGTACCACCGCACCCCCAGCAGGTGCTACATATTCAGGTGGTAAGTTGAAAATTAGTGTTGTTAGTCCTTAAGGTTCTCTGAGTTGTCAAAATTTCTGGTGCAGGCATTATGCCTGCTTCCAGTCTCTCATTGTAGAAAAGTCCTTTCTTGCATAAGCTTATCGGGATAAAGTAGAAATTAGAATAATGATTTATGTCATGAATTATCAGAGGAGATCAAGAGCGTTTAAGTTACTAATGTAACTATCAAACATTCATAATTGATGACATAAAGGTATTACTCTTTAAAAATAAACTTGACAGTTACTAAATCAATAGTCAATCTTATTCTGCAAAAAATTATATTTTTGAGACAATGAACTGCCGACGTATCAAATTTTACATAATGGTTTTGGTTTTACTATTCGCACCACAACCAAGAGCCTTTGCACAAAATCTTCCTGGATGCGATGCAGAGCTTGATAAAATATTTCCTATTCAAGGCACAATCACAAATTTGGAAACTTTAAAAGCATCAGAATTTATCGGCGCACAGGATGTTCAACAAGTTGGTAATCAACTTGATAATCAACAAGATTTATTAGCAATTCCAGTTCCAAGTTTTCAGCAAAGTATTACTCGCAAGATAGAAGCATTTTGGCGGATGCGTGTTAAAAATAGTGACTTCCAATCTCTTGGTTCAAAAAATGCAACATATGAAGTAATAAATGAGAGTGATAAAGTCGATGGTAGTCCTTTCAATAAGGTTAATATTAACCCTGAAGGTACTATTAGGGAAGTTTTACCTTGTGCTGAAGATACAACCATTATTGAGGGTGGTATAACTTTAGTATTTACCGACCTATCTAAAATAAGGGTAACTAAAGATAAAAAACGCTTTCAGGGAAAAATTAAGGTGTGTGTACCAATAAAAACTTCATGTCCATAAGGTTTCAATCTTTCAAAATTTATTATGTGAGGCAGTAAAAGGTTGATATGTTTCGTAACGCAATAAAAGTCATAACATCAAGTTTAATTGGGTTAGTTGTCTTTGGAGTATCTAGCGCAAAAGCACTAGAAGTAAATGTCACTCCACCACGAATGGATTTAGATATTACTAAGCAAACCCGTTCAAATACGATTAAAATTACAAATTTCTCCGATAAGCCAGCAGAAATGAAGGCTTATGTACGGAACTGGATAATGGATGAAAAAAATCAATTGCAAGATTCACCATCCAACGAGCAATCTTTAGACCAATGGATTGTTTTTACTCCTTCTAAATTTACAATTCCACCGCGTGGTACTCAAACTATACGCTTTGCAATTCGCCCTAAAGTTAAACTTAACCCTGGTGAGTATCGTGCTGTTATATATCTAGAAGAAATCCCTCCTAATAATCCAAACTCAGAGATTATTGAAACTCTTGGGCGCTTGGGTGTTGTTGTCTATGGGAATGCCGGAGAAATTAAGCGCATTGGTACTGTCAACTCTGTGACTGTTGATACTAAGCCAAACGTCATCAAAGCAGTATTTGATGTTTCCAATAAAGGGAATGCACATATCAGAATGGCTGGTCAATATGCAATTTGGCGTGCTGGCAACTATCCAGGTGCGAAAGCAACACAACTTATAGATGGTGCAGGTAGTTCCAAAGCCAAGCTACCAGCCAATGTTGTTCAGGCTGGAACTATGGAATTACCGCCAGTTTTACCAAATAATCGCCGTCAACTTGTGCTACCTCTAATCGGAAAATTACCCCCTGGTAACTACGTTCTAGATATCAATGCCAATTTGAGCGGGATGGCTGTTGATACAGGTATTCCTTTTACTGTTCCACCTGCGGCTAATGCCTCACAACCTGCTCCCATGCCAGGGAGTTCTAGGATTAATTCTGCAATTGAGAATATTCCAGTTAAAAAATGAGGTTCGTCTGTCGCGTCTCGAACCTGCACGGGTTGTAAGGACTGGCTTGCGAAGACAGGCAGGATGCCTATCTGACAAGGCAAAAGTCCAAAAATATAATTTGCTGCAAAAAAATAATATTTGTGCTTTAGTATGCTCTACCTAGCTTTACCACCTACCCCACCCCCAATCTTAAGTACCCTGACTCCGCAAGAGGTTGCTGGCAAAGCTTCTGTGCCAAAAAAAGCTTTAACTCAGAATAATGACTCTGCAATTGCAACTGCACAATCAAAGGTTTGTCCAGCAGCTAATACTTCTCAAGAATCGGATTTAGTCGGCAATTTATTAGCTAAAGTACTCAAAAATTCCAATTTAGCTAAAACTGCTTCTAGTACTCCCGTTGCTAAGGTTAATTGCAGTCCATCTGTTAGAACTTTTAAAACAACGCTCGATAAGCAAAAACCAACAAAAGGTTTTTCACAAGCATCCTCCACAAAAACTGTTATTAGTCCGTCAATCACAGAAAATACTGGAGAAGATAATGCGCTGATAGCTAAAGGTGCAAAAAATGACACAAATTTGAATACTGCGAGCGCCCAAGCACAGCAGTCAAATTCAGCTAATGTTAGTACCAACGCAACAGGAGATAACAACCAAGAAAAAGCGCTGGAGAAAAATCCCATTGGGAAAATTCTGGCAACGGTTCAAGAATTAATCAATGTTTCTTTGTATGCTTCTATCAATCATGCATTTGGTAATGTTGCAAACAGCCAAAATAATCAACAGATAGCTGCAACTGCTTCTGATACCCCTACTTCTCAAGAATCTGATAGCAGTAAAACACCCGAAGAGAAGACTGGTGATAATAACGAAGAAGTTGCTAGTAATTCAAATATCAATACAAGTACGCAGAAGATTCTGGCAATTGTCCAAGAAGTTATTGCAGCTTCTCTGTATGCTTCACTTAATAATAATTTGAGTAATGCGGTTCAATCGCAAATCCCGAAATCAGGGGAGATTGCACTTACTCCACCGGAAAAACTAGTTTCTTCTAATAATAATACAGTTACCAATCAGCCAAATCCTGACAATAATAAAAATACTGTTAATAATCAACCAGCTAATTCATCTCAAAGCTTAGTTACAGCACTGAAAAATGCTGCGACTTCAACTAATAATACTAATAATGTCGCTAATCCCGAAAAAAAACCGTCTCTAGAATTAGCCCAAATCCCAGATACTCCCTTTTTAGTAGGGGTACTAGTCAACGGTCGAGAAGTTGGGACTTTAGATGTTCTCATTCAAGACAATATTTTATTCATTCCTTTAGAAAGCTTTGCAGAAATTTCTCGATTTACAATCGAACAAAGTGGGAAAGTTCTACAAGCTAAAACTCCGTTGGGTGTTGTGAATCTGCAACCAAATGACCTTAGACAAATCGACGGAGTTATTTATATTAGCAAGCAAACTTTGCAGGATAAGTTAAAAATAAATGTTGATTTAAATACTGCTGATATTAACTTACTTGTTGATTTACCTTGGAGAGGTGGGGGTGGAACTCGTTTATCGACTCGACTCAAACCTGATGTGCTACCACCAAGTAGCGCTTTTTCGACTTTACAACAAGAGTTGAATATTACTAGTTATTCAGGAACTACTGATATCCGCAGTTCATCTTTGCTGGGTGGAAGATTGGCTGGTGGTTCTTGGAGAGCGCGTTTAGAAAATGACTTTGAAAATTCGCCAAATCTGAGCGAGTACTTTTTCTTTAAACGTAACGGTCAATTTAGCTATCAAATCGGTAAACAACAACTCGGTTTGCACCCATTATTAAATGGAATAAGTTTGACCGGATTGCAATTTGGTTACACCAATTTACCCGCAGATACCTTTAATACGAGTTACAGTGCGAATGAGTTATTACCCCGACGTTCTCGACCCGTGCAATCATTTCGCGGTTCTGCACCTCCAGCTAGTTTGGTACAGTTGAGAGTTGGTGGTTCCATAGTCGCACAACAGCAAGTTGGATTTGGCGGACAATATGAATTTACAGATGTGAATTTGCCACTTGGGCAAAATAATCAAATTGAATTATTGATTTTTGACCGCAATAATTTGCGCGTTCCTAGAGAAATTCGTACTGTCAGAATTAATTCATCAGATTTATTGTTACCATCCGGTGGTAATGTTCAACTTGCTGGTTTGGGTTTAACAGGTAACTTCGTTCAAACATCTTTGATTGGTGATTCAAGATTTCAATCTGACGACGAGGGTAAACTTGCAGGGTTTTACCAAGTTAGACAAGGACTTACCAATAACTTAACTTTTGAAGGTGGAGTTCAAGCGTTGCCCGATACACTACAAGCACAAGCAGGCATGGTTTTGCGGTTAGCAAATCCAGCAATTCTTTCTGCTAGCATGGCAACTTCAAACGGTCAACTTGGTTATTCAGCCGACTTAGATGTACAGTTAGACCGCTTAGAAATTAGTGCTAATACGCAGTCATTACCACAAAGATATTTTTCCGGATTTAGAAATACTAAAGAATACTTTAATCATAGTTTAGAAGTTAAATATAACTTTGGAAATCTCTTAGATTTAGGATTCGTTGCCCGTAGCCGTCAAGACGAAAGTAATTCGGCAAATTACATCTTACCGACCTTTTCCGCTAGACCTTTTTCTTCACTATCTGTAAGCGGCAGACCCGATATTGACGGACGGTATTTATTCAATGCATATTATCAGCCTACGTTCGCAACTCGGTTATCTTTTAATACTTATGGTGATAACTATATATCCGATTTGAGCTATAAATTTAATAACAATTATCAGTTATCTTTAGGAAGTCAATTTGGTGGTGGTGAGGCTGCCAGTTATACTGCCCGTATTGGTCATACTCCCAATGACTTTAGAGCCTTTAGTTGGAATGTCGGACTCGGCTTCACAGCAGATGGAGAAGTCGGTCCGGTTGCCGGGGCTAGTATCCAAGTACTACCCGGTCTGTTGGGTAGAATTGAGTATCAGGGTATCCCTTCTAGAAGTCAAAGCTATCTTGGTGGTTTTGGCAATGACCGCTTCTCAATCTCACTAGTATCCGATTTATCATTCGGTGGCGGTCGAGTTACACCTGCATGGAGTGGAGGAGTTAGCAAAGAACGCGGTGCGATCGCCGGACAACTCGCTGTTGCCCAAAAGGGTCAAAAGTTCGATTTGAGTGGTTCTAATGTCCGAGTGTACGATAGCCGCAATTCCTTGGTGGGTAATGCGAGTACCGACTCGAAAGGAAGCTTCTTTGTTGGCAATTTACCCGAAGGTAACTACATTGTCGAACTCGAACCCGACGGATTACCTGTAGAACTTTCAGTTCCAAAAAGTAGCTTAATTGCTCAAGTTGCCAATTCTGCTGTTACCCGTTTAGATTTTCCCCTGCGAGCAGAATATGGTTTAGCTGGAAAAGTTACCGATGTGGCAGGTCAACCTGTTTCGAGCGTGCGAATCGAGTTAATTAACCCCCAAGGTGCAAGAGTAATCACCGCTATCACCGACCAATTTGGTCTTTACCGTCTTGATAGTGTCCCCGTTGGTAAGTATGTACTGAGGGTTTCGACTCAAGATACGCTCAACCCGAATGATATTCTTCCCAAGCGCCAAATCGAAATTAGTAATGAGTTTATTTATAACCAGAATTTACAATTACCGATTTCCGCAGCAGCAAAGAAGAAATCGTAGTGTAGGTTGTAGTATGAAAAAGACCCCCAACTCCTGCGGATCCCGTTGGTTTGGAGGGGGCAGACTAGGCTGTTGACTTTGCACGAAATTGTCCAAAAATTATCATGCAGTTTTGTGTTTTTTACCGTAGGGGCATCGGCACTGCCGTGCCCCGATCTGAACGTTAATTACGACACAAATTTTGTACGATCCATTATGGGCTTAAAACCCACAAAGTCAACAGCCTAGGCACAGACCCCACGGAAGTGCCCAAAATCCCTCGTAGGGGCACAGCAATGCTGTGCCCCTAGAATCTGTGGGATAACGAAAAATCACTATGTGAGGGGTGTTTCCCTTGAATCTTGGGGCTGTTAGAGAAAGTAATGCGATCGCGCTTATTTCATTTGCTATAAAATACTGCTACGCTTTCCTGCGTTTTATGGCTAAAACCTTTACAGTGCAACCTTTTTGCGTACTTATACGGGTAAGCCGATATCTTTTAACTTCATATAGGCAACCGAAACCTGTCGCATCGCATCATGGCAAAATCAAAAAAAACCGCCAATCAAGCTAATCTGAACGACCCACAACATTACCTCAACCGCGAGCTAAGTTGGTTAGAATTTAACAAACGGGTATTGCACGAAGCAATGGATTCGCGTACACCGTTATTGGAACGTCTCAAATTCATGGCGATTTTCTGTTCCAATTTAGATGAGTTTTTTATGGTGCGAGTGGCAGCACTGAATCAGCAGGTGGAAGCTAAGGTTGGAAAATTGACGTTTGATGGACGTACACCGCAGCAACAGTTGGATGAGATTAGTTCGTTGTTACGTCCTTTGCTGATTCAGCAGCAACAATATTTTGAAAAAGTTTTGCGTAAGCAACTCACCGAACATGGTGTTTATCTTGTCGATTACATCGATTTGAACCAAAAGCAACGCAATTATTTAGATAATTATTTTGAAGAACAAGTTTTTCCGGTAATCACTCCGCTAGCAGTCGATCCCAGTCACCCATTCCCCTATATTTCCAATCTCAGTTTGAATTTAGCGGTAATAGTCAAAAATCCTGAAACTGAAGAAGAATTTTTTGCACGGGTGAAGGTACCGAAAGTATTACCGCGATTTTTACCGTTACCCCCTGAGTTAGGAATTCAGCATGATGATAAACCTGGGGTGTGGACGGGTATACCTTTAGAACAAGCGATCGCACATAACTTAGAATCGCTGTTCCCAGGGATGAACATTCAGGAATATCATACCTTCCGTATCACCCGCGATGCTGACTTGGAACTTGAAGAAGATGAAGCAGATGATTTGCTGTTAGCTATCGAACAAGAATTACGGAAACGTCGCGTTGGTGGAAGCACGCTACGTCTAGAAATTCAATCGGATACTCCCGAAACCGTGCGATCGCGTTTGCTGTACGATTTAGAATTAGACGACAGCGATGTTTACGAAGTCCAGGGACTGTTAGGATTGCGGGATTTAATGTATTTTATGTCACTTCCGCTTCCCGATCTCAAAGACCGTCGCTGGCAATCGGTTGTACCCCCAAGGTTGCAACGCATCCGCGAACCAAATGTTAGCCCGGATATTTTGGAGGTGGAAGATGGTAAAGATTTCTTCGCGGTGATTCGGGACAAAGATTTATTAGTTCATCATCCTTATCAATCATTTTCTGCATCTGTTGTCAAATTTATTACTCATGCTGCTCATGACGCGGATGTGCTGGCAATCAAGATGACGCTTTATCGCACCTCTGGGGATTCACCGATTGTAAATGCATTAATTGCAGCAGCTGAAAATGGTAAACAGGTATCGGTATTGGTCGAATTGAAGGCGCGGTTCGATGAGGAAAATAACATTTATTGGGCGCGAAGGTTAGAAAGTGTCGGCGTGCATGTGGTATATGGATTAGTTGGTTTGAAGACGCACTGTAAGACAATTTTGGTAGTGCGGCGCGAAAAAGACCGTATGCGTCGCTACGTACATATTGGAACTGGTAATTATAATCCCAAAACAGCAAGACTTTATACCGACTTTGGTTTATTTAGCTGTCGGGAAGAACTGGGTGCGGATTTGACCGACTTGTACAATTATTTAACAGGTTATTCGCGGCAAAAGTCATATCGGCAGTTGTTGGTTGCACCGGTAAATATGCGCGATCGCTTTCTTGGTTTAATTCATCGTGAAACTGAAAATGCCCAAAAAGGTCTTTCGGGACGTATCGTTGCCAAAATGAATTCGTTGGTCGATCCGCAAATTATAGCGGCTTTATATGAAGCTTCCCGTGCCGGAGTCCAAATCGATTTAATTATTCGCGGTGTTTGCTGTTTGCGTCCGGGGCTAAAAGATATTAGCGAAAATATTCGCGTCCTAAGCATTATTGGCCGCTTCTTAGAACATTCTCGGATTTATTATTTCTATAACAACGGGGAGGAAGAAATTTTTATCGGCAGTGCCGATTGGATGCCTCGAAATTTAGACCGTCGCGTTGAAGCAATTACTCCAATTCAAGACCAAGATATTGCTAAAGATTTGCAAGAAGTTTTGGGAATAATGCTGGCAGACAATCGTCAAGCTTGGGAGTTACAACCTGACGGTAGTTATATCCAAAGATTTAAGAACGATAATTCTCCTGAATCGAGTTCGCAATTAACTCTAATGGCAATGTCACAAAGTCTGGTAAATATGACCTCAAACCCTATCGATGCTCGAAAAATAGTGCGAACTTGATAATCGCAACTAATACAACGAATTCCAATCGTAAATAATCATTCCGTAGGATAAGGCATCCCGGCGCTGATAAGTAGGTCGGTAGAAATAAACATAACTATGTAACAGAATGTAAATTAGGCTCAAAGCTTTACCCCAACTGCCTACTGCCTTGTCATAACTATAATTTTTAACGCCGACCTACTTACCTACGGGAATGGAACAGCGAAAAACGGGAACGTATCTAAAACAAATATCTGGTATGTCCAACAAATATCAACAAGTCAATATTTGTTGATACACAGAATTTATTCAACCATTAGATAGAGACCGTTTCAAAGGATGTTCTCTTAAACTGTAAAAGTCGTTATTCTTAAATTTATTATTTATTTGGATGTTAATGTTATCTTGTGAATCTCCTACGTTGCGGGTTTTAGTCGTTGACGACCACGAACTGACTCGTATAACCCTGCAAATGGTACTTTCTTGCCAAAAAAATATACAAGTAGTCGGCTTGGCTACAAATGGCAAGGAAGCTGTCGAAATGGTGAAACGTCACCAACCAGATGTAATTGTTCTAGATTTACAAATGCCAGTAATGGATGGTTGGGCAGCGTCCGGTCAAATCAAAGCGATCGCACCCCATACTCAAATTATTGCTTATTCTTCAGTCGAAGAAGCAAAAACAAAAGAACCAAAATCAATACCTAGCTGGGACGCATTTTGTAAAAAAGAAGTACCTACAACTGAACTGATTGCTTTAGTGCGGCAATTAGGAAATAGCAATCTAGAAGGTGAATAGAATATGCAGCAAAATTGCTTGCTAAACTTAAGATTAAGCAAACGCACGCATCGACCCTATAAAATTACTATTTAGCATTGGTACAGCCACCTTGTGATGGCAGATACCGATGCCTGGATTGTTTAATATTTTGCCCTGCTAAATTTTAGAAATTATTTGCTTCGGGGAAGGTGCGTCTATATTCATCGATTAATTCGTCCATTTCTTCCAAAGCTTGATTAACATCAATTTTTAGAGTTCCTAAATTTGGTTGTTCCAACAGCCGCAATAAGTACTCCCGCTTGCTTTGAACGGTATTGATACGCTCTTTTATAGTTGATACATCCATTTTTTTACAGTCCTTAGCTATCTCCACTACAAAATTAACGCAAAAATCATCCCTCTTCCCTAAATGCCAAGCGATCGCCGATGATAATAAGGCTTAAGTTATCGCAATTTATACCTTTATCATTATGTTCGGGAAAATTCGCTTGTCTGTTCTAGGTTTAACTGTAGGTGGTTTATTAACAATAATGGGCTTCGTTGCCTATGCTTCTGACAATGCTACACTAAATCTAGCTGGTTTTTTTTATGGTATTCCCCTACTTCTGGGTGGGTTAGCACTAAAAGCTAGCGAACTTGAACCAGTACCCTTCACCCAACCAACTAACCCAGAAGTTCTAAAACTGCGCGAAACGCAAGCAACTATTACTCAAAATAAAATCCGTAAAGATATTACTCGCTACTGTTACGGGCAAGAAGCGCATTTCGACCAAGCGCTTAATTACCTCAAACTTAGCCCCTCGGATGATGAAATGCCAATCGTTAAAGGATTGCGCGAAACCGAAACCAATGGTGCATATACTTTGATATTAGAATTTGATTCCCCATGCGTACCATTTGATGAATGGCAAGCAAAGCAGGAAAAAATGACAAGATATTTTGGTCCGGATGTTGAGGTCAAAGTTACGCAAACAGGTGAAGAAGAAATTGAACTGTCATTGATGACTACTACAAATAAGTAGTCGAAGAATCAGACCCCCGACTTTTTAAAAAAGTCGGGGATGCATGTAAGTAGGTTGGCGGAAATAAAACCAACTACATTAAGGAATGTATTTTGCCCAAAATCCTCACTAAAGACTAGTGACAACGGACATAGACGCGTCCTTTGCGCGTGTGCGTTGGCATAGCCGCCCTTTCAGGGCTAGCACTCAGCGGCTTCCCATTCCCCGGAGGGGTTGCCGTTGGCGCAGCCGCCCTGAAAGGGCTAGGCTAGGGTAGGACAGTTATACTAGTCAGGTTTTTTAGTGCCGTTCTAATTACTTCACTTTTCTAGACGCACAGCATACCACTGCAAATACTCTCCAGGATGAAGATTTAACTCGCAAGTGGTATCGATTAAATATTTGACTTGGGCTTCTATCGAATTGAACTGTTGCAACTCGTGTGGTAAGTCCTCATATTTGAGTTGCTTTATTATTGCCTTGAGTTTTTCCAATAACTCCGATGCTGTAAGAAACTGTTCGGGTTGGTTAGTTTCGAGGACAACAAAATTATCTTCCTCGTACATTAATGAATTTGGCATTAGATCGGTTTGATATTTCAAATAATATTTCGGGATATAATTATATTTTTACACAGTATTTTGACCAGCTTCGCTAGCAACTACTAACGTTTGATTACTTTGCGATACTCCTTCCGATTTGCTGCGCTATACTCAGACAACGAGAGTAACTGCCGCCATCGCATGAAATATATAAAAGCAACGAAATAAATTATACTATGATAACCGCATAATTGCCGATACGATCGAGATGTTCCATCGGAACGTCCCTACCAAGGTTTGCAGGTCTTTATTATCGTTGATTTGCCGAACATCATATTATTTATAAGGGTACAACAATGTTGTACCCTTGCTGTATATAACATCTAGTAAACAAGTATTTTTTAACGAAAAATTAAGTATATTTGCGTAAAAAAAGCCGTATTTAAAGTCAGCGCGATGCACCAAATTTAAAATCCATAATCAACTTTTTATATAAAAATGAAAATTACACCCGAATTCTTGGGAAATATAAATAGTAACATTTTCTTACAAAGCCCAAGAGCGTTATCAACAGGTTATCTATGCACACTTCTCATCTACCAACAATCCTCATCAATACAATCGATACTCTATATTTGTCAACCAAAGGGTGTTCGCGGTTTTATCCCCTTAAGAAACAATTGCCCCAATATAAACTGATAATTCGTTACCGAGAACCCTTCTAATATTCAATTCTAACTAGAAACGATAACCCCGTAGTGTAAACGAATACTTGAACTGCGGCACAAATTATCGTCGCCCATATTTCTCGTTTTTCGCTACCTGATATCTAAATTTTTTGTAGAATGCAACTCATGTCAGGCAAAAGCTTTATTTCAATTTCCAACAATCAACCCCTGATTCTCGTAGCAGATGACGACAAAACTATGCGGTTGCTGCTACGCGAATTTATGGAACAAGAAGGTTATCAAGTAGTCGAAGTCAATAACGGCAAGCAGTGCTTGGAAGCTTACGCAGATAAAAAACCCGATTTAATTCTAATCGATGCGATTATGCCAGAAATGGATGGCTTTACCTGCTGCAAGGAGTTGCTGCAAATTGCCAGAAATAATCGAGCGATCGCACTTGCGAATTATTATGATAACGGTGGCTCGTTTGACAGTACAATCATTTCCGGGCTATGGGGACGAACGCCTATACTAATGATTACCGGATTAGATGACCCAGCGTCTGTAGACCGCGCTTTTGCATGTGGCGCAAGTGATTTTGTTACCAAACCGATTCACTGGGCAGTTTTACGCCAACGAGTCCGCAGGTTACTCGAACAAGCCCAACTTTACAAACAACTCGAAGCTGCAAACCAAGCCTTACAAAAACTAGCCAACGTCGATGGTTTAACAGGAGTAGCAAACCGCCGTCACTTCGATCAATATCTCAATTCGCAGTGGTTATCGTTAGCGCAAGAACAAGCACAGCTATCCTTAATTTTGTGCGATATTGATTACTTCAAGCTTTATAACGACAAATACGGGCATCCGGCTGGGGACATCTGCTTGCAAAGGGTTGCTGGTGTGTTAAGTCAATCCGCAGAAAAAATTCAGGGTTTCGTAGCACGCTATGGAGGAGAAGAATTTGCTCTAATTATGCCTTATACTTCTGCAACGGGTGCAGTGCGTGTAGCGGCATCAATGCAAGCTGGAATTCGGGAACTTGAAATTATTCACACCGAATCGGGTGTTAGTCAGTATGTCACATTGAGTTTAGGAGTAGGCACAACGATTCCCACTTTTGAATCTTCGGCACACGATCTGATTCAGATTGCCGACAAAGCGTTATACCAGGCAAAAGCACAAGGACGAAATCGGATTATCCTCAAACAATTACAAGCTTAATTAATTTTATTGATTTTCTATTGCCTCATTCAATCGGAGTACTCGTGCTTTGAAAGTCACTACTGAGGGCATATCATTGTGAATATTTATGGTGCGCTTACGCTCGACGGGGGCGTTAAACATATTAAACTGATTTTTTTCGATTACGGAGTTTGAATAGACCACTAACAAAGACAAAAGCTGAGATTGCGACGCGGACGCTAGGCTCTGGAATATCTTTGACAAATACTATTGAAGTCGGACCATCTAACCCACCGCGACCCGTAGTCACAAAAGCATCAATAAAATCTCCTGTTTTTGCGTCGTAGCGGAGAATACTATCGGTTTCAAAACTGTTGACATATAGATTACCATCTAGTCCAAAGACAGCTTCTACAGGACGGTCAAGCCCTCCACTACCGCTTTTAACAAAGGTATCAATAAATTGTCCTGTAGTACTGTTGTATCGCGTTACACTATCAGTACCAGGATTAGCAATATAGAGATTGCCGTCTGCTGCAAAAGTAAAGTCGGCAAATCGATCGCCGTTGTTACCTTTTATAAAAGTATCAATGAATGC
>QQTW01002373.1_pt1 | contig 13616 bp, 14 predicted proteins | sample 1904831 | NCBI WGS metagenome assembly QQTW01 (sample SAMN09435610, study PRJNA476489) | Subsurface metagenome, whole genome shotgun sequencing project. | reverse complement strand
CCGGAGTAATTCAAGAAGAAGAAGAAAATGTATTTATTGAAAATGAAGATGGCAGGTATTTATTGTTTCAGTCAACAGTCACCTACCTGCCTAGGTGACGGGATAGCGTTGCTTCTCTAAAAGGAAAACATGCTTCACGAAAAAGCGATCTGATTGTGTAGGTTAGGGAATTGGGCTCGTAGCTGCTGCGGAAGTGTGGGTTGTTGGTTTGGTCTCGCACTTTGATGATTGATGATGCTCAGCTGCATAGACCGGGAGCAGATTGACCTAAGATACGTAGCTACACCATGGCATATGGACCAATGTGCGGCCATTGCTGTCTCGTCTGCTCCACCTGCGCATATTCCTCGCACCTTCGATCGATCTACTGATCTTCTCCATGTCCCTTCAACCATATCACGTCCCATCCCGCCCCATCACATATGTCCGCTCACGACCTCGGCTTCTCCTTCTTCTCCTTCCACAACGCACTCAGACCGACACCGGACACCTTGACCACCTTGAATCGCACACCGGGGATGTCACCTTTTGCCTTGCCCTTCCGACCGAAACCCGAGAGGAGGACCTCGTCATTCTCGTCCACGAAGTTCAGACAGCCGTCGTTGGGTACTGCCAGAAAAAAACACAGGATGCCGGTTAGCTCGTCGGCTTCAACTTGAACCACCCCTTCCCAAATAACAAATAGATAGATAGGTAAGATAGGATAGAGAGATAGACCCCAAAAAAGCAAAAATCTGGACCCCACATACCGAAAGCCGTGACCTTCTTGCCATTCTTGATCAGCTGCACGCGCACACACTTCCGGATGGCGCTGTTGGGCTGCTTGGCCTCGACGCCCACCTTCTCCAGCACGATGCCCTTAGCGTGCGAGGAGCCGCCGAAGGGCGACGACTTGAACGCCGTCCCCAGCAGCCGCTTCTTGTAGTGCAGATCCGCCCAGCGGCCCTCGCGGCGGGTGTTCTTGAGCTTGCGCGCGGCGTTGAGCCCACGCGGCTTGCCTTTGGTCATGGTTGCTTTCTTATTTTATTCTTCTTTTCTTCGGGGAGGAAGCTGGAGACGGTGAGGTTTGTTAGATGGGGAGGAGTGGGTGGAGTGGTGGTTACTGACGGGGTGTGGAGATGGGTGAAGGGTAATCAAGTGGTGCTGTGGCTGGGCGGTTGGTTGATGTCGTCTGTAGATGTCGATTTTTTGATATTGAAATTCCAAGGATGCGGGTCGGTTTAGTGTGCGTAGACGATTTGGGAATAGCGTCATTTATTAGGCGGGGACAAGCGGCAGAGCTAAAGTTGATTGGTTACCGGGCTTGGCATTTCATATTTACATACGTAGTAATACAGTATGAGTATCTCAGTCACTTCCATCTCTATCCATGCTCGTCCTCGCACTGGAGACCATCTCCAGACGGCATGGCGCTCGCGCCACTCTCTCCATCCCTACGGGTGACAGAAAATCCACTTGAGCGAAAAGCATCCCCGAGATCGCCTGAGGCAGCGTCGCGAAAACCACAATCCAAACCAGAATCCACCAAGTCACCGCCCATGGCCCGCCTCCCACCTCCAGCACTCTTTCAAGGCCCGCCCTCGCGTAACGCATCGAACATCTCCCTCCACCTCCCGGGCGCCAATGCGGCCGCAATAGGGCTCCCTGCCTCTTCCGCCTCCGGATCCAGCATCTCGCCTACCGCAACATCACCCGATCACCTGTCACGCATCTCCTCCCGCCGCCCTGTTGCCGACCCCAAGACAAACGACCTCTCCCCCGCCTCCGCCGGCCCCAGACCGAGAGAAGCGCCGGGCGGCACACCCGTCCGTCCCCAACTGCGCACCGGTAACGTCGGCGCCGCCGCCGCTGCCACGAAGCGCGAAGATGACCGCGCCGACGCCCTCTGGGCGGAGATGCAGACCACGCTTGCGGAAGTGGAACTGAGCGCGGCAAACGAGTCGCATATCTTTGGCGCGGGGCATGCGAAGGCGTTAGAGGAGTTGAGAGCGGCGCAGTTGGACCTGGCGAAGGCTTGGGCGAGGAGTGAGCGGGATGAGGTGGGCAGTCATGGTGTGAGGGATGACAAGGAAGAGGAGGAGGACACGGGCAGGGGGAAGGAAGGAGGTGGGTTGGGTAGTACTGGATTCGGGCTTGGTGTCTTGGGCGGGAAGAATGGTGCAAAGCAGCAGCAACAGCAACAGCAACAGCAACAGCAACAGCAACAGCAACAGCAACAGCAACAGCGACCTGGATCGGCAGGGAAAAGCGCGGGCGAGACTGAGAGGAAGAAAACCCTGCAGGAGGAAACCGAGAACGACATCCTGCTGGCCAAGACGAGGAGGGAGGCGAACGATCGCTACTTCGAGCAGGTCAACAACTCGGTCTTGGATGCGGTGAGGAAGCTGGACGAGGTGGCCGCCGCCATGAGGAAGGTCGAGAAGGAGAGCAGTGACATCTGGAGCGAGGAGGGAGATGGCAGTGAGAGTGTTGCTGGGAGTACCACGGGAGGATGAGGAGGTAGGAGCTGAAAATGTGAATGGATATGGATATGAATGTTCAATGGGCTGCACTTGGCGTATCATTGAGAACCCAGTCGGCTTGCAAGAGTATTGTCTGCGTCTACTGACAGACCCATCGTGATGCCGGCCAACTACCATGTCTTTGGAGTTGGGACGAAATCACAGAGTCGTCCGAGGGATACGCCTACTTTCCCTCACTGACACCCTCTTCCGCACCGCACAGCTCGACAGCACCAGTCAACACCATGTTCCGCAGATGCTCCGCCATCCGAACATGTCCTCTGTTGCGTCTAAGGTAGATTGCAGGAACCTCTCTACACTTACAAGGCGATACTGAAACGCGACACCAACGCCTCGCACAAAGTCCACTCTTTTAAGAACGCCGCCCGGAATGAGAAATCAGGATCCGCCCCGGACCTCCGCCTCGCCTCGTCGCAACGCCAGCAGAGCCCGCACATCGGTGACATACTGAAGCGCCTCCAGCAGCGGGATCAGATGCAGGAGGTCATTATCCGTTGGATCGTTGATCCAGCCTTCAATCGGAATAGCATTATCTGTGTCATCAGTGTCAGATCATCCCATGCCTCACAACCATAATTCACTCCACCCGCTCATCAAGTCCCCAAGCATGGACGTACCTTCGTGAAAAATATAGCTCATGGGACTATTATCCAGAATCGCCACCCGGCTCAGATCCGGCTCAATGCTGCTCAAATCCTTAATATACGCACCGTTCCGGAACGTGCAATGCTGTCGATAATACCGGCCCTGGAAGAACTTCCTCTCCTGCTCCAACCAATCCACCACCGGATCAGCGTATTCCTGCACGCTGGCGGTGAAGACGACGAGCTTGTACCACTGGCAGACCTTGCGCAGGAACTCGTCGCAGTGCGGCCGCTTGTGCACGTAGTAGAGGATCGGGTGCTGTGGGCCAATGATGGGCGTGTTGGGCGAGGAGGTCAGGCCGATAGGCGCGTTGAGTTTGACTTCGACCATGTGGCCGGAGGACATGCGGCCGCCTTTTGCCATGGAGTGGATTAGAGTCTCATCCAGGTCGAGAATTAATGTCTTTTGGTAGCGGGGGTAGCGGGTGTTGGGGGCTCGCGGGATGATGTTGGAGTGGGAGGGTTGGCGGCGGGGGATTAGAGGACGCGGAGGTGCTGGGGCGTGGGGATATTTGTGGATTTTGAGAGATTGTGATGCTGAGAGTGGTGATTTGATCGTTTCGAGCGTCAATGGCTCTTCGCTGATGATGGATTTTCGCTTTTGTTTGCGCTTATCAAATGATTCGGCTTTGGACTCCTGGATGCGTATGGATCGCCTTGCGCTTACATTATCCTCAACTTTGGACTTGGGATGTCTGGTCTCCGAGCTCCTAGGCCGTGTCTTCTTCCTCTTTTCTCCTTCTGACTCTGAAGTGTTCGATGTCAGCGATTCATTTGATGTCGAGCTTCGCAGCTTGGCGGTATAGGTATTGTGTTTCCCCGATATTATATTGGCTTCGCTCGCTTTCTCCTTGAAGTTTGACAAGCCAACAGCCGTTGCAGTAGAGGCCGTACTTTTCCTGCCGCCAAACAATGGACGAATGCTCTTCAAGGGAAGGAGGGGAGAATAGTGCCCGTTTTCATGCCTAAAGCAATTGACCACATAAACCACAGGAGCTCCGATTGTCGTGAGCAGCGCCGTCAAAGCGGCGGCTATCTTCTTCACCAGGCTCTGTAGCCTACTCCTGTAGAAGGAGACGTCAGGCTTGGATGTTTTATCCAACAATGGAGTCGTTTCGCTCAAGGACTCAACATCTTCCTTGCTATCCGGACCTGGCTTCTCGGACTTTATATGTGGTCCATCTGCAAACCCGAGTAGACTCTTTACACCTTCAACACCCTGTGCGCTGAGTGATCGCCCTCTCGAGTAGTCTTCCGTTTGGCTGGAAATAAGAATCTCGCCTTGCGATCGAGAGCGTGGTCTCGTTGCGCCCGGTATCGACTGGCCGATGACTCGTGACGAGAGGATATTCAACGAGTTCATCTTACGAAGAAAGTCGGGGCAAGATCAGGCCGTCCGATAAATAGCCAATGCCTCAGCCGTCACGATGGTATGGTGCAAGGGGGTAACCGGTAAACGACCTGTTGGATTCCAGGCAGCCCAACAACGAAAGGACCGACCAGGGCTAGGGCGCTGACTCTACTTCATCTCAGTGATCGCATACTGTAAGCGGTACAGAGTAGAGGCCAGCAGCACTCAGCGACAGATCTGCACCGTGGATGTTGGCGGTATGGGTACTGCGATGTCCGGAGATGTGATTGGGATGATGACGGTGATGAGGGGCGGTTGGAGGAGAGAGGGAGAGCTCTGGCATGCCGCATCCTGCCGCAAACATCTGACAATAAATATTTAAATTACGCATACGTAGTACATCTATGTACTGGATACAACCCTGTTCTTGCCCGTGTCCATGTTGTTGATCCATCGGAGAATAGTACATAATGCTCAAGATGAAGTGAAGTGTCTTGATTCATTTCTCTGATGATACACCAGGTTCCGTCTTCTCAATTGCTTCCAAATCATTTAAACCTCCCACTCCCGCATCTGCTCCGGTCTCCTCTCCTCTGAGTCTGCTGAGTACACAGTATGGTCCCTCACTCGGACTCCAGAACGCCTGGCCTGACCTCTTTCCTGCGCTCCCTCTCCTCCGAACCAGATGAAACCTCTATAGAGCTGTTCATTGCGTGAGTGGTGTTGAAACGCATTGGTTCAAAGCCAAACGCTGAAACTTGCTGCAGACTCCTTAGAAGACGTCAGATCCGAAATTCACGCCCTTGCGCTGTCGCAACCGCATATCTTCTGCGGCGCGTTGTCGCAAAAGCCAAAGCAGAACCCGGAAAGTCGATTGAGGCAGCACGCTTGCTACAACGAGTACAGGAGGTCGGCGGGAGGTTGATAGCGGCACAACCAAGGGAACTGGTGGTGGGTAATGTTGTCAGCAGAGTATTGGGACTCATCAGAGAAGAGCAAGAAAATGAACGCGGAGAAGGAGATATCAGTGGCCTCTCGAGCGAGGTTGGCATGGAAAGTGGACAGCAAACGCCACACGTACCGAGTCTCGCAAAAGAAGATGCTCTCTCAAATCTCAATGCTGCTACTCGGCCGGCATCAGACATGCAAGCATTGCACGCCTCGCAGTCATCAGCGATCGTGGACACACGAAGATCAGCTCAACCACCCAGTCGACCGTCCCTGCAACCTTCAAACACGACATTTGCAGGCGCCCCTCCGGTGACTTCTATGTTCAGTCTACTTTCCCATCCTACTATGAGCTCGCCTCGAAGTTCTCCTGCACCAGGATCACCCAGCGGTACTGCAACGCCACATCCTGCTAGCTCCAACGACATACGGCAAGAAGTGATCGAAGGTATTGGGGAGATCATTGATGAACTGGAGCAGTCGGACGAGCAGATTGCCAGCTATGCGTTAGAGCACATACACGCCAACGAGGTAATCCTAACCTACTCCTCCTCCACCACAGTCCAGCGATTCCTCCTCAAAGCCGCCTCGAAACGAAAATTCACCGTCATTCACGCAGAATCCTATCCCAACAACCACCAGAAAGTTCACGCCCTTGTCACCGGCAACATGAACCTAGACCACTCTGATACCCTACCCACCGAAATATTTCACAAAACCCTCACCTCGGCCGGCATAGCCGTGATCCTCATCCCCGACTCCGCCATCTTCGCCCTGATGTCCCGCGTCAACAAAGTCATCCTCGGCACGCACGCCGTCCTTTCCAATGGCGCTCTCTTCGCCGCATCGGGAACCAAACTCGTTGCCAAAGCCGCCAAAGCGCATCACGTCCCTGTTGTCGTGCTGAGCGGAACGTATAAGCTCAGTCCCAAGTACCCTTATGATCCGGACATGTACACTGAGTACGGGGACGTGAGCAAGGTGTTTCCCTACCAGGATGGGGAGTTGGTGGAGAGTGTGCAGGTGGAGAACCCGACCTTGGAGTTCGTCGGGCCGGAGTGCGTGGACATGTATGTGACGAATCTGGGCGGCCATGCGCCGAGTTATCTGTATAGGATTATCAAGGATCAGTATCGAGATGAGGATGTGGACTTTTTGACATAGACTCAGCTTTGAAGTTAGTGATACCCGAAAAGAACATCGAATTGGAAAAGATGCACAGCGTGGAACATGGATAGATAATTAATCGATGAATGTGCATCCACACGCCCCCGCAATGCACGAATGTATGCAGGAGGTCCAAAACCCCAATTGCAAGACAGAAGATTGGATTTTCCAGATCACCGTCGCCGCCTCATCAAATCGTTGCCTTGAGGCGTCCTCTCGACCACATGGTCATCTGTATCCTCACCCCCCCTACCTTCTCCCTCCATGTATCTCTCCGCTCTCCCCCCTCTCCTCCTAGCACCTATCCCACTACCTTCTGCCTCGTCTTCTCCGTCCTCTCCCCCCTCCCTCCTAGCAGCATCCCTCCTCCCCTCCCTCTCCAACCTCCTAATCTCCTTTTCCAAAATCTCCTCCCCTCCATCGCGAAACCTAGTGACCTTGCGGACATTCGCCGCCATGATCTCCGTCATCCCGTTCCCCGCTCCCTCGCCCTCTTCCCTCTCCCTCTGCCTCACCAGCGCTCGGGCCGTGATCGCAAACTTCATGTCCTTCGGCCCGTCGACGAGTTCCAGGATGGCAGACTCGGACTGGCCCGGGTTGTATTCGCGCTCATCGCGCCTGTGCTTGCTGTCGCGATTTAGGGGTTCGGTGCGCAGGACGCGCGTGTAGCCTCCCGGTCGGTTGGCGTAGCGCTCGCGGAGGGGGCCGAAGAGTTTTGGGAGGAATTCGTCGGGTCTCTATCCAGATGGGAACCAGAGGAGTGAGAATTAGCCTGAATTTTGGATTATGAGAGGAAAAAGAACATGAAGGAAGAGGGAATGGCAGTGAGAGGCCTGCTTGCGATGTGGAATGGTTTGTGAATTGACATACGAATAAGATACCCTGTGCTCTCTGCCTAGCTGCATTGGTGTTTCTCTTTCCCAACGTAATCAGCTTTTCCGCCATGCGCTGGGCTTCTTTCGCTCGTGGCCATGTTGTTCGTATGGATTCTGTTTCGATGAGGGAGGTGACCAGGTTGCGGAGGAGGGCCGAGCGGTGGGAGGACTTGACACCGAGATGGCGGTGCTTGATGGATGACATTGAGGAATTTCGAGTGGGTCGGAGGGTTTCGGAGGATTAGGAGAAGATATCGGCTGATGGTTTGTGGAAGATGCTTTTGATACAGTATTGGTCGTGAATCGCCAATTGCCAAATTTGGGAAGCTCTGGGTCTTGGCGCTGCAGGGGTTGCAAGAACCGGCAACTTTTCATGCTCAAATGGCATTGACGATTTGATCATATCCGCAACATCCACGGAGAACAGAGAACAAAGAACAGAGCCTACGAAGCTTGCAGGAAGCCTTCGTCTCGCCGTCGCTCGTGTATACTCTACGCCACTTGTCGTGACCACGGTACCCAGGCCGATACTCTCCATGTGCAACTTCTAGATGAAAAACAAAGCACCAACCAATATTACACGATCCGCTCTATCATCCAAATAAATTGAAAGCCACGGCAATGGGCTTCACAAGCGGCTTCGTACGTTTCTCACCAATACTCGCTATCATACAAATTCTTGCGAGCCCCCTTATGCCATCGTGGTCCTAACCAGAGCCCACCCTCACAGCTAGGCGGCCTGACACTGACCTACTCCGTCCTCTACCTCTCGCTGTACCTGCACCGCAGCAACCGAACACAGCAACACACCCTGCTATCCCAACAATCGCTGCTGCTGAACTCCCTCCTCGAACCTGCCACATCCAGTCTCTCCTCCACCTCCAGCACAACAACGAGAAGGAGAAGCGCAAGGGTGAATCCCGAGACGCTGGAGGTGGAAGAGCGGTGGAAGAGGGATTCCCTGGTGGAGACGTTGAAGGATCGGTGGAATGGCGAGGTGGAGGGAGTGGTTCGCAGGGTGGCCGAGACGGATTGGAGCGCTGTGAGGGAACGCTGGGAGAGGAGGGGCGCCAGTCTGTGGAGGAATATGACTGCTCCTACTACCATCACCACTAGCCCTACAGTTCAGCACTGAAAGAGTCCTTCTATCTACTATAGCTATGCAAGCGTTTTTGTGAGAGCATCCATGAAAGCGGGAAGGAAGGAAATTGTATACAAACATAATTTCACATCCACACCGCCCTGAATCTCCTATCAACCTTCAGAGCAGCAGCTAGGTTGAAATACATCTACCTATAAAACGCACCTCATACATAACGTCTTTCCTGAAGCTCTCTCTCTCTCTCTACATCATAGCACACATAGTCCCCATCTTCGGGATTTTTATAAAAAGTGTAACAAGCTCAAGCCCGTACGCACTATCGAGGCATTTGGTCTTCCCTTTGCAACAACACCTCTCTGATTTGTGTCTTTCCCGTCGGTAAAGATTTAAAGAGGAGTTATGATATCACGTAAACACCTGTGAGACAACTCTAGTAGCAGTAGTAGCACTGATTTGATATACACCCCACAAATCCCCTTCTCAATACTGTACATATACCACCAACTTCCCAACTCTTCCAAGCAGACAGCATGACCGAGTGGTTAAGGTGCATGTAAGCCACCCCTGTCCCCTACCATCCAGCCCCCAAAATATTAAAACTAATGCCAAGCCACTAGGACTAGAAAGATTTCAAAGGACCTCTCCCTGCCAGCATGAAAATGCTGCGGGCGCCAGACTTCTCCTCCTCGGATTCTTTAGAGATCATGTGGGTTCGCCCGCACAGGTTCAAATCCTGTTGCTGTCGTTTTATCTTTTTTGCTTTTTTCTTGGATAGCTCTTGCTTGTATCTATAGATTTATAGTTCTTTTTGGGGGGTGCTGGATGTGAGTGGGTGGCTGGCTGGCTGCGAGAGGGAAGTGTGGAGTGTGGGGATGATAATTTGCTGACTAGCCGTCTTGGCGTTTTGAGATGCTTGGCATTGGCCTTGGCAGCTGGGAACAGTGGCAGGATGTCAGTGCCCTTTTAGGTTAGTTCTGTGAAGGAAGGAAGAGCTGGGCAGTAAGTACAGTACTACATGCAATATACCAGAACACCGTGGAATCCTGAAAAGTATATGAGCTCGCGTATAGGTATAGTAGTAGTAAGCATATTAGATTCTATCAAGCCCTATGGAATAATAGTGTACTATCACGATGCATCTGATTACGAATTTCGGAGTTCCTTCCACCGTGGGTCTGTGAGTGGTGGGGTTTGGCAGATATCTCGATGATTTACCGTCTTAGATATTCCCATCTGTTGTATTTCAAATGATTCACGACTCTGATCGTCTCCATATCGCGTACCTGATTTCGTTCGACGTTCGGATTGGACAGGGAGAAAGAAAGTCAGCAGTGGTAACATCTAGGCTACTCTAGAGTAAGATTCGCTCCATGCTTCTTTGTTTGCTTGCTTGACGTATTTCAGCCTGCTGATGGCCAGACCAGGCCCACAAGTGTGATTGTGCTTGAGCTGGGAGAGTGGCTGGATCTTGAGGTATATTGCCGTGGCTCCTCGTGCATGAGGTCGCCGGGGAGATCGTGCTTCTCAACACGGCTTAATGAGGATTGTGATTTCGGTAGGGTAGATAGCAAGGTAGGTAGGTGCGTTTGCAGGTCATGTCCTCATAGTGTGCATTAAGCCAATCGTGCCCGGATATTGTTGAGGTCGCTACAGTTGCGAATCAAGGACTCTCAAATCGGCTCTATTTCTTCCCATAGCCTGGCTCTCTCCCCAGATTGAAGATGCTCAACGCCTCTCGTACGCTCAGACTGATGACATATCTTCTGCTTCGGTCTCTTCCAAAGCACGGAGAGTTGATTCCACTTCTCGAGGATCGGAGATGGCCCACACGCCACCTCCCTTGGCAAAGCTACGGCCAACCTCCTTGCCCACAAGATTCCTACCCACCTTTCCAGGCCCGACACCTAGCCAACGCTTGACTTGCGCGGTCTGATCGAGATGTTTGATACTGTCCCACCATCTGACCGTCTCCACCGCTTGTCGAGAGAGCAGATCCTTAAGGTCATCTTTGGACTTGAAGGGTAGACCGGAGACGTTTGATACACATGGCATATTTGCTGGGAACTTGACCGGACCATCACGTAAAGTCTTCCTCATGTACTCCATGGCGGGGATCATGATAGGACTGTGAAAAGGGCTGTTGCTCTTGATTTCGACGGCACGAGGATCATGACCACCAAACTCCCGGATCTGGACGAGTAGTTGCTTGATCCGCTCAAAGCTGCCGCTTAGCACAATCTGGTTCTTCGAATTGATATTTGCGATGAGCACCTGGTCAATTGCTGGCACCTCGTGTGAGTCACTTTTCGAGCCCGCCCCAGGTTGGAGAAACTGGTGGATGGTTGCAATGAGAGATTCCAGACGTTCCGGCTCACAGACAAGAGCCATCATACCGTAGGTGTTGCCGGACTCTTTCGCTGCCTGCCGAGTACATTCGGCCATGATCTCAGCTCGACGGCGCACCATACGTAGCGCGAAAGGATATTCCAAATAGCCAGCCACAACCAAGGCTGCATATTCCCCCAGGCTGTGTCCCAGTGTGACATCAATCTTCTCGTCTGTTTTGAAGCCGTACTCCTTTTCTAGAACGCGCAATATCATGATCGAGGTGGCCATGATGCCCGGCTGAGCATTTTCGGTCTCATTGAGCTTGTTGACTGGGCCTTCGGCAATGACTTTTGACAGAGGGTAATTGAGTATTTCATCGGTCTCTTCGAGAAAAGGTCGGACGGTGGACGGGTATGCTTCGAGCCATGCTGCGGTCATGCCCACGCGCTGGACTCCATGGCCAGGAAAGAAGAGAGCGGTCCGTAGATTCGACTCGGGTACAGTAGCATAGCATCTTTGACGAGCATTTGCGAGTCTGGGAAGGCCTGTGATCCTGAGGAAGGTAGATAGGAAGCGTGTCATGGTATTGGTTCGACTACCGCTTGGGTTGCAGCATGGTTGCACTCTCTAGCTTTCGACTCAAGACAACGCACGATAGAGATAGCCAGAAACCATCTACGCATCCTAAGAAATTCAAACAAGAAGAACAGAGGTCCAAGCCAGTGGGCTTTGGGGAAGCCTGCTCGGCACTCGGAAGTGGAGTGGGGAAATTCCCAACCCCAGAACTTGGACGGAGACGGAGATGTTCTCTTGGCAACAGGAGAATAGGAGAACAGTAAAATCTGCTCCCAGCATGTCTTTATTCTGCAGCACATGAGTAAGACGAACATTTTGATTTCTATAAGAGCTCATATCTCTCGAATTGCTGCACAGCCTCCATATTTCCGACGCCTATGTACAGCTAGATTCAGGCTGGGACGTGTTTGGATACATATATGTATATATGTCTTGCAGATACCAATATGTCCAGGAAAACACCTTCAGAGCTACTATCCTCGTACACCACCTACTTTCTAGATCTGCCCTTCTTAGCCTTTTTCGGGTTTGTGGAAGACGAGACCTTGGCTTGTCCTCTCGAACCACCGGACCGACTACCCTCCTGCACGCGTTGCTGCGCTTCATTCAGCCTCGTCTGCTCAAGTGTGGCCGTGATCTCTGCGGTGACCCTTTGAGCGCCTGCTGCTGTGCGCGCGGAAGCTTGTCTGCGCACTTCTCGCACGGTTGGACCCTCTGAGCTTTGTGACGCCGCTTCGATCTGTTGCGCTGCAGGTGTAGGAGCCCTTCTCCTCGGTATGCTTGTCTGTCTGGGAGCCGATGCTTCTCCTCTTGCCGGCTCTTCCTCGATTTGCTCACTGGCTCCAGCCGCACTACCTCTCGAAGTACTACTAGTTCCAGCCCCACCCCTTGCAGATACACTGCTTCCCAAAAATACTGGATTCATATGAAGGTCCCCACCAACAGCAGCGTCCTTGTGTATGGTAAGCAGGCTCTGGTCGCATTCATTCAGTACCCGCGCCAGTCGCTTTGCCTTGACTTGGTCGCCCTTCGCATCCGATTCTGAAAAAATACTCTGCAATTTGCTTACTCGATCGAACAATCCCTCGCTTACCAACAGGTCGTACGTGAACTCTTTCTTTTGAGCTTTCGACGCCGTGCCGTGGGCGATTCGTTCGATCGTCTCTGCCACCGTCTGGGCTAATGCCGTTGCTGCCGCGACTTTTTTAGCTTTGGCTTCTTCAAGTGCTTCTCTATCATCGCCTGTGCCTTCTTCTTCTTCTTCTTCGGAAAACCCTTTGGGGTGCGAGCGAGAATGGAGGAGCACTTGTGCAATGATGCTGCGTAGGCGGTCAGCTTGTAGGACTCGGCCTTCTTTGCGATATTCGGATTGCCGTTGCTGTAGCTCTCGATAGATGGCGGTATCATGATCTAGCAGCTTCTGATTGAGAGAGTCCATATCAGCTGGGGTAGCTATGTTATTGGCCACCCGTTGAATGAGTTCAGTATTCTGGCCCATCGATGCTGCGCTTGAGCAAGCGTTTCCTTCGGCCATGACATCTTTGCTGGCTGGAAGACCCCATGGCAGTCGTCCACTACTTCCACCTGCGCTCCGAGCGGATATATGTTTGCCGGCTGGATTCGCAGACGTGTTCTCTCTCGCTCCTCCCACCTGCACAGTGCTTTCTAATGCGCCACTTACAGATGGACGCCTAGCAGGCGAAGGCAGAAGGGCGTTTCTTCCGACTTCTCTTGCTTGGCCGCTCCTGCTTTCGGGTGTACCCCTTTCGGGTAAGAGACTGTTGACTGGAGCCGGCGAAGGGATTCCTGGTAGGGGATCTGCTCTTGCTTGCCCACTGCTACCATGTGCAAGCCTGTCAGGTAGGAGTCTGTCAGGTAGAGTGGCAGAAGGATGTCTCTGCGGTGCATCCCTTCCTCGCCCTCGATTGCTCTTCGCAGACATGACGCCCAATCAGCCAAACACGCACCAAATCCGGAATGCAAAGGAAGGGCTTCTCCAGAGCAGATGGAGATCAGGTCGGAGACAGGGAACCTAACCGACGACTTCAAGACAAGTAAAAACAGACAAACTCACCAGGTGAATATGCTGAGTGATATGATTAT
>QQTW01002372.1_pt1 | contig 13617 bp, 12 predicted proteins | sample 1904831 | NCBI WGS metagenome assembly QQTW01 (sample SAMN09435610, study PRJNA476489) | Subsurface metagenome, whole genome shotgun sequencing project. | reverse complement strand
GTGCGAACCAGCACGGGCAGATGCGTCAATCCGGCCTGCTGTGCCGCGCGCCAACGCCGCTCGCCATAGACGATCTCATAGCGGCCGTCTGCCAACGGGCGCACCATCAGGGGTTGCAACACCCCTTGCTGCCGGATACTTTGGGACAATTGCTGGAGCGAAGCTGAGTCGAAGAAGCGTCGCGGCTGCCGTGGATTGGGTTGCAACGATTCTATGGGTAAGGTCAATGGTGACCCTGCCGAAACAGATGGGTCGGCGGGTGACCCTGAAAACTGCAAGGAGCGGTTGAGCAGATTGCCCAGGCCAGTGCCGGAACCTTTCGATTGAAAACGGTTCTTGGTCATGCTTCTTCCCCAAACGCCTGCTGAATCTCGCTCCAGATCTCAGTAAATTGCGCGAGTTCAGTGGGACATTGCCCGAACACCTTTTCATACGCACTCAAGGATTTGATTACGGTATTGAGGCGAGGATGGGCATTCAGCGCGTCGTTGGCTTCGTGGGCCATCGCCTTACGGGCATCGAAGCGATTGAGAACGATGGCGTAGCTGAAATCTTCCAAGGCGGCTTCCAGATCGGTGAGGAGTTCCAGAGTGGTGGCCAGACGGTCCACATCCATGCCTGTAGGCAACACTGGGACCAACACCACATCGGCAACGGTCGCTGCGCTTTTCAAGATTTCGCGGTTGTTGGGCGGCGTATCAATAATGACGATGTGACCCGCTTTGGCAAGGTCGCGCGCCTGACGCATCAGTGTGTTGCGCTCGGCTGGAATGACTTGAAAAGGCAACTCTATTCCATCGGCCTGAGCATGTTGCTGCCAGCGAAAGGCGCTGACTTCCTCATCGGCATCCAGGACGACCACATTGTCCTGTTCCTGCGCAATGGCTGCCGCAAGATGCATGGTCAGGGTTGTTTTGCCTACGCCACCCTTCAAACTGGTCAGGGCCACAATGCGGGGGGTGTGCAGCGCAGGCGTCGGCACCAGCGTTGCCACTGCGTGCCCGTGCTTGGTAATCACGATAGGTTGACCTGTATGTTCTACTTCTCGAATCCGTTCTGGCAGCTCTTCTCGCAGCGCCCGGATTCCCACAGTTTTTCGACTCATGAGCAGAGTGTACACAGCGCGGACTAAAATCCCAAGCTCTGAATTACGTAATTCAAAGCCAACCCGAAGCCCGTGGAAAGCTTTAGCCCGCTACAAGACCGCCTTACGCACCAGATCCCGTTCTGCATCAACTCCTGAATTACGTAATTCAGAATTAGGGTTAGGTGGCCCAAACGGTTGATTGGTAGCCCTTTAGTGGCCCTCACCCTGCCAATTCTTACAAAAAGAGGCGCGTGCTGTCGCCAGACTGGACCGATGACCCACATCTCTACCAACTTGAGCGACGAGCAACTCCCAAAAGAATTAGGCGAAGCGTTGAGCGGGCTGTACAGCGGTGAGGCACGCCTGCCCAGCCGCACAGGTGGCAGAGTGGCTGGATTGGCTGCCCTGCGTGCCTACAACCCCAAAGACTACTCGGCCCGGAATCATCTCCTGGCCCCCGTTTCTCGGCTGTCCATGTACCTGCGTCACGGGATGGTGTCGCCCAGAGAAGTAGCGGACCATCTCCGCGCCCGTGCGCGGGGAACAGACCGTGAAGAGGGTCTACGGCAGCTGGCATGGCGTGAATTCTTCTGGCTGGTGCTGAGGCAAAAAGGCCGGGCGGTTCTGGAGAATCTGGAGGAGCCCAAGTACCGCGTTTCGTGGTCGCCTGACTTGCCTGCCGATGTGCGGGACGCCCAGACCGGGTTGCCCTGTGCAGACGCCTGGGTCACGCATCTCAAGGACGACGGCTATATGCACAACCACGAGCGGATGTGGTTTGCGGCCTATCTGATCCACTGGCGACAGGTGCATTGGAAAGCAGGCTACGAGTTCTTCCGGGAACATCTGCTGGACGGAGATCTGGCCAGCAATGCCCTGAGTTGGCAGTGGGTGGCAAGTACGTTCAGCGGGAAGCCGTACATCATGAATCAGGCCAACATCGAAAAATATTCAGCAGGCCGCTGGTGCGAGGACTGTACCGCCGATTGCCCGTTTGTGGGGAGTTACGAGCAGTTGCAAGAAAAACTGTTTGGGTGGCGAGCATGACTGCGGTGGTCTGGCTGCACGGTGACAGCCTGTCTCCTACTGATCCTGCGCTGAGTACCCACCCTGAAGCGCCAGCTCTGTTTGTGTTCGACCGTCCTTTCCTCTCCACTCATCAAATCGCCTTCCCCCGGTTGGCATTTATGTACGGCGGCGTCCGTGACATCGCCGCCACGCGCTCCGCGCTCACGGAAATTCGGGTGGGAAGTGTGTCCGAAGAATTGGTCCTGTTCGCCCGCGAGCATGGAGCAACCGAGCTACACGCCACCGAAAATCCGACGCCGGAATTTGAGATGATTGTGCAGGGCGTACGGGAACACTGTCCAGAGTTGAGCGTGGTGGTGCATCCCGCCGAACGCCTGACCACTTTTGGCGGTCCAGTCACCAAGTTTTTCGGTTTTTGGAAAAAGGTTCAGGGCGAAGTGTTGGGCGGCGGCGACCTCTTCAGAGGTCTGGACATCCCGTCCAGTCCTGCGCCTGCCAAGCCTCATCGCGATCACCGCAACCGGTGGCGCAGATAGCAGACCCAGACAGCACCGGGAACACCGCTGACCTGACCCGTGCCCCCAACTCCGTTGCCCTGTTGTACGGGCCAGTGTCTAGTCCAGCTTGACGTCTCCGGCACTGCAATATGACCCCGGGGTATGGGACAGATGGACGATCCGCAGTTCATCCTGCTCGTTGCCGTGGCTGGCTGGGCGGAACTCTGGAGCGGCCTGCCAGTCAAACTGAGGCTGGCGGGGCGCAGCATCCTGATGACGCTTGAGGGCCAGTGGCAGCAGCCGCATCCGGCGCTCTGTCCACTCCTGATTCCAGGGCCCTTCCGCCGCAATCTGCTCGGCGGCGCGGAACTCGTAATAGATGGTGCGGCGCAGTTTCTTGCCCTCGGCCCGCTCTGAACCGTGGACGACCATCACGTCATGCAGCAGCACGTCGCCAGGTTCCATTTCCACATAGATGCTGCCGGGCGCGTCCCAGCCATGCTGCTCGGCCAATTCGCACACGTCGACGGGCGCAGTCTGGCTTCCCGGAATCACGCGCAACGCGCCGCCACCCGCCCGCGACTCATCAAGGTACAGGTCGTAATTGAAGATGCGCCAGCAGCGAGGATGCACCGCGTCCTGATGCCAGGGCACTTTTTCGCCGTCGCCCTCGAATTTGAAGACCATACTTTCGTAAGTGGGCACGAAGTTTGGCCCGCAGAGGCTTTCGGCCACGCCCAGGACTTCGGGACTGCCCAAGAGTTCTAGAGAAGCGGGTTCGCCCTTGTCATGAACGTAATCCACCCGCCACATGACGCGCCCTGCCTCACGCAGGGCAAACAGGTGATCCGAATTTTTCCCGCCGTCTTCCAAGCCGCGTTCTATCCAGCGCTGGCCTGCTGCCTGAAGCCGCGCAAGCAGGTCGCCCCGGACCCAGTTTCGCAGAATCAGATAGCCGTGTTCATCAAAAAAACGCACCTGATCGGCGGTGAGGTGAAAGGGCGAGAGGGGGAGGGGAGAGGGGGACAGAACATCGGTGAGCGCAGTCATAAGGGGCCTCCAGTGAACAGGGACGGACAGCGAGTCAGACAGGACAGCAGAACTGTTGACGTTCAGAGTAAGCGGGCGCGGCCAGAAAATCCTTCGGCTTTGGGACCACCACTTCCGGTATTCTCAGCAGGTGCCCGCCTTTGTTGCCGCCCCGCCAGAGCAAGAAGAGGTGTTTGGCCTGGCGTGCTGGCGGGGCCAACCCGGAAGCATGACGACCTTCCACCGTCACCGAGAAATTGAGCTTAATCTGGTCTTGCGCGGCTCCTTGACCTACCTGATCGGAGGCCGCCTCCTGACCGTATCTGCCGGGCAATTGGCGTTACTGTGGGCCGCCATCCCGCACCGCCTGATGACCAGCGATCCGCAGACCGATGTGTTTTGGCTGACCGTTCCGCTGGGGGACGTGTTGCGCTGGAACCTGCCACAGACCTTAATTCAGACCATGATGGGCGGACAGGCCGTGCATTCACAGGACACGGACACCGCTGATCAGGAGCGATTTGCAGGCTGGGCCGACTTGCTGACCGCATCCACGAGCCCAGCCGAAGCGCGGCGCATCGTCGTGCTGGAACTCGAAGCACGCCTGCGGCGGCTGGCCCTGAATTGGACCGCAGAACCCACCGAAAAACTCAAGCCACTGCCGGGCGTGGGCGCAGCGGATCATGTCGAGCAGATGGCGGCATGTATGGCAGTGCAGTATCAGCAACCGCTAAAAGTGGCCGAGATTGCCGCCGCTGCCGGGCTGCATCCTCACTACGCCACCACTCTGTTTCGGAAAGCCCTCGGTTTGGGGCTCAGCGAATACCTGACCCAGTTGCGGATTGCCCATGCCCAGCGCTTGCTGCTGACCACCGACCTCTCCGTACTGGACATCATGCACGAGGTTGGATTTCGCTCGACCAGTCGGTTCCATGAAGCGTTCGTACGGGTATGCGGTGTCGCTCCAAGAGCCTTTCGGCGGGGAGCCTGAGGAGAGGGGGCGCGGGCTCTAACCTTTGGCCTGTAACCGCCCCGCTATTAACCGCGCCACGACTGCCCCTGACAGTGTCACAGCGAAAGCCAGCGCAAAAGCTGTACTCAGCGGCGTAGCCCGCGCGATCAGTGCGCCGCCTGCCCCTGCGGCCAGCGCGACCATCAGAACCTCTATATTGGCCAGCTGGCCCGACAACTCGCCTGCCCCCGTGCCTTCCGAATCTCCGCTGGCAAGGGCAAAGAGGCTGTTGCTGTTGTACCCGATGCCCATGCTGAGACAGGCCACAAACCAACCCACATAGGCGCTCCAGAGAGGCAAGCCGCCCAACACTCCAGCGGTGGTCAGCACAAGGCCGGTCAGGACACCCAGCATGCCTGCACGCACGCGGGCGGGGCGGGTGCGGGAACCAAACCGCCGTTCGAGCTGTGCCTGCACCCACGAACCCAGCGTCCAGGTGGCTCCGCCAATGCTGAGCAACCCCCCTGCCTGAGTCAACGTAAGGCCGCGGAGTTCATGCAGCGCCAACGGTAAGAAAGAGTTGGTCCCCAGGAGCGCAAAAGCCGCCAACCCGCGCACCGCCAAGGCCGCAGGAAGGCCGCGCCGCGCCTGCCAGAGGCCTGCCGGAAACAAAGAGCGTGAGGTCAGAGCCACACCCGCCGCGCCCGCCGCAATCAGGAAAACACCCCAGACATCGGGGCGGCGCAGGCCCTCGATCAGCGCCCCGGACGCCACCGATAATCCCAATGCAGGCCACAGCACCCGGCGACTGATAAGGCTGGGTGCTCCGCTTCCGGGCTGCACAGACACCTGGGGCGCTTGCCGGAGCGGCAGCACACACAGAGGCGCGCCCAACACCAACACGGGCAACAGGCCCCAAAATACCGCCCGCCACGACCAGACGTCAGCGATCAGGCTGGCAATCAACGGTCCGGTCAGAGCAGGGATCAGCCAGGCACTCGATACCGCTGCCAGCATACGGGCGCGGGCCTGTTCGGGGTAGCGCGACGTGATGACAGCAAACGGCAGCAGCCCCAGCCCGCCTGCGCCGAGGCCCTGCACCAGTCTGCCGAGCACGAAAGCGGGCATGGTTGTGGCCAGGCCTGCCACCAGCAACCCCACGGCAAACACGATCAGGGAGACGGTGGCCCCCACCGCCAGACCCTGCCGATCGGACAGCAGACCCGTAAACACGGCCCCAAATAGGCTGGACAGCAGGAAAGCACTGGACGCCCAACCGTACAGGGCCAGACCCTGCAAATCGTCGGCCACACGCGGTAACACCGTACTGACAGCCATTGCTTCGAAGGCCACGATCAGCACCACCAACAGCAATCCGGCGCTGAGTGTAGGCGGGACAGTAGGCTCGCCAGATGTGGTCAGGGCGGGCGAGGAAGAGGAGCGGGCAACACGCACAGTGGGCATCTTTTCACACCGGAGCAGGACAGTGACACGACTCTGCGGTAACGAGTTCTGCATAAAAATGACAAAGAGACTGAACAGCACCTCCAACCGTTCAGTCCTCCGCCTCAGATCAACCTACAGGCGCGCCTCACTCCTTGCTCCGGCTGCGGTTGTAGCTCTGGCTCATGGCACGTTTGCGGGTGAGGGTCTGATCGATGTCGGCGTTCGCAGCCAACTCGTTCAGGTCATGCGACTCCTGCTGTGCTACAGGCGCGGGCATGCTGGACGCATATCCTGCAAAAGCGTCCCGGCGCGAGGTCAGGGTACGCTGCGCTCCCACGACATTTCCGGCGTCCAGCAAATGCACGGCGTCCTGCTTGGCACGGGCGTTGTGCAGCAGTTGCTCGGCGAGACGCACCGCACTCTGTTCGGGCAGCGCGGCGTAGGCATCGGCATCCAGCACGGGCAGATTCAGTTGAGTACGCAGGGTGCGGCGCACTCCGTCGCGGCCCGTCCAGGCCAGCCGAATCCGGGTCACGCCGACCTCAGATGCTTGAGGTGAGAGCGCGGGCACCTGCAGGGTGAACACCACTTCCAGAGGGCGCTCGGCGATCAGGTTGGGCAACTGGTAGCGGCCCAGATCATTGCGGGCAAGCGTATTGATGACCTCGACTCTCGACACCTGCAAGGCCGGGTTGGGCTCCACGCCCAGGCTGACGGTATGGCCTACCGTGCGCGAGAAACCCTGCAATTCGGCGGCAAAAAAAGCGGGCAAGGCCTCAGCGTTTTCAATATGTTCAAAGTTGCCGTCTCCGGCGTCGGCCATGGCGCGCAGCAGGTCTTCCTGATACTCGCGGCCCAGCCCCACCGTACTGGTACTGACACCCCGTGCAGTCAGACCGCGCACATGCCCAGCGATCACGTCTGGGCGCACTTCGCCGCAGTTGGCCTGTCCATCGCTCAGCAACAGCACGCGGTTCAGGGCCTCTGTGTTCAGATGTTGGGCGGTCAGGGTGGCTCCCTCCAACCAGCCTGCATGCAGAGCTGTGGAACCGCCTGCGGTGATGCCCTGTACCGTCCGGCACAGGCGCTCGGGATCAGTGACCAGTTGCGGCGCGATGAGCAATTCGACTGTGTCGTCAAATATAACCACGCTCAGGCGGTCTTGCGGTTGCAGAGCACGAATGGCCGTTTGCGCCGCCTGCCGGGCCATCTCCAGCGGGTAGCCGCTCATACTGCCGCTGCGGTCAAGAACCAGCGAGAGGTTGATGGGGGCACGCGCTCCGGCACGCAATTCGGGCGCAGGCGGCCTGATCCGGGCCAGCACCGTCACCTCATGCGCCCGGCCCGCAGGCACCCCGGCTTTCAGGGCCAACAGTTCGGTATGAGGCAGGGGGGTGGGAGCAGCAGGAGTAGGCATAGCAGACCTCCAGAGTGGTCGGGCAAGAGGGTGAAGCAGGGAGATGGACGGGGGCGTGAGCGGCAGCCTGAAGCCACTGCTCTGGAACACCCACAGTCTATATCAACAATGCAAATTGTCAACAATCTAGGATGTTATGCTTAGCTTTCTTCTGGCGTGTGTTCAGTATGTCCTGCGCCCACGTCACTGGGTGACGTCCGCCTGCTCTCCCGCTGCAAGGCAAGTAGTGACGCCCGAATCTCCCGCATAAGTGTGTCCCATTGTCCAGAAGTTTGGGGCCAAGCCAACCTGCTACTGACCTGCAGTTCCAGCCCACGCCTCACCTCTATGCGGGTCAGGGTTTGCACCTTTCGGGGCTGCGGGGGGATGGGAAAGTGCCCGCTGGCAATGCCGAACAGCCCTTGCGGCTCGGGTGGAGGCGCAGAGGCATAGACCTCTGTGGACGCCTCATCTGGTCCTTCTGGCTGCGGTGCCGGGGCAGGGGAGAGGAGCGCAGGAGGCAAGGCCGATCTGTCCCGAATTCTGTTCAGATAAGACAAGATGTCCGTATCTGCTTGGTCTTCTGCTGCCTGTTGCTGCCGCTCCCGCCTCGGCTGTCCGGCCTGTCCTTCAAGACCGTCACTGCCCTGCGTTGCCAGCGCCGCCAGTTCCTGTTCAGTGCGGTATTCAAGCGCCGATATCAGGACTTTGCCGCCCAGACCATCGGCCATCAGGCGGCGCAGGGCCAGCAGTTCCAGCAGATGCCTGCGCGTATAGCGGGCTTCACGGCCCTCACGGCGCGGCGCACTCAAGAGGCCCTGCGTGGTGTAATGCCGTACCAACCGCGCATTCACCTCGTCTTTCGGCCGCCCGGAGCGGTCTTCGGGGAGCAGATGCACCAGCCGCCTGTTGGCCTCCTGTACCAGTTGCTCTATTCCGCCCGCCCAGTCGTCTGCTACGTCCAGCATAGGCGCAGGCTAACAGCATGGGCGCCCTCCTGAACACACCACCTCTGTTCAGAAAACTGGAGAGGGTGTGGTATGGCAAGTCTGGTCGTCTTCAGCGCACACTGACTTTGGGCGTGTCGTTCGGGAACACGTAGCTCGTTCTCATCAGGATGTCCTGTTCGTAGTTGCCGAACTTGCGGCCGAACAGATTGAGACCAGAACAGTTGCGGGCATCGGGCTTGACACCGAGGCGAACTTTGATCTGATTGGCCCCCTGAATCTTCAGGTCGTGCAGCGTCACATCAGAGAGGCGCTCACCATCTATATAGGAACCCTCTTCCGTCACGATCCAGTGCTTCAGAAGGCCGTGCGTGGTCTGATCTTCGTTCCACCAACGTGGTGTGAGCCGGGTGCGAACACCACCAAAATCGCCGGGGCTTGTAAACGTCCCCACTTCCTGTCCGTTGACCCACAGCGTGATGTCCGAGGGCCATTCGGGATCGTATTGGGGGGCCTCAGAACAAATTTCCATGCTCAGATCGAGCTTGTCAGGCGCGGCGCCATACGGCAGATTGTTGGGGAAAATATAGTCCACGTACCCTGATTTGCCGAACCATAGAATCTGGGCATAGACATGGTCAGGTTCGTATAGAGAACGTGGATTGTCGAGCATACCGATAATCTTGGTTTCAGAAGCGAGGCCGCAGGTCGGCTGGGCCTCTATATGCGCGTAATTGCCGATCGGCATAGACACTGTGACCTGGTCGGGGTTGGATTCCACCGCCGCGCCCGGCACCTTGTAGATAATCTCATCGAACCGCTTGGAGCACAGCTTTTGTGAGCCGCATGTGCCGGGTTCATATTCTACCGAGATCAGCCCAGCCGCCTGCAGCTGCTTGAGGTTGAAGTTGACCGTGGAGTGAGGCAGGTTCAAGGCGTCGGCAAGCTCCGATACATTCATAACGTTGTGGGACAGCATGCTCAGGATCAGCAACCGGGTCTCGTTCGCCAGAGCTTTCAATACCCCGAGGGCAACTTCTCCCTCCAGAGTCAGTGTGCGGTTTCCAGAAGCAGGCATAACTTCTCCTTATTGAGAGGCGACTATAACAACTTCTGAGTCGAACTGGTGAGTTTATGAGCCTGACTGCACCGGCTCAGACACGTCCGCAGAAGCAGAGTCGCGCGCCACACGCAAAACTTCCCCATCGGCCAAGGGCATTCTTCTCACCGCCGAGTCAGATACATACACATTTTGTTGACTTGTAACAAATTAAGCTGTTAGTATCACCTCACCAAGCGGTCACAACTCATGCAGAACACTCTGCTTTTGGGAAGGAGGACATCTGATTCATCCCATCCCACGTGACTTGGGCTCAAATCGTAGCCACGACGAGATTCCAGCGCTTGCGTCTCTGCCATACTGACAGTCCCCAGTTCACCCCGCACGCCCACCGGTGTGCTTCATTCAACACTTTCCTCAGTTTTAGGAGGCAGTCCATGAAACGTTTTACCCTGACGCTCAGTTTTGCTCTGTTGGCCGCTACTTCGGCATCCGCCCAGAAGGTCAGTCTGACCTACTTGCACGGCTTTACCGGCCCTGACCGTCCCGTGATGGAAGGTCTGGTCAAGAAGTTCAACGACACCCATCCCAACATTGAAGTGAAGGCGCAGGCCCAACCTTGGGGAACCACCTGGCAGCAGTTGCCCGCGTTGGTCGCCTCTGGCCGCGCTCCCGACGTCGTGGTGATCAACGAAGATCAGATCACCGGGTTTGTGGCGCGTGGCGCCGTATCTCCCCTGACCGCTGCCGAAATGAAGACGGCAGGCATCGACAAAGCCAAGTTCTTCGGGCCGCTGTTCAACACGGCCGATTACAAGGGCCAGTCTTACGGGCTGCCCATTTCCAGCGTGGCCTACGCGATGTTCTACAACAAAGACCTGATGAAGAAGGTCGGGCTTGATCCCAATAAGCCTCCCCGCACCCGCGCCGAATTCCTGCGGGCCGCGCAACTCTGCACCGTAGACAAGAACGGCAAGAATGCCACCCAAGCAGGCTTTGACCCCAAGAATCTGGACACGTGGGGCGTGAGCTTGTACAACAACTGGGTCGGCGCACGCGCCGCTTACGCCGCTATTTTGCAAAACGGCGGTTCGATGACCGACGCCAACCAGAACGCCGCCTTCAATTCTCCCAAGGCCGTGAGCGCCGTTCAGTTCTTGGTGGACTTGGTGCAAAAGCAGCGCGTGGCACGTCCCAACAGCACGGAAGAAGCCGAATTGGCCGCTTTTTCGCAGGGCAAAGTCTGCATGTTCCCCAGCGGCCAGTGGTACCTCGACCGCTTTGAAACCCAGAAGATGAATTTCGGCGTAACCTTTATGCCGCGTGTGGGCGGAACGGTGCGCGACGCCGCTTGGGGCGGCTCCAGCCACCTGACGCTGCCCAAACAGCCGGCCAACTACAGCGCTGCCAAGCGCAAGGCCGCGCTGGAATTCATGGCATGGATGGCCCTGCCTGAGCAAAACCTTGCCTGGACGGCCACGGGCAGCCTGCCCACGCAGGCGGTTGTCGCCAAGAATCCCAAGTTCGAGAAAGCAGCCATCAGCGGTATTTTCGACCGCCTTGGTAGCGTGTATGCCACCAGCGGTTTCCCCTGGGTCGGACAGGTCATGGGGCCATTTGACGCCGCTTGGGAAGCGGCTTACCTTGGGAAGAAGACCGTGACCAAAGCACTGAACGACGGCGTGGCAGAATCGAACAAGCAGATCGAGCAGGCCCGCAAAAACTTCAACTGAGCAGAGCGGCCTAGCGTTCTGAGCTCATGGGTTCAGAAGAAGTGGGAGCGGTGGAGTTTCCTGTTCAGGAGAATGCCGCTCCCCTTTGCATGCCCTCAACGCGGCTTTGGGCGACTTTTGCAGTCTTCACAGGCCCCATTTCATCTTCAGAGTTCCCAGAACGAGGTATGAGCCATGACCACCACCCACGCGCCGCCCAGCCAGCACACTGCACCCCACAAGCGCACCAAGATCTCGCTGGAGCCGTACCTGTATCTGCTGCCGCACGCCGTCTTGTTCTTCGTGTTTACGGTGTATCCCATCGGCTACGGCATGTACATCAGCATGCACCGCTGGGACATGCTCAACAGCAATCAGCAATTCGTGGGATTCGAATTCTTCCGCAACCTGTTTACGGCAGGCACGCCGCAATTTGAATTCTTCTGGCGCACACTGCTCAACACCACCTTTTTTACGGTGGTCAGCGTGCCTCTGTTGGTGGCTTCGGCTCTGGGCCTGGCCGTACTACTGCACCGTCCTATCTTCGGGCGCTCGTTTTTCCGGGCCGTGTTTTTTATGCCGGGCATTCTTACGGTATCGGTCATGGGTATCTTGTGGCGCTGGATGTTCGACAACCAAATCGGACTGGTTAATGCCGCACGCGACCTGCTGACGGGTGCGGCTCCAATTCCGTGGCTCTCCACCGAAGGGCTGGCCTGGATTCCAATTGTGGTGGGGACCATCTGGTGGACATTGGGCTTCAATATGACGCTGTATTTGGCCGCCCTGAGCAACGTATCGGTCAGCCTCTATGAAGCGGCTTCACTGGACGGCGCGACGCCCTGGCAGCAGTTCCGGTTCATTACCTGGCCCATGCTGACGCCGATTACGTTGTTTGTGGTGATCACCACCGCCCTGGCCTCCTTCCAGTTGTTCGGACAATCATTGACCATTACCAACGGCGGACCCAGCCGCAGCACCCAAAGCGTCATTCAGTACATCACCGAAGAGGGCTTTACCAACTCGCAGATTTCCAGTGCGGCGGCCATGGGCTTTGTTTTCGGTCTGATGATGCTGATTCTGACCGGTGCACAATTCCGCATGATGGCGCGTGATGTGACCAGCTCGGAGGGGAAATGACTATTACTGCGCCTCAACCGACCCAAACGGCCAACGCTCCTTTCAAAAAGCGCCGTCTGCCGCGTGATATCCCCCGCTTCTTGATCCTGTCATTCTTGTCGATCCTGTTCTTGGCCCCGGTCTACTGGATGATCAGCACGTCCTTTAAAACTGAAGCTGACGCTATCGCCACACCCGTTCAGTGGTGGCCCGCTAATCCTACGCTCGACAACTACATCGCAGTGCTCACCTCACCTGACGGCAATATTTTGCGCTGGACCTGGAATTCTTTATTCGTCGCGCTGACGTTCACAGCCATTCACGTGATCGTCTGCGCCTTGACTGCGTATCCGCTGGCCCGCATGAACTTCAAGGGACGCAATGCATGGTTCTGGATTATCCTGTCCAGCATGATGATTCCCGGCATCGTCACCCTGGTGCCCACCTACATCATGATGCTGAATTTCAACTGGATCAATTCTTATCACGCTCTGATTTGGCCCGGCATCAGCGGCGTCTTCGGTGTCTTCTTGCTCCGGCAGTTCTTTGTGGCCATTCCCAAAGAATTGGAAGAAGCCGCAACGCTGGACGGCGCAAGCAATTTCCAGATTTTGTGGCGCATCATCTTGCCGCTCAGTGTGCCGTCGCTGGTCACGTTGGCTGTCTTTGCCTTCATGGGCTCCTGGAACAACTTCCTGTGGCCCTTGTTTACCGTTACGGATGTGGACAAGATGACGCTTCCCGTAGGCATCACCACGTTTTCGCAGCGCTATACCACCGAGTACGGCAAGCTGATGGCCTCGACCACGCTGGCCGCTGTGCCCGCCCTGATTGCCTATCTGGTCGCCCAGCGCTTCTTGGAGGCTGGCCTCTCGACCACCGGACTTAAGGAGTAGTTGTCAACGTGCCTGTCAATCTTTCTCTGCGCCTGAAACGGTCTTACCGAGCCGCAACCCTTGTACTCGCCGGAACGTTGGGCGCGCTGGCCTTGGCTGGGGGGACCGGACCCACTCCCGCACGTTCATCTGCAACGGCAGCACAGGCCGCCACCTTTACCAACCCGGTGCTGGACGCCAATTTTCCTGATCCGTTCGTGTTGCGTTCCGGAGCGACCTATCACGCCTATGCCACCAACGGCAGCGCCGGCAACGTGCCCTACGCCGTCAGCAAGGATCTGGTGAGCTGGACTCCGGCGGGCGACGCCCTGCCCAAGCTGCCCGCGTGGGTGCAACCCGGCCTGACCTGGGCGCCCGAAGTGGCGCGGTTGGGCAACAACTACCTGATGTACTACACCGCGCGCGATATCAAGAGCGACCGCCAGTGCATCGGCGTGGCAGTCGCGG
>QQTW01002371.1_pt1 | contig 13617 bp, 14 predicted proteins | sample 1904831 | NCBI WGS metagenome assembly QQTW01 (sample SAMN09435610, study PRJNA476489) | Subsurface metagenome, whole genome shotgun sequencing project. | reverse complement strand
CTCTCAGCTTGCTGCTTGCTGCGCCAGCCGCGTTTCTGGGGAAGACTTCCTCCGAGGGCGCAGCACAAAAATATAAAATATGCCCCGGGCCAAGCACGCGACAGGTCATGACGCTATTTTCCCAGCGGCTGGTTCCTGACCGGCTAACCTACTCTAGTTAGCGACGTTTTTCACGATGAGGTGGCCCCCCGAAAAGCAGGGAATGCCGAAACCCACGGGAGGATATAGATGTGCCGATCAGTTGTGCGCCTTGGACGGGGCGTATTTTATATTTTTGTGCTGCGCCCTCGGAGGAAGTCTTCCCCAGAAACGCGGCTGGCGCAGCAAGCAGCAAGCTGAGAGAGTTGGATTGACGTCGTTCGTATTGCGGCGGCGAGTTTCAGGCCCCGTCTGACATTAAGACGAAGTCGGTGTGAGATCGGCGACTTCCTCAGCTCACGGAAGTCTGCTTGAATAAGATCTGGACCTTGTCTAGATTACTCTGACCGCGCATCTCCTCGGACCGGTCATCGTGAAAACAACTTCCCACGGGAAAGAAAGCGCGCCAAAAGAACGAGCCATTCTAGATCACCAAGGACGAAAGTAGAGAACTCCTTCACGATGCGACTCTCCAGTGAGCTCTGGATGGCCTTGGCCGGCTCAGCGCTGTTGACGGCAAGTCAAGGTCAGTATGCGAAAAGGTGGCAATTTTAGACTCTTCGCTGACGGTCCTCAACAGCATCAATCGTGGGCCTCGAGGACATGGACAGAAGCCTGCAAGTGCGATCCTCTCATCTACTTCCAAGAGCGGTCGCGGATGCGCCCAATGGCTATACGCCGGCGGCGGTCGACTGTCCCTCGGAGCGACCGCGCATTCGTTCCGCGTCATCGCTGTCGCCCGAGGAGACCAGTTGGTTGCGGTTGCGTCGCAATAATACCGTCGAGCCGATGCGCCGATTCTTGGGTCGGATGAACATCACCGATTTTGATGCCCCCGCCTACATCGAGCGGAACCGCAACAATGCGTCGGCGCTACCCAATGTGGGGATTGCCATGTCGGGAGGCGGATGGCGAGCGCTGTTGAATGGGGCCGGTGCGATTGCCGCCTTCGACGATCGGATGCCCAATTCGACCAATACCGGACAGCTGGGTGGTCTGCTGCAGTCGGCCACCTATCTGGCGGGTCTGTCCGGTGGCGGTTGGTTGGTGGGATCCCTCTTCGTCAATAACTTTACGACGATCCGGGATCTGCAAGCCAGTCCGGAAGGATCGGTGTGGAATTTTCAGCGTTCCGTCTTCCAGAGTCCGGAGGGAGAAGGAATCATCAACTCGGCCGAGTACTATAATGAGCTGAAGGATGCAGTCAATGGTAAAGCGGCGGCCGGGTTCAATACGTCCATCACGGATTTCTGGTGAGCTATTCGACTTGCGGCATGGCAGTGCAGTTGGCTAACGCGAGAGAAGGGGTCGAGGGTTGTCATACCAGCTGATCAACGCCACCGATGGTGGGCCGGGCATCACCTGGTCGTCTATCGCCCGAGACACGCAGTTCGCCGCGGGTCAGACGCCGATGCCGTTTTTGGTGGCCGACGGACGTGCGCCGGGCGAGCTGCTCATCTCGAGTAACACGACGGTGTTTGAGTTCAATCCGTGGGAACTGGGCAGCTTCGATCCGACGCTGTATGGCTTCGCGCCGCTGCGGTTTATCGGCAGCAACTTCTCGGCCGGCGTGCTACCAGACAACGAGACGTGCGTGCGGGGCTTCGACAACGCCGGCTTCGTCATGGGGACCTCGTCCTCGCTGTTCAACCAGTTCTTGTTGAATATCGGCGATCAGGAAATACCCAGCGTGTTCAAGGACGCCATTGCGGGGGTCCTGACAAGTCTCAGCGAAGCGAACAACGACATTGCCGATTACACCCCGAATCCGTTCTATGGGTTCAACAATGGAAGCAATCTGAGCGCCGGATCCAAGCGACTGACATTGGTGGACGGTGGCGAGGATTTGCAGAACATCCCGCTGCACCCGCTTATTCAACCGACTCGACAGGTGGATGTCATCTTCGCCGTGGACAGCTCGGCCGACACGAGCAACTGGCCGAACGGCACGGCGCTGGTGGCGACGTACGATCGGAGCGTGAGCGAGATAGACAACGGCACCGCGTTTCCCGCCGTCCCAGATCAGGTATGTCATCCCAGGATGCCGCAGTAGTCACACGATACTGACTTCATTTCCAGAACACCTTTGTCAATCTCGGCCTCAACACCCGACCCAGTTTTTTCGGTTGCAACTCCAGCAACCAGACCGGTCCCTCGCCCCTCGTCGTCTACCTGCCCAACGCGCCGTATGTCTATCAATCGAACGTCTCGACGTTTCAGTCGAGCTATAATCGCAGCGAACGTGACGCCATCATCACGAACGGATATCATGTCGCGACCTTGGCCAACGGGACTCGAGACGCGGAGTGGCCTGCCTGCGTCGGCTGCGCTGTCCTTAGCCGCAGCTTGGAACGAACCAACACCCCGCTGCCATCGATCTGTCAGCGGTGCTTCCAGCGGTATTGCTGGGACGGAACGAGGAACAGCACAACTCCGGCACCGTACAACCCACCCTTCCAATCGGAGCCGATCAAGGTCACGAGTGCTGGAGGAAGACTCGAGAGAAGCGTGCTGGGCTTATGGGTGGTTGCGCTGGGCTCGTTGCTGGCATTATGTGCAAGCATCTGAGGTAAGTCAGTACATACTCTCCTCGAGAGTACACGCTTTTCGAAATAGCAAGCAATCATCAATGAATATATGTCTCCAAGTAACTATCTTTCGAGGGTGCATCTAGTTTGAGCAACTGTAGGCTACGATATTCGTGGATTCAGATTTGTAAATTTGTGATTGTTTGACGGTAACTGTCATCGTCGTCCTTTCGATGAAGTCTACTTTAGCCTTCCTCGCTATGATGATGTTGTTGTTCTTAACCTCCGTCGTACTGACCATGAAAATTAGCGTAATGCTTCATCGTACTGGCGACGAGGATCTTGATCATCATCCGTCATCATTCCGATGATGGTCAACTTTCAACTTCATCGTAAGGTTGACGAAGCAAAATCACACCACCGTGAGGCCGATGCAGAAATGGTACATCATCGTCGTCCACGTGACGGCGGTTTGGGTATTCGCCGTCAGAGTGGTGAAAGCCAAACCACGTGGAAGCGGGAAAGATCCGCATCTCGGCAAAACTATCTTCCGATGCAAGCACTTCGGATGTTGCCGGTCGCACGTGACCTTTGTTTACAACCACCACCATATCTTGCGCTCATCGTCCCGCATCCTCCTCTTACTCTCTCTCTCTTCTCAACAACACACACACACTGCTCGACATCACCATCACATCCTCCTCCCCACACATTCTCCCTCTCCACGTAATCTCTGCTCATCATCATCATCGTTATCGTCGTCATCATCATCAACAATGGCGCCTTCTCCTCCTCCGATGCGAATGACGCGATCCCGCACAAAGGCGGCGGCTGCTGCGACGACTGCTGCTACTGTTGCTACGGACAAGACCGAGGCACCGACGAAGGCTCAGCCGAAGAAGGGTGCACCAAAAACCAAAACAACAACAAAGAAGGCCACCAAGAACGTCAAGACGTCCACCGATAAAGTCAAAAAAAATGTCAAGACCACCACAAAGAAGAACGTCAAGACCAATGTCAAGACGACCACGACCAAGACCAAGAAAGACAATGACGATGCTGCTGCTGCGATTGCCAAGCAGCTCCAGCAGGACGAAGAGAATCAGACGAAGCAAGTTGAGCAACCTCCGAAGCGCACTCGAGGCCGACCGAAGAAGACGATCGATGCCGTCGAGGATGTTGAAGAGCCCCCCACCAAGAAGATGGCCGTTTCGCCCGCTCCCCGAATGATCACGCGCGCCCAAGCCGCTCGGGTGGCCGCCCTCTCCCAGACCACGACTGTCCCTGTTGCTTCTGCCCCTGTTGCCCTTGCTGTCCCGGCTTCCCCAGCTCCGACCTCGTCGCCTGCGGAGGCGCAGCGGTTCGAGGCCTTTGTGAGTCAGGAGGTCGCCAAGAAATTTGCGGCTCCGGTTGGGAAGAAGGTGGTGGGTGTGCATCGAGCTGGTGACGACGACGCGGGCATGCACCATCAAGCTAGCAATGAAGGCGTGGAGGTGCGTCATACTGCTGGTGGAGAGGGCATGACCGTGCGTCAGACGGGCGATGATGAAGAGGTGATCAAGCATCACACTGACAATGCAGGCGTGGAGGCGCGTCAAACTGTCGGTGGAGATGAGGAGGTGGGGGAGCATGAGACTGGCGACGAAGAGGTGATGGCCACCCATCACACCGGCAACGAAGGCGTGGAGGAGCGTCAAACTGCCGGTGATGATGAGGTGGTCATGCACCAGAGTGTCGATGAGGGCGACACGATGCAGCTTCTCGAGTCGAGCTCGCTCGACTACATCGAGCGTCCGACGGGTGACGAGAGCGCCATCACCTTCCACCACCAGACCAGTGACGACGATGAGTTCGCCTGGTGTCAGGCCGTCGACGCCGAAGAAGAGGAGGTGGACATGCGCCAACCTGGCGACGACGAGCACGCCCTGCTCCACCAGACCCCCGACGATGCCGAGCCGGCCCGGCGTGAAGCTGGCGACGCCACCGCCACCCCCCACCATCAAGCTGTTGGCGACGACGAGGACGACGAGGGGAGCACGGCGTTGCCCACCCCCACGTACCTCAAGAGCCCGGGCAAGCTCGTCCAGAAATCGTGTCCGAAGCCCGTCGCCGCCTGGTTGAACGATTTCCCGACCCCGGCCAACTCGTCGGCCCATTCGCTGCGTCCGTTCCTCGAGGCGTTCACGGCGGGGCGCAAGATCGTTGAATCTGACAGCGACGAGGCCGAGGAGCAGGAGAGGAAAGAAAAGGAGGGCGCTTCGACGCCGACGCCCGCCGCCAAGAACACCGGGGGCACGGACGGGGCATCGGACGACGACGTCGAGATGAGTGGAATGGAGACGACGGAGTTTGATCTGGAGGTCGAGAAGATGAAGACGCTTCTGGGGATGGGAATCAAGAAGCGCAAGAGGGGAGGGGACGAGAACGGAGTTGTTGTTGGCGAAAATACTCCGAAGAAGACGAAGATGATGATGACGACGATGATGACGAAGAAGAACGAGGAAGAGAAGGAGAATGAGGGAACGATGAAGAAGAATGAGAAGAAGAAAGAGGAGGCCACCAAAAAATTCTCATTCCCGCTGACGGGCAGCGTCTTCGATCACTCGAACGCTGAGATCCGGAAGAGGTTGAATCTGGCGAGACGGAAGACGTTACAGTTTGCGCCGAAGAAGGGATCTCCTCTCGCGCGAACGTTTTCGTGACTTGACTTCTGTTTTTCTCTGTCAGTTTTCCCACTTCTTGGGTCGATGCTGTTTGGTTTGGTTGGGGTTCGTGGATCCTGTGGTGAGCGAGTGAGTGAGTGGTCTGGTCTGGTTTTTTTGTGGTTTTTTTTAGTTTTAGTTCATTGTTATTTTTCGTCAGAGTATTACAGAATGCGGTGGAGGGTTCGAATTATCGTTTTATCTTTTTCCATTAGCATCGTTCATCGTTCCTTCGTCGAGCTGGCGGTGATGGCTCATGTGTGCTTTTTCATTGATACCATGCATGCGTTGAACTGATGACGATGGATGCTTGGGTACTGTATCATCAGCGTGGTGATGGTCGTTTTGATTTCTTGGTGTTTTGCGTAACCTCGTCGAACTGACGACGGAGGTGTTTGGGTACTTATATCAACTATATCATCATCATCATCCTCGTGACGATGGTTTGATTCATTCGACGTATCTTCGTCGAGCTGACGATGACGCTTGCCTGTTGATTATATCACACGTATGACGACAGTCCAGGGAGACTTCATCGAGCTGATGACAAGGACAGTGTTCCATTCTGGTTTTCGGTACCCAAAAACCAACTACTTCAAAGACTTACTATCCATTACCCACTGTCCGTCGACTTAAAGCCATTCTGTTGACGAAGGTACCCCGCCACCAGAAACGCCAATTCCAACGCCTGCCGCTGATTCAACCGTGGATCACAAAACGTGGTATATCTCCTCCCCAGATCCTCGTCAGTCAAGCCTTCACTCCCACCCGTACATTCCGTGACCGCATCACCCGTTAATTCGAGATGGATGCCTCCCAAGATAGACCCGTGTGATGCATGGATCTCCAAAGTGCGTGTGAGCTCGGTATGGATCGAAGCAAAAGTCCGTGTTTTGTAGCCCGAGGGGGTAGTAGTTGTATTCCTATACATACAACAATCGTCAAATCAACATTCAAACTCGCGGGGGTTGATTGACTCTCCAAGAATGAAAAAGTATTACTAACCCATGCATCGGATCACATTGCCAAATGATGACATGTCCACTCCTCTTCACGGCCTCGATATGTCCACCTAATAACCCCTCTACCTTTTTCTCTCCGTAGCGTGTAATGAGCGTGACTTTTCCGATTTCTTTCCCTGGGTTGACGACATCCAATAACGCTACTAATTCATTCCCGGACATACTCGGACCGACTTTGATTCCTATGGGGTTTTGTAGGCCGCGGAAATACTCTACGTGAGCTCCGTCGAGTTGGCGAGTCCGGTCACCGATCCAGAGGAAGTGGGCGGAGGTGTTATACCATCCTTTTTCTTCTTCTTCGTCTTCTTTGTTTCCATCACGATTTCCGTCTTGATTGGCGTCGTTGTTGGAGGTGGTAGTAGTAATAAGATGGTTATTCGGATGTCGATACAACCGAGTCAAACTCTGCTCATACTCTAACAATAACCCCTCGTGACTCGTATATAGATCGACAGTTTGTAACTGCCCCGCTGTATCTGCTCCAACGGTCTTCATGAACCCGAGCGATTCCGTGATCGATTGTACGATGTGTTGATACTTTTCTCTAATCTCGGTGGATTGGACATGTCCCAAGTCCCAGTCCAGCGGGTTGTGAAGGTCCGCAATCCCGGACGATAGTTGGGCCCGGACGTGGTTGAGCGTGGCGGCCGAGTGGAAGTATGCACTACATTGTATATGAGCAGGTAGGGGAATAGAAGATGGGAATTAGAAGGGAAGTATGAACCTAACGAGTCGAGAGGGATCGGGTTTCCGTTCGGATGGATCAAAGCCGTTGACGTTGTCCCCACGGAACGAAGGAATGATTTGGCCATTGATTGTCTCCAACGGATTCGACCGCGGTCTGGAATGATCAGGAGAGACTTCATGAATGAATAGGAGGGAGAAGACGTACTTGGCGAATTGGCCTGCGATACGTGCGATTCGTACGACGGGTTTATTTGCGCCTATCGGGTCAGTCAGTAAGGGCTACGGTGCTTACTATGCAAGCAAAGAGGATTATGCTCACCCCAAATCAAGACTAAACTCATCTGCAACAAAAGCTTGATCTTGGCATTGATGGCATCCTAGTAGTTGTCAGTTGCAGATTGGGGTATGGTAGAAGGGACATGATATTACCTCCTCGCAATAATCGAACAGTTCTGCACAATCACCTACTTTACATCAGCACTTGTGCTAGCAAAAAAACTTTGAGAGAATTGAAAGTACAAACATACCTCCCTGCAAAAGGAATGCTTTTCCAAGAGCTACATCTCTTAAGGCCCGCTTGAGCTTGCAAATCTTGTATCCCTTAGTTCTTTTCTTGGACGCCCATATTCATGATGGAGATATCTCACTTCAGTTGGCGTCACCAGTGGAGGCAACTTGGCCAATTTGGTCAACGCCCGATCGACCTCCTCGCGATCCTCGTAGACGACATCCTGCTTCACCGGTTTGGATGTCCATGCTTAAAGAGCCGACGGTCAGAACACGGAGAGGTATCAGATCGGAGAATGCTTCAGCGTACCCGATGGAGACCATGTCTTGTCCGGCTTGGATGGAGGGTCGCCATTCCGGCTCGCCTTCTCTGAACCGGCTGAGGCCTGGACATCTGATGTTTCCACTGAGACGGCCATGGCTAGTTACTGTCGTACATCGACCAAGAGGAACCAAGCTGACCGCTTATCTCCTTTCAGTTTTTCTCAGCAATCAAGGGACCGCTATCACTACTAGTCCGATCTACTAGTATGACTGAATCCAATTCCAGTGTCCAATGAACAAGCTAGGATAACCACTTTCAGACTGCCTGAATGACCAGATATCTTAGACACTCACAGGATATGGACAAACAAGAGGAGAAGGGAAAGAAAGAAAGTAAGAGGGAAAAGCTCCTCTTAGATGACGCTACAAAACATGAGTCATGGCTTGGAATGCAACTTGCTTATGCAAGGTAAAGTTACGACTCCAAAGCTCTCAGCTGGAATAAAGATCTTTTCATCCGCTGGTAACCGAACACCTTAAACTTGACTTTCAACGGCCTCCACTGTCAACATCAGCAAGAACTCTACCTCTACTGCTTCTCGTCATAAAACCGTCGCCAATCCATCAAGCTGGGCTCATCATCAACCGCTAACCCTTCACCGCATCACGAAATTTGCAAGAAGAGAAATAAAATTAAAATGGCAGAAGAACCCCAACCCCCCACCATCCACGAAGGCGCCAGCCTCGACGCGGACGACGACCCGCTATTTCCATCGTTATCGGGCGCCAAATCCGCCGAAGACCGCAAAGCCGCCGCCGCTTTGTCCTCCGTGTCCGCGGCGCGGGTGGAGGATGACGACGAGGATGGTTCGGCTTCAGGAGCGGGGACGAAGGGGGTGAATGTCAATCTCGAAGCTCTAGGACGGGCGATGAAGAATTTAGATCTGGCGTCTTCTTCTACTGCTGCTGGTGCTGGAACTTCTTCAGCGTCCAAGGGGGGTGCGGACGCGAGTGTGATGGATGAAGCGACGAAGAAGAAGAAAGAGGCTGAGGAGGCGGAAAGAGTACGGAAGAGGGGGGTGAAAGTGGATGGGGGGGATGTTAATATCTTGGTATGTTTTCTTGTTTATTCTGCAATCATTGAAGATGTGGTAATTGTAGAAAATGGAGAGGAGTGGGAGAGAAGGTCATGAGATGAGAAGGTGGAAATGTGACGAGGTTGACATGAACACAGGTCGAGGAATTGGAGTTGTCGAAAGCGAAAGCTACGGATTTGTTGAAAACGCACGATGGGGATCTGGAGAGGGCGGTGCGCGCTTTTGTTACTGCTTCTGCGTAGGTGGAGTGGGTAAGTAGTCGTTGATGTCGGAGCTGGACGGTTGATTCTTATAATACAATACCCTTTGGGCTGCTTGCTGGGCCTGCTGCGTATGCGTCGCTGGTTGCTCATCCGGTTCGAATAGAGCATTCGATATAGCGAGTGGAATATCCATTGATTAGCTGTACATCATTTCACATTCCGAGAGTGTCGCAATATTAGGTTAGCAGAGCATTCTGGAGAGCAGTCAAGAATGCGAGCTAAATCGGCATAGAACAGCTCGGCTACGTTCTCGAACGAAAAGTACAGCAAATTTTAAGAGTCATGAAGAGCTCGATATGGCAAAAGATGCTGCTACATGCTACATATCATCTTGCAGAATAAATTCCTGCATAGCTCACACAAGCTCGTCAAGCGTCATCCTCATCCAGTTCTCATCCTCGTCATCGCTCATAGCATCACTCACGGCTAAAATCGCCCATTCAGAGCACGCTTTTGATGATCTGGGACGCCTCAAACGTATCCTCGGGATCCAGTTTCGGCTTGCTCATGACGGCCCCGGGTTCGACGCAGACTGTACATGGACGTGTCAGCCCTTTCTGCGTGATTCACGAGTTGAAAGACATCAACATACGCATGCGCTTCCATCCGTCGGCTGGCCCAAAATCGCTCATTCCCTTCGCAGCGTCCGGGCCAGGATTCCAAACCACGACATCGTTCAGGGCATCGCGACGAATCTCGAACCGAGGCTGGCCATCTTCGAGTATGCGGACCTGCGTCTCCATGTCGACCGACTGATACAGTCGGTCCGTTTCACCCTTGATCGGAACCCGATCCTGACTTTCGCTCTTCTCAGTCATGTTGTCAGCTTTGTCAATGTAGCGTCGGCCATCGAGGCCGGTGACGGTGGTCTTGGCGACGTCCTAGTCATCGTCAACAAACGGATTTTAATTCCCCTCCTCGCCCGACCGACCTTAATGAGGAAGTACGTGTGCAGCAGCACCTGAAACTCGAAACTCTCCTGGCCCTCGTTGCGCACCACGATGCTCGTTTCGAGGTCATCTTGGCTCAGCGTGACGCTGTAGATCAAGCCGAAATTGTAGGGCCAAGCCTTGCGCATCTCGGGCGTCAAGTTGGCCGCCGACAGGCCGAAATCGAGCGTGACGCTGTTATCGCTGGCCGATTTCGGAGCGGAATCCGACTCGGACGTGGATTTGCCCAAAAACTCCCATCGACACATCCGAGCGAATCCGTGCTGCGAGAGAGCGGACAGAGGGCCGCTCGACGGTGGGGGGCCAAACAGCTGCATCGAAAATCAATATCGACGAATAATCAAAGTCATCGAGCTACGTGATACAACTAGATCGAGACAATGATTTTTAACGTACGGGGAAGACCACAGGAATTCCTCCTCGCACGCCCTTGGATCCATCCAGCACTGCCTTGTCGCTCAGAAATAAATTCTCACGCCCGGCACTCTTCCACGAAATCACCGTCGCGCCATGCAGCAGCACCTCGACCGATTCACCGGTCGTTAACGTCGCCGTAATGCGATCATTATTATCGGTGAATTCAACCCTCGGAGTGGGAAATGCTGGTGAGAGCGGGATGGCCGACGGCTTCTTGGCACGGTCGACCATGTTGACTACTGATCGTGGTCGTACTGAGCTGCGTGTGAGAAGTGGGCGGTTGAACGAAGAGGAGTAGAGGTGAATATCGAAGACGGAGATGCAGTTAGTTAGTCAGTCGGTCAGACGTTGCATGCTGAAGAAGAGTGAAGAACAGTGAGAGCTTATATGGAGCTTGGACGTCATGGTACCAAGCCCCACCCCTTCTTATTTGTGCTTGGTGGGGGAGGAGGGGCCCCCAGAAGGAGGGGGAGGGGTCGGTGTGAGAGAGAGAAACAAAGATGAGGCTCGGAGTTTCATCGGGGATAAGGGATGGAACAGACCCGAGTGGCGGCCGGGAGATGCTGAAACACAAAGGGGGTGGTGACAGCCGAGCCGCATTGCGTCACATGATCTGAAACGAAACAGAACCGACCTCAGTCAAATCCGGGTAAAGAGAGCATGAAACATCCAAACGAAGGATGACAGCAGATCATCGACATGGATCGATCGTCGATCATGAGATCATATGGCGCATACGTGTTTGGTGAACCATGGTCTATTTGGAAGAATCTACCCTGAACAACAGATCTAACACCGATCATCGAATGATTGGCGTTTCGTCTCTGGCTGGCAAATACCAATGGCTCGATGACATCTTGTTGAGCCCCGATATGAGCGGTGTAATCAAGATGATGCAATCAACAGTGTAAGGACTCGATGCCAGGGGAATATGGCTTACGAACTGCTTCCCGAGAGAGCACCCTATGCGTTATAACCCAAGAACTGTCAATTTCTTGTCAGCCGCTTAGCTCAATCTTAACCCTTCGGTTTTCATCTGAACTATCGGGGGCCCGAGAAGGCCGCCAGCGACTTTTTGCCTCTAGTTTCCTTTGAAATGTTTGCTCGGTCGTTCCGGACTCGTCCCATTCTCTGTTTCGATTCCGCTGATGTTCAAATCATTCATGGTGTTTCTTGTCCTGCTGATAAGTTACCTCCTATTTGATCATTCTTCATTACGCGTTCGGTGGAGGTTAAAGTGAAACCCTATTGCTTGGCCTACGAGGATGAACCTTCATCGGATGCTCAACGGGAGTAGCACCAAATCCACGTCGTGTAAATGGTGACGAAAGTAGAGATGCTGGGATCACTGTCGTCAAGATTCACGGTGGAAGTTCACCTTTACAGTATCTGCCCGATACTCGCACGGATGAGAAAAGTATTCTCCACCAATCACGCTGAATGGCTCATCACATCTCGATTTCAACTCAGATTTTCAATTTGCTTGAGTTCGCGCTTTTCACTACCGAGTCATGACTTTTTTGCTCGTTATGATCAGACCGTGTAGTATGTTGCCAGATGTATTGTTAAACTCGCGGTCCCGTACTACCCAAATCGCTGATGAGGTCTACCGTCACCAGGAGATAGAAGTAAGGAACGTTCATCATTACGGATAAAACACCAATAGATGAATGATAGATCCAATGATAAGCATTATGTGTGACGAGAGTAGAAGTATCCATCATACTGTCGATAGATAAGAAGTCCAATGTTCGTCGTCGACGAAGACAACTACAGCCATCGTGATATGATTGACGAAGAGACTCGAGGTCGGTCGTCGTCATGTGGATGGTGTAGAGCCTAGCCTCCGTGATGAGGCAAATGGACAGTCACCCACCCTTCGTCGTACGGTTGATGAAGACAGCTAGTGGTCGTCACCATACGTTTCATGGAGAAATAATCGATCTCCAACGCCGAAGGGACAACGGTTACTTATGTTCATCACGCAGGTGAGAGACGGAGAGGCACTTTAGGGAATAATTAATATATGAACATAAAGAACACTATATACACAACACCACCATCCTAACTGAACCACCCCCACCCCAGCACTTGCCGCAACCCGCCCAGCAACGCAGCAACGGTCGGCGTGGCGGTGATGGTGGGAGGAGAGGGAGAAGAAGGAGAGGGTCCGCCAACGTCATCATCATCGGGCGTGTGTTCCCCAGCAAGCGTACTCAAACCCTCACGGGCGATACGCTTACTGGGACGCTCCGACTCAGACGGCGTCCCCTGGTTCTCCTCCTCCACCTCCTCCTCGACCATCTCCTTCAGCCGCCGCTTCTTGTCGTTGGTGCTGCTGCTGTTGCTGGTCGTTGTTGGCGTTGAGGGCGAAGGGCCGGTCGAGTCGGACGCCGTCTCGTCCGTCACAAGCGTACTCGAACCCTCTTGGGCGACCCGCTTGCTCGGACGATCCGACGCCGACTCTTCCTCCCCCCGGTCCCTCTTCTTGCTCGGGCTGCGGGTGCTGGGCGTGACGGGGTCAGGGTCGGTGGTGGTGGTGGTGCTTGGCTGGTCTTCTTCATTCGTCGTCGTCGTCATGGTCGTGCTCGTCTGATCTTCCTCCTGAAACGCCCCCACCACCACACCGTCTTCGCCCGATATCTGATCAACGAACTCAATTATCTCTGGAACGTGCCGGGGAAGAAACGGCTCGTGCCAAAATTCTGGACCATCGTCGTGCTGTTGTTGCGTAGTCGTCCCCGCCAGCTGGAAGCATGGGAGCATCTCACGGCGTGGAAGATGATTCTCCATCGGTACCTTCGCACCGACGACAACGTCCTCCGGACGGAAGCGCACGCGGCTTGGGAACGATTCAACTACGCCATCAATCCCGATCACGAGACCTCGAGAGGCGTCATGGATGCACTTCGATCTCCCCTGGAAGACCGGCCGAGCACGACTGCGACTGCGGACGAAGAAAAAGACCAAACGAGCATTCCTAGCACGACTGTGACGGCGAAGGAGGAAGATCAGACGAGCACGACCATGACGACGACGACG
>QQTW01002370.1_pt1 | contig 13619 bp, 13 predicted proteins | sample 1904831 | NCBI WGS metagenome assembly QQTW01 (sample SAMN09435610, study PRJNA476489) | Subsurface metagenome, whole genome shotgun sequencing project. | reverse complement strand
AGTGCTTTTGACTGAGGGGTGAATTCTATGGCCATGGCATTGCCCTTTGAGTCGCAGCGCATTTGCTCGGTGCTGGTCATCGGCGGGTCCGGCTTCATTGGCTCCCATATAGTCGAGCACCTCGTCAAAGAGGCCGGTCCTGGTTCCATAACGGGATGTCAGTCGCAATACGCACCAGAACCGCCTAGATGGTGTCTTGTACATGCAGGCCGATATCTGCGATCCGGAAGCTATCTCCGAGATCCTCGCACAAATGAAACCTGAAGTGGTCTTTCATGTTGCGGCCCCGCACGCCATCGACGGAGTCAACGACTCATCCATCTATCGCAGAACCGTTGTCCATGGCGACCCGCAGCCCGTCTGCCACTTCTCGCGGCGCATCTGGCAGACGTCAGAGTCGTCTCAGGAACTTTTGCGCTCGTTCTAAGCAGTATGGTGGAATGTTTCTTCTTGGTCTTCACCCTGGGCTTCAAGAAGCCGCCGCTAAATATCTCGCTTTTTTCCATCCAATACTCATTCTACTACACCACCTACACCATCCAAAAGCACGGACGCGCCTTGAGTATTATCCTAAGATTGACCTTGACGCGAGCTTAGGAAGCTCCATTGCCTGCACAATTGATCGGGATCCTCGCTTGCGGATCTGAAACGAGTACCAAAATAAGTTGCGAGGGCAAGACAGCTTGGCACTGATCAAAAGGCTTCTGGCATCCTTCGTGGCACGTTGTAAGGTCCTAATGGCTAGTATCTAAGATGCAGCCGCAGCGATCTTGTCATCAGTCTGCAGTTTTTCTGTCTTGCTGTATTGCTTGCCTGCATCTTCACCGAAAACTGCAAGGTCAACCGATGGAAGGACAAGTACCAATGAGAAAACTTGCATGTCCACGTAGGTGGATATTAGGTGGCAAGAAGGCCCAGTCCGGTCACGACTGGATCCTGCTTCGCGGTTGAACATCTGCTTTTTGCCCCTGCGGTGTTGATCGGATTAGCCATATCTTTTCAGCCACCTGCAGCTTCTTCCTCATGGGTCCATGGTTTACCTAGAGCCATGATTCTGTGGTTAAGTTTAAGCACCTTTTCAATCAGCGTAGGATGTGATGAATAGCAAGTTGTTCTCTACATGGAGAGTAGGGAGCGTAGATAAATGTACAATTGGGCTGTACAGTACAGCCAAACTGGCTCCGGGGTTGTGATAGGTAGAAATCGATCAGCTAAATACAGCTAAATTACAAGGGAAAATGTGGCAAAATTACCATTATCAATACACAGTAATTAATTGCTGTCTTGGTCCCGAAGTGACCGGGTATTCAGAAGACGCATTATTACATAGCGAATGCCCCCAGAATCTGTTGGGATTTTGTTCGCACTTTTGATACTCTTTTCGGCGAATTACAGATTGTACAATCAACCCACATCTCGGAATGCCTTGTGTGCCGGCATTCGGAGCTTTCAAAAGTGGTGGGTCATGTAGGCCACATAACATGTAGCCCGACATCCGATCAGCTGCTGGGTAGCCAACCTCAGCCTCACATAACGATGGTCTTCCATGCCAAAGGCTCGTTTTCTTGTGTATGATCCCTCTGCTTCTTTTCTTCGATCAAGCGAATCCTACAGCAATACGTATAGAAATCGACAAGGATGAGATTTCTCTGCCTCCATGGCAGAGGTACCAGCGCTCAGATATTTAGCATCCAAACAGGTAATTCCGACTCTTTTCCAGTCTCTTCTCTAGGCTGGCATCTTGGCCCACGTCAAATGAAACAAAGTTGATCCACTCAACTCGCCTGTTCCTCTAGCCTCATTCCGCTACAAGCTCGACGACTCCATCACCTTCGAATTCGTAGACGGCCTCTTCCCGTCCGACCCCGCCCCAGACGTTCCGTACTTCTACGACCCTCCATATTACGCCTGGTGGGAAGGGAATACCCCCGCTTCCATTCGCAAGACCCATACCTGGCTTCTCTCCAAGCTCGCCGCTGACGGCCCTTACGACGGCGTCCTCTGCTTCTCCCAAGGCTGCGGCCTCATAGCCAGCTTCCTCCTATACCATCAAGCCACCAACCCGACCTCCCCGCCCCCATTCAAAGTCGCAATATTCATCTGCGGCGGCATTTTGCTACACGTCCTCGAGGACCTAGGCGCAAAAATCAGCCAGGAAGCCCACGACTGGGACCAGAAGACGCGGGTCCTCCTGCGGGAGAAAACCAATGACACAGTCGCCATCCTGACCCGTGGACACGACCGATGGGGAAGCTCCGCCAAGGATGGAGGGGCGAAGGAAGCCGGATTGGATGACCCTACCAGCACCGGAATAGATAATCTGCACAATGTCTTTGGTCTCGACGCCACCCAGTTCTCTGAGGACTTCAAGATCCGTATCCCGACCGTGCATATCTACGGCGCAAAGGACCCGAGGTTGCCGGCGTCGCTACAGTTGACCTGTCTCTGTAACGCGGAGGTCCGGAAGACGTACGATCATGGTGGTGGACATGACATCCCCCGGGCGAAGAAGGTTTCGGAGGATATTGCCGAGTTGGTGAGGTGGACTGTGGGGATGGCTGGGAAAGGGTGACGAAGAGGTTGAAGGTTGAGGATGGAGTATGTTGGCCATTGGAGTCAGCGCGGGTCGTGATTGAGATGCATGGACGTGGTCACTGGCAGAATAGATGGAGTTGAAATCCTTGAGGGGCCAAAATATGTGCGCAATCGGTGATGACATCGGTGATGGCATGAGTCCGACGCACTAGCTCCACCAACATTTGTCTCATCTTCATTGTCCCCAAGCCTCTTGGGAGCCGAAACTGATGCACTAGAGATCTTTACCCTCTCGAACGAGTGGCGTCAGGTTAGGCTGACTATGGCTATAGGCTTACTGACCGCTAGGTCCAAATTGATGAGAACGTGATCCCAATTGCGTGCTGAAATCCTAAGGACATGTCTATATCGCTTTGGCACTTTCGATCGTCTGGACGGCATTACTAAACTAAATCTACCATCCGCGGCTCCCGATAGCTCCCTCTGATTCCGCACAATCCCGCTCCCATCGATTCTATGGAGAGGAAAGCCTGCGTCATTGTGCTATCCTTTGCCCTCATGTACCTCTTACTGGGAAGATGGTCGCAAGGGCGAGGCACGGACCTCGGCCCGAGTAATTACCCGTCGGCCCGTCTTTGACGCAAGTCACGTGTTGGTACTAAAATCTCGCTGGCAGCAACGGCATTACATTGACAGATCCTTCGCAACCAGCATCGAGCATGTGATTTACATCCTACCCTATACTGTCTATCCGTACCTTTACACAGACAATAGACTTCACTGTCTTGACAAATGAGCCTTGGCCTCGGCTTTGAAATGTGTCTGAACGGCTGTTAGGCGGTGTGGCTTGAGCCTTGAGACCGGTCAAGAGGACTCTGGCACAGAGTATCTGCCTGCAAATCAAGGAGCTGAAGGAATGATGCAGCTCAACATCACTTCTCTCCGAAGTATTAACATACCCAACGAAGGAAGGACAAGGAGCGATGTTCATGATGTAGGACGAGCAGGCGTCTTTCACGTCTCCATGAATTCATTACGACCAGTCATCTCTCTTCATTTTACGTTGTATGGTACGGTAAACCTGAGGAGGAGGAGGTAAGTTTGCTTCATTCTCGCCCTCGATATCACAATCGACCGTGCTCTTCTTGATGCAAGGTTGGTTCTCGCTGCGTTATGCCCATTCATTTACTTCAGGCTTGGGGTTGCATCCTAGATAGGTATGGTCTTGCTAAGTCAGAAACTCACATATTCAGGAAGACTAGAATTATGAACGCTGGGGTACCAGGCTGGGGCTGGGAAGAGGGTTTCGCAAGCTTTGTGAATGTCTCTTGATAAAGCCGGTCGGACTTCAAATGGTGGTCTCATTGTTTTTCCTTTTTTTTTCTTACGGTTTCCCTCGTGTTCTCTTTCAACCAGTTGTGTCTCTATCAATCCGAACACTTGTAAGGTTACTGATACGAGCTCAACACTGACCAAGTCCTTCAGCTATTACTTTTTGGACACCAAAAATATGAGGTATACCCAGTGCTACGAGATCTTCTTCAGGCTCAAGACTCACCAGTCTACTGTCTTTCTTCAACAAGCTTATCACAAACTTCAGTCTTAGTCGGAAAGCTCCGCGCTATAGACTGATACAGCTATCCCTAGCTAACAAGAATCGCAAATCTTGTGTCATGGCGGCATTGTCAGAACCTCCAGAAGCCAGGTATTGAGAACATCATGACATGTATCTATCAACTGGGCCATTCCGTCACGTTCGTTAGCTGCTTCAGGTATCTTCTACCATAGTAATTCCAAATTCAGTCAGCATGCAGGAGTCGCTAGCTTCTAACTTTTGCCGTCCGAAACATGCCTAACAGGCCTCTATTTTGGTGCTCTCTCACCAGTGGCCATAGAGCTGCTGCAGAAGCGGCATTGCTACCTCAGATCTCAGGGGTCATTGTGTCTTTGCGGATAAAGATGACACAGTATCATCACTAGTCCATCTGCACAATCAGAAGCTGGGTTCTTGGGCAGCAGACCAATTGTTACTGATAAATGCTGCACTATCGACCACAGGCATCCGGACGGGTATTCTTATAGCCAAGTGGAAACGGCTAGCTAGGACGTGAGTAGTCCTGGTGGCCAACAGACGCCGATAACTATTTCAGAATCGAAATCGCTGAACACGGCTCCGTTCTCAGTGAACGAGGCTGGACTTTGCAAGGAGAAAAGTCTACCACAGCGGATCTTGTACCTCGGCAATACCATCCATATTGAGCCTGTGTAGCAGTTGAACAATTCGAGGAGTTGGCCATGGCGCCCTTACAATTGAGCAGTCGACAAACGCTAAGCTTTCCGGCACAGAGAGTGATTAGAGACGTGTGTGAAATATGGTACCAGAGTGTGGAAGTCAAGGCGCAAGCTTGTTTGATGCGGCAGCCGCATATCCGTGTCGACAAGAAGACCCCGTTAGAAAGACGTACAACAAAAACGGAGTTCTTCACATTCATGACCCACACACTCGATAACAGTTAGTAGCCGTCCCCATATCATGCATGGAAGAATAAGCATTACCCACCAGCCTCAGAACACGGAAATGGTTTAACGTAAAAAGCCGGAGCTTGTTCTGTGTACCCCATTTGGTCGGGTGATTATAGAAGGATTCAGTAAGTAGACAAGCAATGGTCACTAGAATCATCATGCATTTGAAGAGGCCATTCGACTGTTCTGCATTTCTCCCTGAGCAAAGGTGCAAATTCTGGCGAAAAAGGGAATTTGATTCGACTCGTCCAACCACATCATCAGACTTATCGTGTCATACATGGAGATGTCAAGCCAGTAAGACATAAGTACTATCAAACCTTCTCAGACAATCAAACTTGCCCTCTGCGATGGTAACCGAAATGCAGGAGCCTGGACGATTGATGATTTAATCCAGCGTCCTGTGGGACCGAGAGCAACCACGACAAAATCATCTAGCATCCATCATCAATGGTCTTTACGCGCCAGGATTATTACCTCTTGCATTTGAAGTTCCTCCCGATCCTTTGGGCACTGTCATCGAATCCAATGCTGGCTGTCCTCTTATCCGGAAAATTCAAAAAAAACAGCTCTTATACATCAACCTAAACATAGTAGGATTATCTCTCGCTTTTTCAAGCAAAAATGTAAGTATAGGTCTGGAAGATTCAACTGATATAGATTCTGTGTCACGTTATCATCCGCAAAGGTTGATTGGGGCAGATATTTGGAAAAGCGAGAGCTGGAGCCATCTGTCATAACGGATCCCCGAATTGGCAGAGAAATTTATCTCATCTCATCTCCTCTCATCTCATCTAAGAGGAGAATGCTAGGTCGGACCCATGAAGGACAATGATTTCTGCATATCAACTCGTGACTAGCTCAGTCAACATGGTAATCCAGTTATTGGACGAGTTTTGATTCGCAGGAGACAGCATTTTCGCTGACTTACTTGCTGACTGGCTGGCTAATGCTGAGAGGGGATCAAAATCGACTGTTTTATTGAGGAAGGGTGATGGAGTGACGTTGTGCAGCAGGGACTCTCATACGAATAGGTTAGGCTTTTGGACAGGTAAGTACTTAAGTTGTTCTAAGCCAACCCGCAGAACAGATTCTCACCGGAAAATTTCCCCCGTAAATGGCAACAATCCATCGAGTACGAGCGTTAACATTAATGCGGGAAAGCAGACTTCTGTAAAATTTTGCTGTGGGCATCTGACAAATGGTACATATTAAGTATTGTTCATCCCCGTGCTGGTATGATGGCGACGCGTATTCGTCATCCCTTGAGAGTTGGATAGGGACCGGCGAATAGAGAATATGGTGAACAGTCCCATATGAAAGGCGGAGAGTCGCGATCAGCTAATAGCGGTCTTCGACTAGCTTGTGCATCAGCACTCTCAAAGCGCTCCTCAATTATTGGAAATCCAGGTTCGTGGCGTAGGACTTCTGTAACGATGTACCGTGCAGTCACTTCGTCTCTCACTGTCGTTGTCTCACCACTATTCCTTTCCCCAGAAAAATACCAAACTTGGACAATTTCGTGAAGGTCAGCACCGTTGTTCAGGAATGCTTCAATTATTTTACACAAAGCTTCTCTGGGATACGGATTTGTATAATTCGTGCTCTCAGGCTCGATGCGGTACAGTAATCGGTACCAACTGCTGACAGAGCTGCCATTACCCAGCTCAAAAGTCTCGTTGGGGTTGGCACCATGAAGAAGCAGCATCGAAGCTAGCTCCAAGCGCCCGGAATAGTCATTGCTTATAACACAAGCAAGGAGATAACTTGCAAGACGTGGACCTGCGCGCTGGATGTGGCGAAGAAACCCTTCCGACATGTCGAGATAAACACCACAACCAGCCGCCAGGCCCAGAAAATCTTTGACCGGGGCTAGATCTCGCCCCAATCTCGGCAATGAAGCCCAATTTTCAAACCAATTCGAGTTTGCTGGGAAACCAGAAGAATATTTGCTACTAAAGTAGTTCTCGATGATATCCATCAATGGTTCAATCATAGCAACCTCCGTAGTTTGCGCGTCTCGTACCTGTTTGAAGGCCTCTGGCAAGTTTTCTGCGCACGGAATTGGTGATAGCCGGTCGAGGCCGAGTCGCGACTTGCATAACAAGATACGTGGACTGGAAGCAGGAGGCGGATCTTCGCCTAGTATGGCTCGGCCGTGTGTCGTCTCTGCCAGAAAGTCACGGGCAGTGCGATGGATGAAACGCAGTTTAGTCTGCTTAAGGAGTCGTTGCAGGCAGCGGTCATCCTCTGCTTCGTTAGGAGGTCCACCCCTATTGAATCTGTCTTCCTCTGATTCATTTTTACCTAGTCTATACTTGTCCATTTCGTCCTCTGGTCTTTTGTTCTCAAAGATTTCACCATCATCTGTTTCGCACTCATTGAGATTTTCGCTGGCTGATTCAGTCTCATCAAATTCATCCTCATACGACGATGTTTCCCCTAATTCGCTCCGACCTGATTCGTACCCAACGTGTGTAGTAGGGGGATTAATATGTTCGACTTCAAGAAATCCAGCACATCTCGTTAGGACACGGATTTTGGCAATTTCGCACGTAGTGATAATGTCCTCAACCCTAGGCGGAGGAGACGTGAAATCTAACAGACTTGACTGCAGGTTCTCGTTCGTGGCAATCGAAAATTGCAGCAGAGATATTTCCTCCAATAAAACTATTCGGAAATACATAGCCGCCGTTTGGCGATAAAGCTTCTGGTCCTCTCCAAGGCGATTCCACATCTGTATATAGAGGCTCTCAATACCGGTTGGAAGCAGGTCTAGTCGTTTTTTCATCATGTCCCAGTCGTCTTTGTTGGTAACACCTTTCAAGAGCATTTTAACAGCCAGATTTACCCACAGGAAAACGCCTTCTGCTTTCGCAACGACTTCGTCAACCAACTGCTTACCGCGACAAGAGTTCTCTTGTAGCAGCGTTGCCATTCTAGGGTCATGGAGAAGTCGATCTGCCACGTACATTTCGATGTCTCGTCTGGTCAGGTCTTGCAGCCTGAGCTGTGCAGAGTGCTCGAAAGCATTTATGAAACATTGTAATGCACGACTTGATAGACAGATCTTTACAGCTGGTCTGCTTCCGAGGATGCTGATCAGCTGGAGGAGGTCTTCCTCGCCTTCCTCAAACTCGTCAAGACCGTCGATGAACAAGCATAGCGAAAACGAGATTCTATCGATCACAAACTTCAACGAGGATTCAAGTCCTTTCCTTGTCCAGGTTGGGATCCGATCATCCAAAGTGGCTATACCTTGCGGCCTGACCAACTCAGGGATGATTCCTGGTTGATGGTCTAGGATCTGGTAAAGCAAAGACCGCAAGAGACCCAAGGAACTCTTCTGCAACTTGGTTCCAGCACTCCAGAAAAAGAATTTCAAGGTCAGGACTTGTGATGGGTGTGCCCACACATTCAATGAAGTTGTCATACGAGAATCGGTAGTGATATAATTCATAAGAGTTGACTTTCCTGCTCCGGCTTTGCCTAGGATGAAATATATTCCATCCCCGTTCTCCAGCCAATCGACAAAATCGTTCCAGGGCCGTATATTCTCTCCCGTTCGGTCAAAGATCCAGTCGAACGTTTGTCGATGTGCTTCAGATATTTCCTCCTGCCGCTGGTGTATTTCAGGATAATACAGGCTCTCAAGGAACTTTGCGCGATGCTGTTCATTGTTGGATTTCAACTGTATATCCTGTAATTCTGAAGTGACATGGTCTCTAGTGTCTCGGTGTTCCTGTGTGATAGTGTTCCTGGTTGTGGTATTCTCTTGTGAAATGAGGTCGGAGAGCTTGCTGAAACCGCTTGCAAGATTTTTGATGAAGTTTTGGAGAGTCTGATCAAGTGTTTTGAAGGATTCATCTTGTTGTACTGCAACTAGATCGACACCCTTACTATCGCACAACGCGCGTTAGCATACACTCGGGAACTCTAGCATGTTCCCACACGAAGTTGACCTAGGACATCTTGTGTCCTAAAGAGGGCAAAATTGGCAGCGTTCAGAATGAAGTGTGATCATGGTGCTACTTACAACGCTCAACGGTCTTTCAGGATGATAAGCATTGGCGCCAAAGGGACAGATGTTCAAGAGAGGGAGAGACAGCTTACCTAAGACGTGATAACAGTCCAGTATCAAGCACTCTTTCATATTCGCAAAGCTTGTCTTTGATCTGCTTGATCTCATCGCTCTTCCAAAGTGACTTCCAGGTTTTGAGCACAGCAGCTCTCTTCCCTTGGCGACCAGGAACTTTCAATTTATTCAATTCATCCCGTAGGTTATTTGCACACTCGGTGCACTTATGAGCGAGGACCTGCAACTCATGGTTCTCTTTAGTGAGAGGCTGGTTAGTTGCTGCATTCTGGATTAACGTGCTTAGATTTGCAGTGATGTCGGCCAAATGTTTGGTTGTGTACCCCAGATCTTGGTGTTCAATTGTGCTGCCCTCCTTGTAGATCTCGCGGCACTTGGACGCTGTCTTCAAGCCGAAGTCGACAACCTGAAAGACATTGCAAGCTAATGCAAAAGCCGGAAGAGCTTCCATCAGTGGCACCGGAAAGATGGGCACTTGTGGTACGGAAGCACGCCTTGACTGGTGAATTAATCCACAGCAAATCCACAGCAAATTGACAGCAGATAGTGTTCTGATGCTTGCGAACCAGGTCTTCGAGGTTTGTGATTCGCGTTGTGCTGAAAAACATCGAGTTTTAGAATGTTGCTGTGATTCAGCGAGGCTGTCAGGCTGTCAGGCTGCCACACAGCCTGCATCATGGATCGTGATTCTACTGGTCGACTGAATTGGCTAGCTGGAGTCCTCATGCGAGAAGTACTGGAGTGCCAAATCGTCATTTACACCACACAGTGGGCGGCTGAGGACGGCCGTTCAGATCAAGCTGCCCAGAACTCCAGAAGAGACACAGGGTGGAGAAGGCTCTCAATGCACCGGGCTCTTTACTCTGGAAGAAGCTTGCGTAGAGAAAACTCCCTATGCCGTCTGACTACCTTTCCATTACAGCCGTTCATATACATGACATGCTTTTGTCAATTAAAGTTCTGCAATTGTCCACTGGAAAGGGGCTGTCCTCAAGCTATTCCTGGGCTAGTTCTCCGTGGACTCAAGGAAAGCATGGCAGGAGAAAAGTCCGCGAATCTTGACCCCACGGCGAATCGATCGGCCGTTCGGTTCTTTCTTTGATCGCCAGTCGAGATCAACGGATGTGTGTTTGTTTCGCTTGGCCCTTGGCTGTCGCTGGCTTCTCCCTATGCTTTGGCTATACCATGCGCTGTATAGGTCTGTTCACCGAGATCCTCTGGTCGCAACCAATTCTAGAGCAAGGCTTGAAAAAAGTACTCGTACCACTGTCCGACCTGAAAGCTTACTACGTCCGAACAAGAATATGCCAGGACAGGAACAATGTTTAAGGCCCCCCTGAAGGCCGCCAACGGGTATAACCACAACCACGACGACTCACATTATCTTTGTTGATCCTTCAATGCTAGCCAGGCCTTCCATCACTTGAAAGATAATTTTACCGAGCTCAGAGTACTTCAGCAGAATCGTGATCTGGAAATTGCCCTAAGCCAGGGGTAAACATTGGCTGCTCAAGCAAATGCTGGCCTTGACATGCGGGCGGAACCCAACAAGCTGAAGTTGTACAACAACTTACAACGCACTGAGTAAGCTGGTGCTCTGCAATACGTGCGTGTTCCGTGCTTGCTACGGGATTGGGCCTGATCAACTCGCAATCGCAAAGCCTCAGCTCTCGGAAACCTATTCATAATCATTAACCTTCCTCCCTCTTACACTACTCACACTAACCAACACCCCACAGGAGCAAAAACTTCACACTGTAAACCCATATGTGGGGCTGAGACACTGCTCCCCTTTCAGCGAGAAAGCCGTGAGGAGGACTTTGCTAGGGGTAGTAGTGAGTATCCTGGTGAAGAGGGAAGAGGGAAGGTGGAAGGTTGCGGATGCTAATATCATAGGAAAGAGGGGGGACACTGGTATGATGATGGGGCTAGACGGTCTGTCACTCAACGGATTATAGGATTCTCTTGCCTGAGAAGGGAAGGGGGGGAAAAGAGAGAGGCAGGGAGAAAAGGAAACATAAGTGGATAATAGTAACTTTGTAAGGCTAGATGAATGTATATATATATATATATATATGTATATTCACAGACACGAATGAACGAACAACTTAAGGAGGCATCTGTGTGGTACCCAGCGGCTCTGGAGTCTGGTGTTTTATTTTCTGTTTGCAGAGGAAGTTAAAGGATTTTTGACTGTTGTGAGAAGCCCAGCGAATAAAACCACCTGAACATGTAATACGCCGTACCGAGTACAACAACCCTGGGTGGCAGATTTCGGTGTGACGGGTTATCATCTCAGCAACGACGTTCTCCAATCAGAGCCCCCCCGTACTGGTTTCGACCGGGTTCACCCGTGTATACATGCATACATACATGTGCTTCGATGTTGTATACTGTAGGATGTATCGGTAGCGGGTGAAGGGCCCGAGGCCTGTTGTCAATTGGATAGGATTCGGTTCCCCAAATCATGTGCCAAGAGCGACACCGATCAAGTTCAAGTCAATAGGCCCTGGCCCGACATGGTGTCTGGTGATCTCTGCAACTTCGAATACCCCGGAGAGGGCTGGCTTGGGTGGGTAATGGCACTTTTCTTAGAAACCTTCCGGTTCCTGTTGTTGGTTGGTGGCATACTTATCTTCTTGTCCGTCCCAGGGATGATTTGATATGTACTGTGGTCGAGGCAGAGACTTGGATTGATTGCATGGCCAAAGTGTTGAGGGATATGTTCATGGTAAGTGCAGGCCAATTGAGCCGTGCAGTGGCTGTACTATTAGTATGGTTGGTATATTAGCTACCCAGCGGCCTACTTGCTGTAAAGTCTTCTTCGGCCTCTCTAGAAAGGTGGTCTGGTTGGTCTGTTGGCTGGTTATCCGATTTGTCTCAGCGAGGTATGTAGATCGATAGACCTTCAAAGGAGACCTGAAAGAGACTTTGTATACATGGCGAAAGGATTTTGCGTACTAAAACTCTGGCAATCCCTGGGCGTATGTAGCAACATGTTGAGGGCCATGGTTTGAAACCAAAGCCCTCGATGTATGACATCAGAGTGTTTGATAACTCCACCCAAAGACAGTGATTTCCTTTCTTTATCACCCACCGAAGCGTGCTCCGTGAGCTAGGCATCCGGCCAACTCGCAGATAGGGACTGTGTCTGTTAAAGTCCAAAGGGTTGTAGCAGCTGCGCCCAACTGCCTCATGATATATGGCTGATTTGATCGTACTCTTGCCGCCAATAGATGTGCTAAACCCTCTCTGAGTGTGGGAGTAGAGCCAAGAGAGTATATATAGTAGATAGGACCAGGTGATGAATATTTTCCTGGGGAAGCTGGACCATAGGACTCAGGCAACAATAACAGCCTCTTTCTGACACGTGTGGAATCGACTGATGAATATCTGCCAAGGGTCGAGATGAGAAGCTTCCCTTACGAAGCACTACAAGAAGGGTGCTAGTCTCACGAGATAGACGAGACGCAGTAATTGTTCTTCAAGTCTCGTATTGCCTTTATGTTGTGAAAGTGGAAAATTCCTGGGGCGATATCAGAAATTGTGGCCGAAAGCGGCTTAGACGATGCTACGCAACGGGCGTGGTCCGCATCTCGACATTAGCTTGGGTTGAATCGAGTGTGAGGATGTCTGTCTGATTCAGCCTCAGCAGGGCGAGAGCCGGTAAAGGAAGGATTCGATTGATGCGAGACCCCAGAAATTGCGGTATCTTATGGTACCATGGCCCATAGGTCCAGACAGTCGACGTGATAAAGATGGCAGGTTGGACGCTCTTGAAAAGACAAAAGTGATGGTTTTGGTGAGCGCAGTTACGCGTTGGGTGTTCTGTACCTCTAAACAGTTAGTTGGGTAGTGAGGGCCCAACAGCGAAGAAGTTCGGCAGCTGTACATTCTGGCAGGTGTAGATCCGCTGAACCATGTTGCTTTTTGAGTCCGACAGCTGTAATGGAGTGATCACCGAAGCAAGAACATCGCGGGTAGGGCGGTTCGGTTCGTAGAGAGGTTTCGAAAGGTCAGAACGTGTTACGATGATTCTCGATGTAGTCCTTCCGTACATGGCAACGATACTAGAAGTCAGGAGAGCGGATGTGAGAGTCCGCAGCTGATGGTAACAATGTAACACAGGATAGTTGCGTGCCTAATAATGTTTTGTGTGCAGGCATTCAATGTAAAGCCCCTCGCATTCTGGTGTTACGGAATGAACAGCATATGCACAGTGTGTCTTTCTCTTCAGGATCCTGAACGACAATTAGTTCTTTGCGGTCTGAAAGGAGGTCCCGCAGGAAACCTCTCCCCGGAGTCTCGTATATCAAGTCATAATGGTATCCAGTTCGCTTCACGTGTCGAGCTTTGTGCACCGTATCATATGTCTTTAGTCAAGCAGACTGAACAATACCAATCAAACAACGCATATATGTCGATGGGTGGTGCTGCGAGCGTGGTTTAGCATCGTCGTAGGGGA
>QQTW01002369.1_pt1 | contig 13619 bp, 12 predicted proteins | sample 1904831 | NCBI WGS metagenome assembly QQTW01 (sample SAMN09435610, study PRJNA476489) | Subsurface metagenome, whole genome shotgun sequencing project. | reverse complement strand
GTCAATTGGCCTGCCACCAGCACCACATCACCTCTCCTCAATTTGTACTATTTTTCGCCTTATCGTCCGCCGCATAATGCCAAGCCCTCCGATTAGGGGAAAGTTTAAATATTTTGGGCTTTTTTTTACAGAAAGCTCTTTACGGCTCACCAGGAGATTGATATAGCCTACGTATCGGTCGTCCCTCCATGTTGTGCTGAAAACATAGATAACGTAAACGGGTATCCGCCGATGTCACCAGCCATGGCGGAAGATCCACCGGTCAATGGCCTGCATACTCCACCAACACCGCAAACACCAAAACCACACGGCCTCTCCCTGACGGAATATGCTTCCAATCCAACGCCGCCCTCCGAGAGAGCTCATAAACGAGCTGAAGTTCTTTCTCAAATCCCTTCCGAGTATCTTCTACCAAACGGCTGGCCGGACTACCTACGACTCATTCTCACTTCTCGTGTGTACGATGTAATTGAGGAGACGCAAATGTCCTATGCTGTCAATCTTTCAAACCGGCTTGAGTCGAGAGTATTGCTGAAGCGAGAGGACCTGCTACCAGTGTTCTCGTTCAAGTTGCGTGGTGCATATAACAAGATGGCACATCTACCTTCTAATGCTCGTTGGAAGGGTGTCATTGCTTGTTCTGCCGGGAATCATGCCCAAGGAGTTGCTTACTCGGCAAGGCACCTCAAGATTCCGGCAACAATCGTGATGCCCAGCGGTACTCCAGCAATCAAGCACAAGAATGTCAGCAGATTAGGCGGAGCTGTGGTCCTTCATGGTGCAGACTTCGATGCAGCAAAGCAAGAATGCCATCGGCTCGAAAAGCTACATGGCCTTACCGACATACCGCCATTTGATGATCCCTACGTAATTGCTGGTCAGGGCACCATTGGGTTGGAGATTTTACGCCAAGCATCGTTGCAGAACCTTGAAGCTATCTTCTGTTGTGTTGGTGGAGGAGGTCTGATAGCTGGGATTGGAGTTTACGTGAAGAGAATCGCTCCTCATGTCAAGATTATTGGCGTGGAAGCCAGCGATGCTTCCGCTATGGCCCAGTCGCTGCTTAAGAGAGAGCGTGTGTTGCTGCCTGAGGTGGGACTCTTTGCTGACGGTGCTGCTGTGAAGACTGTGGGGGAGGAAACTTTCCGCGTCTGTATGGAAGTGGTTGATGAAATCATCCTCGTGAGCACAGACGAGATTTGTGCAGCTATCAAGGATGTCTTCGAGGATATCAGATCAATTGTGGAGCCAGCTGGTGCACTTGCCTTAGCCGGCTTGAAGAAATACGTTGCTGCGCACCCATCGCCAGACCCGAAACGAGAACTTGTTGCGATTGCCAGTGGAGCAAACATGAATTTTGATCGACTTCGCTTTGTAGCCGACCGTGCTGCTCTGGGTGAGCAGAAAGAGGCATTATTGTTGGTAGAAATACCAGAGCGTCCTGGATCATTTGCGCAATTGGTCGAGTCAATCTTACCTCAAGCAGTCACAGAGTTTAGCTACAGATACTCCCAGACAAGCCCAGAAGTTGCACACATCATGATGGGCGTTTCTGTAACAGCAGCTTCCTCAAGAGAGGCAGAACTATCATCACTGTGTTCGAGACTGACCTCCGAAGGTATGACGATGACGGATATTTCCGCAGATGAATTAGCCAAAACCCATATTCGGTACCTGGTTGGTGGACGAACCAATGTGACGGATGAAAAATTATTCATGTTTGAATTTCCAGAAAGACCCGGTGCTCTGGCCAAATTTCTGACCACGCTGAAGCCTGGTCTGAATATCAGTCTCTTTCACTACAGGAATTATGGTGGCGATGTTGGTCGAGTATTGGCTGGCATCCAGTGTCCAGAGGCTGAGAAAGGAGAACTGGAGGACTTCCTAAAGAAGCTAGGATATCCATTTACAGAGTGCAGCGATAGTCCGATATACAAAACCTTCCTTAGGGACCAGCAGAGGTGCGTCTGAATTGAAACAGTTCAGTCAGGCAGGGTGGATGTCTGGTGTGCAATACATGCGAAGCATGAGGCTGGTGGCCTTGGCTATGAATACAAAACACAGCCACCAGTTTCGGTGGCGTTTACCGGGATCTACCATTATTCTTGAGGGGCTATTTCGCACTAAATGAATATGAACGAACTGGCGGCAGCTCAATTCTGTTGTGGTTGCAAATCTATATCAGCTTTTTCCGGATGAGCTGGACACTAGAGAGCAGTTAATATTCTACTGCCAACCCGTGCTACGAATTGCTTCCTCTCAAACACCCTCGATTCAGCTCCCTGGACTGGCAAGGTATATCAGAATGGAAGTCGCAGCTGCAGTTGGTGCCTTTACCCATCTTGCAATTAACGCTGCACAGATTTATGGCAAACTATCTACTCTGGCATATTAGTTTCGTTTCCCTCGATTTCAGATCTTGCGATTAGCTTAGGATATATCTGGAGTTGGGGTCGTCATTCAATAGCTACTACGACCTACTCAAAGATGAAGGCCTCCCAGACACGCTGATCCCGACAACAAATCACGGTATCTTATCCAGGACCTGAGTTCAACCTGTCGAAGTCTTCTCGAGCCAATCGAGGAAAGCCTGAGAGATGCCTCCAAGCAGATCGCAGCAAAGGGACTGTCTCCCAGAGTCGAGATCACGTTGACCAAGGCGGGGCAGGCACTCTAGCCTTTCACCACGACAAAGTGGAAACGCTGATGAAGAAGCCTGATGCTGTTACAACCACGCTATGTTGGTTTCACAGATGACTACACTTTCTCTCGTGAAGAGATTGACGTCTGGGTTTGTATGCTTTACAAGCGGCATTGCCTGTCTAACCCTTTCTGTGCAGCTCACGCCCCAGGCCGAAAGACAAAGTACAAAATGTTGACGAAGTCGACAAAGAGCTCCTTTACAGAGCTATCTACTCTTCCCTATAGGATCCATAAATTGAGAGCATATTACAGAGTATGAGCGGACAACCATCGATGCCCTGTAGCATCAACAATGACACAAATCTTGTCCAAATCACTGGCCTCAGTGTCTTGTCATCCGTATCCGCCTGAAATTGCACTTCAACCGCACGCTTTAAATGTTCCAGTAAGTCGTCAATTCGATTATGCCATGGCCCAAACGTCTCCTCGCCTGTCTGCTTCTAGGCAGGTGTGTTTTCGGTCAAGTCATCTCATGAGACTCCGTCATCAGCAAAGTACGCAATTTCGGGTGATTCGATGCCTGAGGATGAAATCTCAAGATCAGGGGTTTCAGACACTCCAGAGATCTCTGCTCAGAGGATCCGAAAGATCCCATGATCGAGAATGCTGCGAGAGGCAAAAACAGCACTGACAAGTTCTTGGCCTCGGCACGAGACATTGCTCAAAATGAGTGCAATCTGATGGGGAATGAACCCGATGGGGCGTCTGATATTTCTGATGGTGCAGTAAGTCGACACTCTAAGATCTTGTCGCGTATCATGCAACAACCGCCTTCCAAGATGTCTAGACTACTCCAGAATAGCCCTTCTGGCAAGCCAGAGTGGAGTCTACCTTCTCCCAGTGGACCTGCCAATAAATCTCACAAGGAGGCGCATTTAATCCTCTGAAAGGTCAGGAAGACATTGAGGAAGCAGGAAGAAATCTACAAGGCGGTTCCAAACGCTAACAGGAGAGTCGATATGATCATGGCCCAGCTGCATCACAATGCAAACGATACTAGCGTCACGATATAAGATCATCGAAATGGAGCTCTCACGATCAGACCTCGCTTACGCTGAATCGTGTTGGAACGCCTGTAAATCCGAGGCGCAACATAACAATTCTTTATTGACCTCTCAAAACCAAGCCTTGGACCACCACATTGAGGCCGAACATGGCAAGCTCTGTTCTGCGCGCTCCATCAGTGACTCCATCCGAATCCTCTCAACCACAGCGGCCCCACTAGAATCACACGACTCTTCTCAATCATCGTGGACGATCTTCAATCAAGACCTTTTTCAAAGAAGACGCAGATCGTGCGCAGGGCCGTTTACACATATTATAATATGGAGTTCCACACCTACCTCTAATCGCATCTCCAGACGAAGAAGATGATGACCAACAATTAAAAGTAGCAGCACCGGCTTTCTCGTGCGGCTTACCGGGCGATAAATCATGGAGGGGGGGGCCTATCTAGTATGAAGCAAAGCGAACCAAAAGGAGCCTCGAATGCAATATCAGCACATACACATCGCCCACACTCCGCGGTGGGGGTGGGGCCGGTGGAGTTGGTTGGATGCAGATACGGACACCTCTGCCGCCAAAGGCTTTCGTGGACAATGTGATCAGAGAGAGAGGTTCAACATCATCTTACTGTCTCACCAACCAAGGGGCCTTGATTACGGGGGCGGGAATACGGACATAGGGGTCTCTCTTGCAGCGGAAATAAGCATTTGGGGTTTGTGTGCCTCACGACTACAGTTGGTTCTGTCTGTGCTGAGCAGTGTCGGTTTGTGATGGGTCGATTCCCGGGGGGGAGAATGAAGTATGTGTGTCTTGTATACAGGTGGTTACTTGCTATCTATCTACTATCTAGTGGGTAGTAATACTTAGCGCTTATAGTAATGATGATGATGATGATGATGATGGTTAGGAGCAGCAGTGTGGAACCAAAGGCTGTACGGAATCTGTCCAAAGACTGGGTGCTGGCATTCGCGTTTGCGAATGCGGTTGCGGATGGGGAAGTTTACCTGCTGGAGACGCAGTGCAAAGATCGGGGTTACATAGCCACTTCCGACTTCATGCCTCCGTGCAAGCATCGATCCCATCAGAGAGCCGCCTCCATCTTATCCAGGATCGCGGCCGTGAACTCATGCGTCGTAGCGCGACCGCCCATATCTCGTGTTCGTGATTTCCTGTAGAAAAAGAGCAACCATATTCATCAGCATAGGGACAATTTTGCCGCTGGCTCGAAGGTGGGAAGAAGAGTGCGCAGGCAAACTCACCCTTCTCCGATCACATCATACACCGCCTTACTGATCCTGTTCGCGTGATCATCCAGACCCAGATGCCTCAGCAGCATTGAACCGGACAACAGCATGGCCGTTGGGTTCGCCTGATCTTTGCCTTTGATATCCAGACCCACGTGTCGGCAGCCGGGCTCGAAGACTGCGACATCGCGCCCCATGTTGCATCCTGGAACGATACCGGGCCCGCCAACCAACGCGGCGCCGATGTTTGATAGGATACCGCCGTACAGATTCGGCATGACCATGACGTCGAACTGCTGAGGCCGCGAGACCGCTTGCATAGAGGCGTTGTCGACGATCATGTCGTTTGTCTCTAGTGTAGGGAAATCCTCGGCCACCTTCTTGAAGGTATTTCGGAAAAGGCCGTCGGCTAATTTCATGATGTTGGCTTTATGGATACAGGTAACTTTCTTGCGGTTGTTAGCAAGGGCGAAGGAGAAGGCGAATTTGGCGATGCGCTCGCTCTTGGCGCGGGTGATGATCTTGAGTGATTCGACGACACCAGAGACGGATTGATGTTCTAGCCCTGAGTATTCGCCCTCGGTGTTCTCGCGGATGATACAGAGGTCGACGTTGGAGTGGCGGGTCTTGTAACCGGGGATATTCTTGATCAAGACGATGGAGGCATAGATGTCGAGTTCTTGTCGGAGGGCGACGTTGAAGGATTGGTGGCCTGAGCGCTCGATTGGGGTGTGTAGGATCCCCTTCAGCCCGAGTTTGTTCCGTTTCAGGGAGGCGATGGATTCTTGGAAGAGTTCTTCAGAGTGCTTGTCCCCAGTGTCGACGCCAGATACGTCTACCTGTTCCCATTCTATAGGCACATTGTCGGCTTTGAAGACGGTTTTGACGGATTCGGCGACTTCAGCTCCTATGCCGTCACCTGCAGAGAAGAGTCCCTTCGTTAGACTTGTAGGCAAGGCGCATGCGGAGGAGAGCTCTGTTACCAGGAATAAGGGTAACTGTATATTTTCCACCATATTTCGTAGGCTTGAAGATGTCGGACTGAACGGTGGCATATGCTGAAAGGGCTATTGTCAGCGCGCAATGTAAAGATCAGTGATATTCCGTTCAGACTGACATCTAGCAAGCGGCGAACTGGAGGAGGTTTGTATGGATACCCGTGCAGTGCGCAGCAACGACTGTTATGCGTGAGGGTCAGCTTTGAGGCTATCTCCAGAGCAGATCGACGAACCTGAGCGCTGCGCGCAGATTGAATGGACATGATGCTCGCAGCCAGCGCAAGACTGGTAGACAGGGTTGTAGGCGAACGCACAAGAGCTAGAGGGAGTGATTAAACAGAGGAATTCTTCCGTATCACCCAAAGCTGTTGACAATTTGCAGTTGGAGCTCGGCTTCAATGCACAATCGCTGCCAGAGCTTTGAAGCTAATCTCAAATAGTATTAACTTACTTTTCAGCCGCTGACGCAGAAACGATACAGTACCGATACAGTACCGACACAGTAATGATACAGTAGTTGACTTCAAGTCTTGAATGGGAACAAATGATCAGCATTTCTCACAATCCTTTCTCTTATTAGAATCTTGTGTGGATTAAGCTCTGCGGTCGAAAGAGGATGTTTATCTTTATCCGGTATGAGGATATGGTTAGGGGTACGTATTCTGGGGAAAACAATTTTTATATGACTCAAAGTATCCAGGATATCATCTCACTGCGTCGCGAAGTTCATTGCACCTTGCCACTTTCTCAGTCGCTCTCCATAAAACTGCAAACCAAGCACGATGAAGAAGGCAGCAGCAGTGATCCCCGCTTGAGAACCAAACTCCACGATTTCTCCCGTCTTGTGGGCCCAAACAATCTGGACATATCCGGCCACAAACCCACCAAAAGCTCTGGCTGCATTCAGTAAGGCCGCGACCTCTCCGCTACCCTCAGGGTAGGCATCTAGCACATATGCGTTGATGGCCGTGGTGATGATGATAATGCCGAAGTTTTGCACTCCCCAACCAACTGCCAACGCCATATAATGCCAATGACGGCCGAGAGCATAACCCATTATAATGATACCAATAATGTAAAACGGCGTCGACAGCCAGATGGCAATCAAACGAGCTTCAGGGGTAATACGGCCACTGTGGCGAGCCATGTACATTTCCCCGAGGTAGTCATGCAGCCAATGGCCGACAATTTGCCCAAGGACGGTGCCGATGATTGGGGCAAGGTACAGAAGAGCTATGATCAGTTAGAACGGAACACTTTTTCTTGTGCACCAAACCGAGCAAGACTTACCTAGATTGTCAAAAGTGAAGTTGTATGCCGGAATGACGAATACCCCAATGGTAATATTGACGGCGATGACCCATGCAAAGGTCAGAAAGTAGTAAATACAACTGAGAAGGACAGGAAGTTTGGTGATGGCGGTCCATGAGCGCATGCCAGCCTGTAGAAAGGTATTCGGAACAAGATTTGTCTTCCACTGTTCAATTCCAAGGAGTCGCAACATGCGAGATCTGCGGACGGGAACTTGACCCGGGGCTAGATTTCGAGGATAGAACGTCTCATCCATACAGAAGACGATTAGAAGCCAGGCCACAGCATTGAGGTTAGAAAGTGACCAGAAAGCCCACCGCCATGTGCTATGAGCAACAATCCAACAGGCGATAAAAGGACCGAGAAACGGCGAGAGTAGCACGGCAGTTGCCCATACGTTGATCTTGCGCCTTGTGATACATGAGTGCAAATAAAATGTAGCTTCACAGAAGTGTACTACTTACGGGTGTTGATGGAAGAAGTACATGTCCTTGATGAACATCAAGCCTCCCTGGAGAACAGTATTAGCATGATATGGTTCTTCCTATAGGATTTTACTTACGGCTGCAGCGACTGTCGCGAAGAAGCCATGTAGGATTCTGGCCGTCATGAAAGACTCGAAGTTGGTGGCTGAGCCACTCCATGCAGAGGTAGCTAGGTTGAGCGATTGGAAGAACACGAGCACTGGGAGTCGTCCAAAATAGGCAGAAAACCAGACGACGATGATGCCTCCAGCTCCCAGCATGAAGACGTTGCCAGCTGTGGCGTGATTGATAGCATCTGGTGCCATATGCCATTCGCTGTAGATACGAATCACAAGACACATCAGGAAATGGTATGGCAAGCAGGAGTGATATCACGTACTGTGCCTGTGGTAGCAAGGTAATACCACCAATAGCACTTCCATAATCACCGGTAAAGGCTGTTAGGGAGACGACATATAGTATCACCGTCTTCTTCCAGGCTGGCCAATTCAATGGATCTTGTGGATCCTCAGACGGCTGAGGAATCAAGACAGTTTTCCCATCAGCGGCTGTCTTGATGATAGCAGAGTTGGGTATGTTGAGGGTTTTCCTCAAATGCTCTTCGTCGAGGACGTAGCCCTCTTTCTCTCCGATCTGCTCAAGATCGACATCAGGGCGAACAAGCTCCTGAGCAGGGATGCGCTCTTTCGAATCGGCAGGTGACGAGCCTGACTGCGACGACGACAATGTCGACATTGTGTTTGAGTGAAAGAGTAAGGGATAAGACGCAGAAATCTTCCTACCTCAGGGGTTGCAAGCCGGAGATATATGACTTGAACTATCGGCCCTGAATCTCTGGACTTGCAACCATAGATACCTAGTCACAATGCATAGCAAGGTAGAGAATCCGCTGATACAGCGGCAAGCCTGCATACGCGGAGCCTTTACGGACCCATATGTATATGCATGTCCTCGAAACATTCATTATCCGGGACAGTGAATACCGGATCAGGAAAGTGCATAGAGTACGTTCCGGACTCTGCCCGTATGTAAAGGAGGGATCTCCCATCTGACCGCACCCTGACCCGGACACAATCGTCACGTTAAAGTCTTCCACCCACTCACCCTAACAGACATACTGCAAGCTTGACAGCAAACTGCCGCTCTAAGCATATAGAAAGACTTCGATCCTGGCATATCTTAGCGCTGTGATGATCATGAAGCAAGGGCCGCCCAAGAACCCGGGGTATCGGGTGTGTCTTCGGACAAAATCGAACTCTCCGGAGTCCGGATGCCCACATCTTCTATGTATATACTATACTTTGCTTTGTACCACCTCAGACGCATATGCAGGTATGCAGCACCATAGACACAGATCACGACTCGAATGCTGCATGGTCAGATTCATGGTTGGACGGATAACTTGCAAGTCGAATAAAGGAGTCCGTCACGGTGGTGGCTGCAAGTTTAGCCTTGGCATTTGGGCAATAAGCCTGGAATTCAGTTTACTGGCATTAGTAGCTGGATCAGCCAGAGCTCTGCGATGCCCAGTCCATCAATAGTAATTGTCGAGGGATGATGGGAGTGAAGATAGTTGTTAAAAGGCCGTGACTGACAGCATCAGAAACTATGACTATCAGGCGCGCCATACATCTCAACCAAGTTGGTGTACGTGATTGCTGCACTTGCTTCTGCTCTCTTGAACATGTTCTTCTCGAATTCCTGCAAGCTCTCCATCATCATCGAAGTGTTGCCACGTCGTCTTTGTAAAGACCTGGCAAGCACCAGCGCATCCTCCATGGCCACATTTACACCAGCGCCAGCGAATGGTGTCATCAGGTGAGCTGAATCGCCTATCAAGGTGACTCTGTAGATCATATTAGTTCAAGCCCGCGACAGGAATTGGAGACCGTTGACTTGCCCTTTTCTACTCTTCCAGCTCAGGCCAACTGGTAGCATATATAACGGCTTTGCAATCAGATTTTCTTCTCCACCAAGGAACATCTGCCTGAAAGGCTCAGCCCAACCATTCGATTGTTGCAAATATCTATCCACGACTGCTTTCCTCGCAGACAGGGGACTGGACCAATCTATACCCACATCACGAATCCAAGACTCTGGGGCGCGCAAATACAAGCCGGCCTGTACGCTTCCATCGCTGTGGCGTTCAGCCCAAATGGCTTGCTTATCGCGCGACGCAATCATTGCACCGGTGCCCACAATCTTGTTGATATCAGGGCGTACTCGATCTGCAGGTGTCGCAATCTGCATCCAGCTGACCCCAGAATAGAATGGTTCTTGTGATGTGAGGAGCGGACGGACCTTGGACCAAGCACCATCCGCGCCAACAACAAGATCAAAGCCTCGCTCAACGACGTCCTTTTCTAGGTGGATATCATACTTTCCTTCGCTCACTGGTTCAATCTTGCTGCACTTGCTACCCCAGCGGACGGAACCCTGCTCCAACGAGTCCAGGAGAATCGTTCGCAGTTCGTGTCGCATAATCTCTGGCTTCTTAGGGTTCTTGGACGTCGAGCCTTGTTTGGCGTAGAGGATGTGACCAGACCCAGGATCAGCAACTGTGAAAGCTTCACCTTCGGGTCGCATGAACTTGGAAAATTGTTCCCACAAACTGGCCTCTACAATGGCCTGGAGCCCAGATCCTGCATGCAGGTCTAGAGAGCCTCCTTGCCCTCGAGACTCTCGAGAGACATCACTCTCAAAGACAGTGCACGGGATGCGACTGTGTTGCAGAAGACGTGCAAGAGTGAGGCCACTAGGGCCGCCTGAGCGATTAATTTAGCAATATTTGGGGCGAAGAGCGACATTTACCCCCGATGATAGCTATTCTTGGTGTGAAAGACATGTAAGGCAAATTGGGGGTGTTTGAAGTGTAGATAGGTATGGTAGTCTGCTCCAAATATTTCCATGTGCCTATGAAAAGAAGTACTGCATGGGCTTCAAAGGACCAAAGCGAAGAACCAGCTAGCCCAGGAGGATGCTTCTAAATAAAGGACACAGGCTCTCGGCCGATCTAATCATTGGCACCGCGCGCCGGAAGCTCAGCCGACCGATTACCGAAGCGTTGAATTATTAGTTGGGCAGCCATGTGCTTGCACCTCTGAAACCTTTTTGATCCGACCCCTGGCCCCCAGCGAAAGATGACGCTCGTGCCCTTCTCTGCCGCCGAGGAGACTACCGGAAGAGGAGATAGAGATTCGCTAGATGCCTCAGTACCGCAATTCGATATACCTACGAAACGCGTCGGATGAACGGTTTCCGGGCAGTCGATGCGCCACGACTGCGGCATGCAGCCCACGAGGACAAAGGCTGAGCTTCAGCAGCAGAAGAACAAGGTACGTGATTTCGGTTGCATCTAATTCGTAGTTCGTGATCAATTGGCTTCGGCTAACGCTCTCCGTCAGCTCGCGAATTCCTACAATGAGCTTCTGGAGTACGTCGAGCTTGCCTACCCAGATCTGCCAACCACAATGCTGAAAAAAATACAGAGAGTTCTCTGCGAAAGATTTGAGACATGTTGGCAACTACACGCTGGGGAGATTGATAGGAAAGGGTTCCTTCGGGAAGGTGTATCTTGCAAGACATAATCTTACAAATGGTTCGAAGGTGGGTGTTCTGGATGTTTGTGCCTTGCTTGGGAATGACTGGCCATATAGGTGGTTCTTAAATCCGCGCGAAAAGACGATGCGAACCTTGCCCGCGAAATCCACCATCACCGACAGTTTATACACCCTCATATCGCTCGGCTCTACGAAGTCATTGTGACAGAGAACCTGGTGTGGTTGGTACTTGAATACTGTGCCGGTACGTTGCATTCTGCCTCCGAGCACTACATACCATATTGACCGATCAGGTGATGAATTGTATAACTATCTCACAAAGCAAGGTGCTCTGCCCGTGGAGAAAGTCCAAAAGATCTTCACACAACTTGTGGGCGCTGTCGCCTACATCCACAATAAATCGTGTGTTCATCGCGACTTGAAGCTTGAAAATGTGCTCTTGGACAAGAACGAAAATGTCAAATTATGCGACTTTGGATTCACCAGGGAGTACGAAGGAAAAAGCAATTATCTTCAGACTTTCTGCGGTACAGTTTGTTACAGCGCGCCTGAGATGCTCCGAGGGGAGAAGTATGCCGGAGAAAAGGTTGACGTATGGAGTTTGGGAATAATCCTATTTGCATTGTTAGCAGGCGAATTACCATTTGACGAGGATAACGATCAAGCCACGAAAGAAAAGATCCTTAGACAAGAACCCAAATACCTGGCGACCATGTCTGACGACGCCAGGAATTTGATCGGGAAGCTTCTGTCCAAAAGACCCTTGTTACGGCCAAGTCTGGCCGATGTTCTTGCCGACCCCTTTCTAGCAGATCATGCTCCGGAGCAGCAGGTGCTGCTGAAGTTAACCCAGCCAACCCCTTTCAGCACTCCGCTGGAGAAAACGACACTGGAGCGCATGCGCAGTGCTGGCGTTGACATCGATCGGGTTATTGAGAATGTCCTGTCTCAACGATGTGATGGATTGGCAGGCTGGTGGGCATTGCTGATTGAAAAGGAAGAGCGGAAAGAGAAGAGACGTGAGCGTAAGCGTAAGGAAAAAGAGATGGAGGCGAAGCTCATTCGACGACTGAGTAGCGCCAGCGCTCGTCTGGACCAAATTGCGCCGACTCTGGTCGAAGTGAACGAGGAAGGTCAGTCGCCTGCAATTCGAGGACGAACAGAGCGGAGAAGTACACCGCATATACTCATTTCGGATCTGCCTGATTTACCTGAAGGATCTGCTGTCGAAAGCCCACAATCCGGAATGCCACCCATACCCATAGAGAAAGATGGCACACGATCAGCCAGTTCTTCGCGTCCACCACCACCACCTAAAGAGCACCGCCGCAGATCGAGTACTCTGCGGTTGAATGCGCCAACCTCAGAATCTCTTGTTGTCACCAATGGTGTTCAGAAGCAACGCTCGTCTCGACGTCACCAGCATTCTTTGTTGACTCAGCTAGCTTCTCTCAAGCATTGGCTGGTAGAGTCAGCGAAGCGAGCGCGATCGCCAGCCAAGCCCTCGCCTGGTACTTCTAGCCACAAGGGTGCATTATTGAAGGAGAAAGAAGCGAATGCAAAACAACCGAATGTTTTGAAGGCCTCTGGGACACAGCAGCGCAATGTGTCCCAAGCCACGGATGGTACTCGCCCTTCGACGAGAAGATCTGTCACTCCTAACTCAGTGCGCTACCTGAATCATACGTCCAACTCCCGCCCTTCTTCGCTGGTCTTACAACCAAGAATAGAGCTAGGAAACCGTTGCCACCGAGACTCGTTGTCACCTTCTCCATTGACATCTCACTCGTCCTTCCGGCGAAGTCATGCTGGACTCCGAGGCCGTAAATCGACTTCTTCCTCAGTCTCCTCCATCCGCAGTGTACATCACCATCATACTCAGAGTAAAGCGTCTTCTGCCTCCTCAAACAGCATTGACACGGTGCATACTCCTACTAGCAAGTCCGCTAGGTCTCCTCATACTTCCCTCAAAGTGCTTCCTGCAACGCCCAGTGCAGGCACAAACATTTCATCAAACGCTCGTTTAGTACGTTCTTCGCTGAGTAATAGCGGGGGAAGCACGATCAATGAAGCGACTCCGACCGTTGGGAATGGCGACCAAAGCGCTTCCGGCTCTAGTGGTCTTGTGTTTGCTCGACGGAAAAAATCGGCCTTCAAGGGTCCTATGCTGAATACGAGCTTATTTGGGCACAGCGTGCCCGGCGGGTTAGGCACACCGGGTCTTCGTGGGCGGATGGACAGATCTTCTCGTCGAAGGGCGAGTACCATCCGTGGCTTGGGACACATTGCGCTGCTGTGTCCCAGAGGCCTTCA
>QQTW01002368.1_pt1 | contig 13619 bp, 14 predicted proteins | sample 1904831 | NCBI WGS metagenome assembly QQTW01 (sample SAMN09435610, study PRJNA476489) | Subsurface metagenome, whole genome shotgun sequencing project. | reverse complement strand
TCTTGCACGTCAGAGCCACTCCCCGGACTACGAAAAGTGTCCTGCGTCCCTAAATGATCTCCTTTGCCGGAGATCAGGCGCATCAAATCCCAGACGTACTGTACATCGCCTTTCCGGCTAGCCGTTAACAACATCAACCCATTTGGCGCAAATGAAACATGGCTGCAGCCGGACGGAGCCTCGAAAGTCGCGATCGGAGTGATTGTCACAGCAGAGGGTTTGCTCTCATGACCTCGACCGAGCTGGTCTAGATCCATAATGGACACCAATGCGCGGTCACTGGACGGTTGATGCCCAGCCTCCTCAAAAGCATGAGTTGGGGGAAAGTTTTGCGGAGGCTGTCGGGACACTGGATGAATTGCTCCTTTTCTTGCTTTGAAAGGATCTGCAGCTGTATTGGAATCTTGAGGCTTCGCCCAGTAACTCTTCCAGGCTTGAATTCCCTGGTCACCAACCCATTTGGCACCTTTGATAAATTCCTGGGTGACTTCACGGGCCACCTTGTTGATCAGACTCTCCGCTTCCGGCGAATCGACGATACATGTCGGCTCAGGCTGAGAAGGTGCGGTAAGCGTTTCAAGGCCAGGAACCTTGCGATCGGATTGCGGTAATAGCACAGTTGCGTTGAGAGAGGTCTGTAAGGACGAAGCTGGTGGCACAACAGCAAGCCATCGATGACTGACAGAAATAAGGGGCGATCCCAGAAAGGAGTATGTTTCAACATCATTTTGGTTAGTAGAACCTGTCGAACTTGATGATCCCGAGACGCTACGACGAGTGCTTGCGTGAACGCTGGTCCAAACTTTCCCAATACATTGGAAGACAGCTTTTCCAGGGTCAACACCACCTCCTAAACTGAAGATAAAGACCTCACCGCTTGTCCCCGAAGCAATAGTGATATATTCGCCATTTGCTCCGATTCTTAGGTTGCCCGTGGGAGGAGGTGGAGAGACCAGCGGGCTTGGCTCTGGCGATGTAATGGCCATGGCGGGGCAGCAGAGCAGGGTCGAGACATACTCGTGGGTTCTTAGAGAGTAAACTTCGACAGTGGTTTGATAATTTGTAACTTCTTTGCTACGATATCCGCCAGAGGGCAACGATGGCCTCGCAGTAGCATCCATCGCGGGAATACCTAATTCAGCAGACGTGGGAACATCCGGAGAGCTCACATCTCGTGGATCACCGCCCAACGTGCTTCTTGCAGTGACTGGTCCATGGATTATGAGGGCGACAAGTGGCCGCTTCGATTTCAATGGATCTTTTCGCGTCGTGCAAGGCAGCATCTTAACGCCGTGCACACCTCCACGTAACCCTTCAAGGCGTCCAACAGACTCCAACTTCTCTTTCTCTAACTTGATAATTTCCAGAGCTCCGTGAATGCCAACCAACAGCACGGTGTCAACGGATTTGGGTCCTTCGTAGCCTGACGAGGCAAGACTATCAAATCCACAATAGTCCAATTCACCCCCAGCTCTTGCTTGAGCATATCTAGCCCTTGAAAGCCCAAGGTCAATGTCTGGAGCACCGTAGAAATGCGGCTGTGTTTGGTGTGGCAGTGGATGCTGACTTTGCGAATAAAGCGAAGTCCTTCTGTTCATGTCTGATGGGGCATGTAAAGGGTCTCCAAAACTCTGGTAATCAGTTATCTTCCCTGCGTATCGTGCTCCAGCGCTTGGTGGCGACGTAGAGGGTGTAGCATGATTCAGGCCTCTTGGTCCTTCCCGTCCTCGATCCCCGTACAAAGAGGGTATATATGATGGCGAGCTGCTTATACTTGGTCCCTGGCTGGGTGCTTCGGGAGGACTCTTGCCGAAAGGGACATCGGTCGCCCATTCCTTTGTCATGTAGGCAGCTGTGTGTGCGGGAAAGTCGAGAAGGGAAGAATATTCAATGGGGAGTGGTGATGCAGTCCTATTCGATGGTACAAGAGTGGGCGATACTGGAGGGTCATGCTTGGGGAGCGGTGGAGGCGGAGACTGCGTTCTGACACGTATGCATCAGCACATATTCAGATGGCCAAATAATAGGGTCTACTCTGGGCAGGTAGCAAAAGGTGAGATCCGTCACACACATTTCCCTTGGGTGGACCTTTGGAATCTTAACTCCATGGTCAGCTTCTCTTCTAGACTCATGCTTCCTCCGACCCCTAGATTTATTTTGCGAGCCACCAGAACTACCTGTCTGAGCTTGCTGGTTAGACAGACTGGTGCTTGCAAGCTGATAGTCGTGAGTGGATGGATAGTCCGATGCTGGGGGCATTCACAACGGCACGGTTGGCTGCCTCGAATGTACAAGCTGATACTCTTCCAAAGACGTCTGTATAAGGCTGACAACAATGAGAGAGGGCTCAGTATGTATACGAAATAATCAGTTTAGCTGTGTTGTCGTCGAAACGGAGCGACTTCCCAGAAGCCGGTTGGGAAGTATGACTCGCTTTGTTAGTCAGTCGCATTAAGCCAGGCGACGTCAAGCTTGTTTGTGACTATTCCAAAAAGTGACCGTTCCTGTTTATGCTTGTGATCCAGACGACGGCGGCCAGAGACTAGGATTTGCTGTGTTGGTTGTTGAAGGGGAAGCTTGCGGGCAGCTGACACAGGCAAAGCCGACTCGAGTCCAAAGGCACGCGGCTTCTGTCGGGATGTGGAGAAAGATGAATTTGAACGACCTCAGGTTTATGAAAGATGCGTGGCAAGCCCTAGTGGTGTCAAGTTCATAATGCAGTGAAAGCTATTGATCGCAACTCAGACAAAGGGCGGTCGTTATTGCGTGGATCGCTGAGGGGCAACGCAGGGTAACTTAGGCCTTGGCCTAACTTATGACGGACGATTATGCGCTTCAGGAACAGGCTAGCTTGAGCTTTGGCGGGGCCCGCATAATGCCTGCATAATCGGGCACTCGACTTGTGCAGACGGAAAAATACAATGTACTGTATAAAATTAATTGATCCGAATAGAGATACAACTTTCAACTGTGGCACTCATCTGACTACCTGGCCTTCGTAGTGCTGGCAAACTGCTTACAAAGTAGTCATTCATAGGTATGGAAAGAGACAAGACACATGCAATTATGCACAAGCCAAAACATTTCATCAAAGAGACTCGGAGAAATGACAAGCAAAAGAATAAAGTAGAGCTGGATCTCAAAACGGGTGCAATAACATTCTGACCATGAACCGTAGGAACCTAAAACTGCGGATGAGATTCTAGCAGGTTAGTCGTGTGAAGAACATAATCTACCCAATGTCTTCTCTGACAGGCGATCAGCCGGTGTTGATTTCGAAGAAGCGGGAGAAAAGTGGCGAGCCGGCGATGCAGCCAAGTCGACCAGGTTTGCAATCAGAGCGATTGAGATGTACGAAAGCGGGCTGCAAGCATTTCCACAATCGTTCAACTTTGCGTATAACAAGTATGCATTTTTTTCACTAGCAAGATGATTGTAGGGCCATGAAGCTAATATGAATTAGGGCTAGGGTACAATATCAGTTAACGCAATATCCAAGGCTAGTGGCGCAGCTTCCAACACCGCTGGCTGAATTGCTCCAGATTGCACTTGACTCTCATCGATATGCATTGAGCTTACGGCCGGACGATGCAGATGTCCTGTTGTACGTGAAACTCCCCCTAAATCACGGTGTGTAGCCCACTGACAGTGCAATCTATGCCAGTAATACTGCACAGGTGCTCACCAGCGTTGTGGAAGTTGGTACGGAAAGTACACGCTTGTACGAGGGTAACCGAAGTAATTCGTTGAAACTGCTGCAAGAAGCTTTGGAACTTTTCCAACGATGCCTGACCGTGCAGGAATTTCAGTTCACTGAATCACAAGAGCTAATGGACGTGGCTGACAATGAGCCTGCACCAGCTGGGACGCATGATGGACAAGATAGAGCGATGGTATCTGGTAGCCCCGATGCAGTCGAGGACGAGCAATGGGCTTCTGTAGTTGAGCCAGTAACCAAAGACACACTAATTGATACCGCTATTGCCCAGCTCGAATCGCTGGAAGTGCTCTGCGAGCTCTTGATCTCGGATCCTGGGAGCGGCCTTGCATGGGTCGAAGACTATTTCAATGATCTTGACAGCAAGATTAGGATTTACGTCGAAGGCACCGAACGGCAGCTCGAAGTCAGCGTTGCACGAGCCAGCTTCATCTGCGCTCTGGCAGACACAAGCTTCCATGCGGGACGTATTGACCTCCATACCTATGACACGGAACTGAATCGGGCATTTGACACAAGCCTGGATCTTTCCCAGGATCCGCAAGGGCTCTGTGACCACGCAGAAGCTTTGATTGCATTTACTTTTTCGGTCTTCTCTTCCCTATCTTCCACAGCCGGAAGGAATGAAGACGAAAATCAGTGGACGAGTTCTCTTCTCTGGCAGCGATTGACAACAGCCTCGATACTTCTTACATCGGCAACGAAGCTGCCGTCAGCACAGAATCTCGCGGCCATCAATATCGCACGCGGCGACGTGGAGCTTCGACGATATCGTCTCGGTGCAGCCCCTTCTGACCTTCCTGTCGCCAAGAGAAGCGCAGCAACGCTAGTCAAGAACGCCGAGACATACTATCGCGGCGCGATGACCCTAGCCAAGAGAGAAGGTTCCGCCGATGATGAGTGGAAGGCGACTGTGAGATTGGCCATCGCAAGAGCGATAGTTGGCGACGAAACCAACGTGGCTGCATTGGAGGGAAAATCGAGGCAGGAGAGCCTGACCGTGGTCGACGAGATGGTTGTAGATGGCATCATAGGCAACGAGTGGTCGCAAAAATTCATGGATGGTTGAGCTCCGAACGCATTGAGATCGAGAAACGTTCAGCCTCCTGCCCGAAGCCGCCCCCTTCCAGTCCGCCAAGTTTGCGATGATACCAACACGACAGCTCAATGCGCCCCCAGTAAAACCTCAGTACTCCATAACCCATCGCGAGGCCCATTCACATCAGTACTCCATGGCCCACCACCGAGGACTTCTCGCCCTATCGCACCATTCCCAACTCCTTATCAATATCCAGGAGCTCCCTCACCATCTCTCCGTCCTCAAAGGTTCCCGAAACAGCTTCCTTTGCCTCCTCCAAATCTTTCACTACCCCTTCCAGCCCACCCACGAGTCTTTCAATATCCGCCCTCTGCTCCACAATTCTCTCCATCAGCAGCGCGTTCTGCGACTGCGTTGTCTGCAGTTTTGCATTCAGCGTCGATTGCGCTTGTATCAGGTATGGCGTCAGATGCGCCAGATATAGCGCTTGCGGAGGCAACGTATGGGGTCTAGTTTCAACAATCAGTCTGCACACCATAGACCCAAATCACGCAGTCACAGCTCGTAAAGTTCTACTCACGGCACATCTCCACCCTCGCCATCCCCCCGTTCCTGCCTCCTCTTCGCCTCTCCCACCAGCCGATCCAACTCGTTCAAATTCCTCACCACATCCCTCTCCCGACAAATATCATCAAACTCCCCACGCGCTAATTCCTCAATCCGCGTGACCATTTGCTTCCACAATGCCTGCAGTGACTCGGGCACGTGCTTCGCCGGCGTCGGAAAGCACGCGCTAAAGTTCGCGTATGAGCATGTTTTCAACGTGTGGGTGAGCGCGTTCGAGAACACTGTTTGTAGGCGCGAGGCGCGTGGGCCGGGGGTCTCGGCTATTGGAGGCGGTGGTGGCGGGGAGGGTGAAGGTGCGGAGACAGTCACTGTTGCTGCTGCTGTTGCTGTGTGAGGATCGGAGAGTGTGCCTGGCATAGTGGCGGTTGTGACGGGTCTTCTGGTGGATGTAGAGCTTTGGAAGTGGGCTTTGTTTACTTCTGACGTGCCGATGGCCAGATATCATACGGTGACCTGAGCGGCCAGTTCGGATAAGTTAGCTTACCTAAGGGAATATCAGCGGCAAGTGCCGAATAATATTCTCTGAATAACGTAAGTAACCATTATTGATGAAAGGCATTCGCTGAGATAATAAGTCGGCGTCCAAGCAAGCTGAAAGCCTAATAGACTTAGGCAGCAATCACTGAACAGTCCAAAGCACTTGGATCGCCCCCATGTGCAAGTCTTACATAGGGTCTTCTTTCATTGGCATGATGTCAGTGTCATCAATGCATGATCCCCGTTCAAAGGTTAAAGTACATATCAACTCCCTCCTCAGATCGATAATCCATTATTCACCCAGCCATTTTGGCCTTTTTCTTCGGCCTCTCCGCTATTTCCGCCGGTGGATCTGACACATCCCCATCTCCAGCCCCATCAGCCATCTCTGCATCACTTTCACCCCCACTACTCTCATGCGCCGAGTCAAATTCTTCCGCGACGTCGGATTCTGAATCGGCGTGAAAGTCCTCGTCGACAGACTCTTCGTCTTCGTCGGCAGAGCCACGGTCCGCGCGCGCGGCGACAACCTCCTCTTCTGAAGAGGCCATGTCTTCGTCTTTGAGGGCGGCGGCTATCAGGGCGCTGGACTATTTTCCGGGCGTCAGTCAGTGAATGTCCTTGCAAAAAAAGCCTATTGGTAGGTTTACATCGTCAAGCATTTCGTTCTTGGTTTTGAGGTTCTTCGACTTGAAGAAATCCTCTAGTGGTTGCTGCTCCTCGCTGTGAGACGGTAGTTAGCGATAATTTGCCCGTTTAAGGAACTGATCGGTGTTATACCGATTTATGTTGCTGAATTGGTGTTCTCCCTGGCCGCCCTTCAAAGTAATCGTAATGTCGAAGGTCCGACTAGCCGAGATCGCGCCGCCAACCCTTGACATGGTGATGACGGAAATGTTATCGAAGGAAATGTAACTGGCGGGTTTTGGGACGAACATGAAGCTTTTGTCGAGACAGAAAAGGAGCCCCTCGTTGGCTTTTATTGAACACTTGACACCCGACTGTTGATGATGACTGACGAAGTCCTTAGAAGGAGTGACTACTTTCTTGCCGGCTAGACCGCGAAAGACTTGTGCTACTACCGCATGTTGCGGGCTTTCGTAGTGTGACTGTAACTTGCCGTTGTATTTGTCTTTGAGGAGCTCTCTGTCACCGTCATTGCTTAGCCGTGTTGCTTCACCAGACACACTGGGTGCAGAACAAGAACTTACTCGGTCATGTTGAGGTCGATGATAACCTCTTCGTCGCGCTTAAATTGCATGACCAGGAATGGATACCTTGTTTGACCTTGCCGTAAGGGTGGATCAAGACCTATTGTGATGAGGGTGTGAAGGTCGTCCGGCTTCGGTAGGAGCATGAACTTCTTGATATGCTCGTATTGAATCTTATAGTCATATGTTTTGCCTCGTAACCTAAATGAATTCTCGTACATATCAATGTCGAACCGTCCTCTGCCGACGTAGATTAGCATCTTCAAAAGGGTCTAAGGGTAAACGGTAAGATACATACCTGGGAGTCAGGTGCAGCACGTCTAGGAAGGTAGCGAATGTGTCACCGGCGACTTCTCCGATTTCTGCCTTGTCCATAAGGGTGTCGTAGAACAGGTTAGCGGCGTTCTGCTCCTCGGCGTCCTCTCCGTCTACGCTCTTGTCATCTCCGTCTTCCGCCTTTCCTTTCTTCGTAGCTGTTCCAGGGATGTAAAATCGCATTTCCACCAGTTGGTCTCTACCTCCTCCCGCTTTCCTTCCCTTACTTCGACCAGCCGTGGCATTCCCATTCGTTGCAGCTTCGCTGCCATTCCCTGGTAAAGAAAATTCCACGGCCACTTCGTTCTTTCCAGCAAGGTTCGTATTGGATATCTCGGAGTAGGGTATCTCGAATGCAGGTCGGTTCTGCACGTTGAATACTAGCTCGGCCTTACCAAACTCCCCCTTGCCCCAGTTCCATCCCCTCAGGGCGTGCTCTTTTGTCTCTACGTTGATGCCGTACCAGATTTTGAAAGCTTTGGCGACACGGTCGAGGTCCTAGTCTTGTGAGCGTAGATCCTAAATCCTTCCACTGTTTGTCTATCTCTCTCACCTCCTGTTCAAAGCCGTCCAGCTGAATAACCCCATCCGTCCTTGACATAATCTTTAACTCGTATCCTTTGGCTGCCCGACTCCATTGTGCTCCGGCGATATTGGTATTGTCCAGTGTAAAAGGATCGCCGCCACCAGAAGCCTTCCATCCTAAACCGCTCTCTGCGACCTTGCACCTGCCTGGTTGTTTGGATAGGTCGAGATGGATACCTTCAAAGGTTTCCCTGTTTCACGGTACACTCCTGTTAGCAGGTAGCCATGATGCCAAAGTGAAGAACGCCGGATATGCCTTACATGGTGAGTATCGCAAGTGAAGGACTTTGATAGAGCTCTTGAGGCGTGCTTGTCAGTTGCGGTGAGGTTGTCAATCAAGAGCACACCAAATTCTCTGAGCAGTCTGAATAAGCTCAAGTCCATCAAAAGTAGTATCGAAGTCAAAGACTGGAGTCTGTGATTGTTCGATACAGCGTTCCAGTAGTTCGCGTACTTCTAACGTGAACGCGCAGGAACGCGAGCTCAACTCTTCGGTCAGATTGCCCTACCTACCGTAGTCTCTGACACGTAACGTTATCTCCTTGGAGACGTACTTCGAAGCATGGCAACCTTGTCTCGTTATTCCAACACATAGAACACATGCTACATATGCTTTGATGCCTAATCTACAGATGCGACCGGTTTCTTGCATAGTGTCTGCTATGTGAATTTGAACGCTGTGAGTATTACTGTATTATAGATTCTATTCTAGAACGGTCTATCTGGTTCTGGGGCTGCAAAGATACTTTCAAACAGCTCCCCTTAAAATCGATCGCAGTAAATGCTCGCTCGCAGTTGTGGGCGATGGAGTTGTAGAATGGGACCGCGGTGACAGGCTTGCGAAACCGACATCGTTCAACAGCGGTGGCCGATCTGGCACAATATATGTGGTATTGGTGACTTCCCAGTCCATCTCCTCAGGATCGTACTTGATCTTGCTCAAGTTCTCGAAGAGAATTCTTAGCTTTTGCTCCAGCACAGTCCCCTGTGAGAAGACTTCGCGAATCGCACGATCGTACTTATGATCGGAGAGATTCTTCGGTAGCGGCGACAATGAGTTGGTAAGGTTATCTACCAACGCTGTATTTCTGGCCCTTTCTTCAATACGGTGCCGCCTTCGTTTCCTTTTAAGCACCCTATCTGAATCAGCATTTTCTGGCAAACCTTTTACAGGAGGACTTTAGTACTCTGAGCGAGGTAAGTCCGTCCGTGGAGATCCACGATGACATTTTTCAGGCTTGTTGGCGTTGCCAGAAGCTCTATTTCCGCCAACCTTAGTAGCCGGCGAAGCCCGGCTGTTAGTACTGGTCTGCCAATGTAGTTTCCTAGGTCTCTGCTTCTTTGACATGCTCAACTGAGGACTGATTAAGAAGCAGTGGTTGGTAGTAAGTCGTAATTACGGGCAGTTCCAAAGGCGGAAGCTTGCCATATATAACGAGGGTTGACCTCTGTCGGCGTGTCATCGGAACAAAGCTTTCACTAGAGCAGAGGAGTTTTCCAGAAAGCGGACGAAGAACTTCATTGATCGTCCATGCATGTTGTCGAAATAGAGATGTCTGGTGGAGGCATTCTAGCCTTTGTGAAAGCTGCCTTACTCAGGTCAAATTATCATCACGGCCATCGTGCCAACCCCACTCATGCAATAGCTGCTGAACACGGTACTCCGTAGCCCATCCAAGGTCTGCTTCAATACTTCTAAGCAGCTCGAGTATGACTCTTCGCTCTCGTGGTTCGGTAAGACACTGACCGGCAACAAAGAGTGGTTGAAGTTGATGGATGCGTACAGAACCTTCCGGTCGCGACAATGCGATCCCACATATCTCGTGACTATGATATCGAATCTCGGGCTCGATCGAACGGTAAGACTGAAGTCTGTTGGCCACGGTGCTTCGTCGGGCAGTTGATTCGTGCGGCTTGTTGATGAGGAGCAAGATTTGAGCCATATGATAGGACTGCATGGTTGAGGCACACATTGGTATGCTGTACCAGACTTCCGAAAATGGCTGCTCAGATTCCCCATGATCGGATGGCTCGACTCTCGCACAGGGCCTAAAAGTCTCCGGCAGTCCGTCAAACCATGCAGCAATTTGAGTTTTAATGTCTTGCCATCGCCCACGTAGGCCTCGTTGATTTGCGTCTATGTTGCTGTGCTTTGCGATATGGTGCGGGCCCGAATAGTGACCAAGATGAATAGAATGTGAGCCGTCGCCAGCAGCGATGAAGTTGACAAGCTTGGACATCAACCAGACAAGGGCATTTGATATCATATCTTCCATCATAGTACCATCACTCTCTTTCATTCCACTGTCGGAGGCATTGCTCGCTTGAATAAAGCCGGCCTCGTCCAGCAGTAAGCCGGCATCTTCCCACATCGACAGATTCTCGGGATCTAATCTTGTCTGGCACTCGTTGATGACTGGAACCGTCAGCATGCACAAAGAAAGGATATTCTCTCAAAAACCCACATGCAGCCAGACAATCCTGCCGAGCAAAATTCCAAAAGATCGACTTTCTTGCTCTGGATGGTCTTGCACGTTGGAGCAACTTGAGCGAGGTGCCACCCCGAGGCATCTGTACTGGCGTTATGCCAACCTCTGCTATATCTAGTAACGATTTGGTCCCACTGAGATGACGAGACCACGCAGCACCGGATGCATCTAAGAACTCGTAAACGCAAAGAATGGCCGTAGCTGCAAGCACCTCATCGGAGTTAGAATTTCCACCCGAAAGCCGACGTCTTTTGGTTCTTTCAGATCCATCTTCGTAGCCAATATCAACGGCTTGAAGCTGGCTGAAGACAGTAGGACTTTCAAGCGGCGAACTTCCAGGATCCTGTTGCAGGGCCTCCATTAGGAGAGAAATGGCCTTGTCATAATGTTTTGCTCCTATCCAGAACCAATCAACCTGATCTGTCGCCGCCCACAGCTCCATGCTCGCCTGTCTGGAACAGGCACCCCCAACAGTGGCCTTCTTGCCGTTCACTTGGCCTAGTTGCTTCGCAGCATAACCACAAGCAGCATGCTTCAGAAGCGGGTTAGTAAGCGCTTTCACTGGGACGTGAGATGCGAAGTAAGTGCCCAAGTCGAATAGGTCCATCCTGGACAGTGTCAGCTAATTTTTAATGAGTGGAGCAATTGCTTACCAACGCCCGGGTGTTTCGGAGAAATGCCTGAGTAGGAAGGCGATTTCGTGTTCGGTCTCCACACTGGCTGCTGGCTGAGCATCCGGTTTGGTCTGTCTTGCGGCTGGCGTCCGGTCAGATAGAAAGGCTTCAAGGTTTTCTCTTGCTGGCTCCAGACACGGATCAATAGGCAGTGACATACCTGATGACGGGTTCAGGATGAAGTTTAAGTTGTTGTTAGACGACGTCATGGATCCAGGAGGTGACAAGGCTGGCGGTATGTCGTCTTGCCCAGGCGTAGCCGGCCGCCCCGGTGGATGAATTTCGGAAGTGGCGTAGGGCATTGAGGGGGCAGGTAATTTGAAGCTTGACTGGATATGAGCATATTGATCCTGAGTGGCAGCAGTCGATAGTACTTCCAGTCCCTGCACCGCCGTTTCTTGGGTTAATTTGTGCATGCTTTCGATGCCCCATAGCGCAGCCTGAGAAACCTCCATATTCAATGAGAGGGGTGACAGAGCGGAGCCATCATGCCCGGGCGAAAGCAACTCCGCGTAAGGATCGAAACCATTGACGAAGGTTACTATTCTCTGGTAAGTAGTGATGCTGTCACGAACGGCTTCGATGCTTCTCAACTACCTTGCTTTGGCACCTCCAGCCAGACGTTATGTTTATCGAAGGTGTTTTTGTACGCGTAGAAGCTTTTCAGGCTACTATCGCTTCCGGCATACTCGCTGGCCCCGTTCATCGAAGCATTTTGCTGATGTCGGAAGACCACCCCAGAGCTTGGATTGCAAGCTCGTGCTGCTTTCCGGCATTGGCCACATACTGGCTTTGTCTCGTCACATTTCAGCTTTCTTTGGCGGCAAGTCAGACTGAAGCATAAGTTAATCAAATCCCATCCAACGGTATATTGCAGATTTCGTAGGAAAAGAACAATACCGACCAGCCAGTACGGGATCTCATCTCTTCTGGTTTGCATCTACTCATTAGGTGGAGATCTGTTCTCCTCCAACGCCGACCTTGATCTCAGTGACCAAGCGGCCTCCGCCCTCTCCCCACGTTCTTATACCAGACATGACGGGTTGCAGTCCTAATGGAAGCGCCAAACCTTACAACCATTTGATATTACAGGCCATGCACGTCACCGGATAAACCATACCCCGGAGGAACCTAACGCTGCAGGAAACCTACCTATCCTTACCCTTGCTCTCACATGAGGTTTTGAGACAGCCGCGTCAGGAAGAAACATCCACCTCTCGATATACTTCAACGTGATGGCTTCTCCATATCAGAGCTAGGATCTTCAACATGGCGATCATACAAAAGTACACCCACCGCTCTTGGTGATCTGGTACGACTGATAGACCCACCCCCTCGATGCTTGTGGCGAAGCTTGATTTTGTAAGGTATCTAGTCTTTGCCTATAGGGGATCACGCATTGGTGTCATCATGGTCTTTCAGCGCTTCGCTACAAATTCATGGTCACGAGCCGTACCTTCGAGCACCCAGAGATCTTTCACTGATGGTTTCACATCTGCACTCAGAGTTCTCGGCCGTGCTATCTTCACAATGACTGTGGGTGTCTGTTGAATAAACAGGCATCCGTATCTTGGACATGACCGTCAGGAGAATCCTTGTTACCTCCAATCTTGTATACAATGAGTCTCATCAGTTGACTTGGTGTGTCTCTTTACATAGAGCACGGAATGGTGTGAGTGACGTGGGGTCATCTCATGCAACCCAGGGTCATCTACATCACCACTACCCGGCTGCCGAGTACACTTTCTGCATATGCCTATTTGAATCGCGCCTGGTTATGGTTGTAGTTTGCTCTTTCCCTCCGATATCACAATTCGAAGACTCCTATCAGTTCTCTAAATGCCGGAGCATTGGCGGTTGTCAAAAAGCATTTGGTCGTCGATGCGTTGAAACATACGTCGTTCCGCGCATCGTTTCTGTGAAGATCCAGGACCAAACACTCTTATTTCCATCGGTGGAGTGCGAGCTTACAATAAAAGCTGGTAGTGTACGCGCTGCCCACTGCACACAACGTTGTTGGTCTTGATAGACTGTGCGACCGTTCTTGATCAAGCCGGGGTAAATTGCTCGAGCCTTTGCCCGCGGGATTATCCAACACCTGCTGAACCTGGTCTGGTATCACAACTGGAGAAAGCCTCCTACCATCACTTTACCTTAGTTACCTTGTCATGAGGGCGATGCTCATAATGTGACAGTTCTTGCACAGAGGCTTCGAAACGGGTTATCTGGATCTAAGTTTAAATTATGAGCTCCGTCTGGCAGAGTATGAGAGGACTTTGAGCGGATGTAATTCGTCCAAGAGAATCAAGGCCCAAATTGTGTCATCCAGGATTACAGGTCGAGGTTTCTATGCACCGACTGATCAAGCCAGCGATGTACACTGAAAGGGGGCAAGAAAACCATGAGGCAGGTATAGACAGACGTATCAGAACCCATGATCAAATGCAAGCGCAGGCGCGATTCAAATAGGCATATGCAGAAAGT
>QQTW01002367.1_pt1 | contig 13623 bp, 9 predicted proteins | sample 1904831 | NCBI WGS metagenome assembly QQTW01 (sample SAMN09435610, study PRJNA476489) | Subsurface metagenome, whole genome shotgun sequencing project. | reverse complement strand
CTGAGAATGCATGTGCAAAAGCTGCACTGCAAACAGGCTGATCATGGTGGCTACGATTGTCTTTGGGGACTGTGCGGCGACGTGGCGACTGTCCAGGAGCAAGGGTCTGATATGGAGATCTTGGAACATCGTCCTCCAAGCTTTCAGAGCCCGTCAGACTGGCTCCATCATGTAGAGAAGATGCACCTGAATCCTCTGGCCTGGAGTCTAGGCGACGGTCCTGCTGCGGGGCTATCCGGTAAGAGTAACCACGGCGGCAACAATGGCAGCTAGCTGACTTTGCTCCAGACGCTCCTGAATCAGAGCACTCGGAGGCATATCTGTCTGATACTCACGGACGCCGAGTTACGCCTCAAATCACAGCGCCCGAGCAGCAACCGGCTGTACATAGGGGTCCCGGGCGGCCACGCAAAAGCGAGAGGGACATCGCTCTTGAGGCCCAGATGGCTTTAGAAAAAAGAAAGCGGGAGGTGGGTCCGGGTGTTGATCGTGGCGGGGCCAGACTCGCGACGCCAAAACGGAGGCAGGGCTTCGTGGATGACGAGGATTTTGAGGAGATTGTCGACAACGACTGAGCGACTAGACTTGGAAGAACGCAACTGCGAAGCGTTCCGCTTGTCCATCAAACCACTGCGAAAGCTGTATTGAGATATGTTTAGCTTAATATGTGCCCCGCCGGTCGCAGCATCTTCCTCATCCGAGGTACGTTCCTGTCCATAGAAGACAGGCGTGATTACTTGCATTGCTGCTTGGTGATATCAAGACTCTAGCAAAGCCAATTCCCTCCACGACAGGACGAGGATCACGCCATCCTCATCATAGTCCACCGCACGCGCCGAGCCTCCCCTGTGGTGACGAGAATCCCATGCCCGATGTCAAGCCTGACTCGAGAAACACAGCTGCGTTTCCAAATCGCCGAGCGCCCCTTTGTTGACACTATTCCCATGCCCAATGTCCAGCTTCATTCGAGTGAAACACAACTGCGCTTTCCGACACCTGCACGCCTAGCCCTTCAACTTCTGTTGTTTCTGGGGAACCGCTTCCGGCTGTTCATCTTTAGGTGCGTCCTTGGCATTGACCTCCAGAAAGTGGTAGAGCACTATAAGCAGCATCGAAGCGCTACCCAGGAATAGGGCCAGGGAGTAAAGCTGCTGATCCGTGATCATGCTGAGATTGTGGCTCCGACGCGAGTAGGAAGCTTCTATCGAGGCGCCAATCCTGCGCTTATGTTAGTCACGATGGAGTGTATCGCGATCGCTTGATAGGAGCTGGGTTATTACCTGCTAAATCAAGGCTTTGGCCGCCCCAGTATTGGTGTTGGAGGCAATCGGGTGTTGTTGATACATCTCGAGAAAGAGGTCAAGATGCCAAGCAAATGGGCAACGAAAGCCGAAAATACTGGGTTACGTCACGTGTGTGAATGATATGCATAACTGGGAGTCATGGTAGCACCAATCTGCACATTATTTATGCAATCAGCCCTTCGCCATTTGTCCAGTACGAACATATCACCAACTCAGGCATCGCAACACCAGTTTAGCGACTGATTACAGTCTCATTATCGCCCTTTGAACGCCTCAAAAATCGAAATCCTCTTCAACAGTCGCCGCCATGGCCCCCAAAAAGGAACAAAACAAGCCCAAGTCGGAGAAGGTGGCTCTAGATAAAGTACGCAACGACTACCGTGAATCTGCTGAGCCGACAATGTTAACCAAGCTGTCAGACCTTTGGCATGAAGAACGTGAGTGAGCCGCCGCAAGCACACGGTCCCGGATAGCTTCTCACACCCGCCACAGAAGAAGGGTGGTGCCGCACAGAAACAAATAAAACAAATCGCTCAAGCAGCCGCTTCTGCAAAGTCGCCTGAGCAGAAGCGGAAAGAAGCCGAGAAGGCTCAGAAGGAGAAGGAGAAAGCAGCCGCAGAGGAGGCGAAGCGGGAAACGGCGGAGCTATTCAAGCCGGTCCAGGTGCAGAAAATACCGTTTGGAGTCGATCCGAAGACAGTGCTGTGCCAATTCTTCAAGAAGGGCGCATGTGACAAGGGTTAGTGTACTCAGATATCCTCTATTGTCGGTTATAGACCTTGCTATGAGCTTGCGGATTTCAAGAGCTAACCGTCGAATGGCTGCATGCAGGCAAGAAGTGCAAATTCTCCCATGACCTCGCAGTCGAGCGCAAGACGGAGAAGAAAAGCTTGTACACAGATACCCGAGAGGATGAGGAAGAGGAGAAGAAGAAGGATGACATGGCGGACTGGGACGAGGAGAAGCTGCGCAGTGTCGTCCTCTCAAAGCACGGCAACCCAAAGACAACTACGGATAAAGTCTGCAAATACTTCATCGAGGCTGTAGAAAATGGGAAGTACGGGTGGTTTTGGACATGTCCGAACGGAGGCGACAAGTGCATGTATAGGCATAATCTACCGCCAGGGTTCGTCCTGACAAGTCTCTTCGTACCATTGCGGCCTTCGGGCTTTGGTTCAATATTGCAAGTCATAGGTTCGCTGACCCATTTACAGCTTCGTACTCAAAACCAAAGAGCAGCGCGCGGCCGAGAAGGCGTTGATGGACAAGTCACCCTTAGCAACACTCACACTCGAGGATTTCCTGGAGTCAGAGCGACATAAGCTGACAGGAAACCTCACACCTGTAACACCCGAAACGTTCGCCAAATGGAAGAAGGAGCGTCTGGATAAGAAGGCTGCAGAAGAAGAGGCGAGAAAGATGAAGGAGGCTACCGGCCGCGCTATGTTCGAAAAGGGCGACTGGCAGGAAAGTGGAGATGAAGACGAGGACGAGGAGGGAGATGACGGGATCTGGAACCTTGAGGCGCTAAGGAGAGAAACCGAGGCAGCGAGGTTAAAAAAGGAGGAGGAGAGGCTCGCGAATCTCGCTGGCAACGGTGGCGATCAAGGAGGGGGAGAAGGGGCAGGATGAGCAACAGCAAGCAGAAAAGCATAAAGATTTCAGGGGGCGATCATGGGAAGTATGCACTTAAACATTTGTACCTGGTCTCTAAAGGAGACTTGCCAATCATGACTGCACCCGTCGTTCAAAGGGGTACGCGATCACTTTCCAAAGGACAACAAGGAGAGTACGTGGGGTGACGAGACCATGTTGTTCAGGACGTGCTATCTTCACATCATATACAGACAGCTAACGCTTCACGCGACCTGGCTATGAGTTATATACCTACGGAGTACTCCATCAGAGGTGTTATGTAAATGCAGTGATTAATTCTCCGTCACTCATCAAGCTGAAAAGCTTTGAAGCCCTGCTCTGATGGAAATGAGGTGTCAACCCTGGACATTTCCCTATGCTCATTCCACCAAACCTGTGACCCTGCCTAAGATGAACTGGCGGACAACGAATACTATCACACAACATATCACGGACACAGCGATGAATGGTAGTTACGCATGTCAGAGGATATCGCAGTTAACCTCGCTTACACATGAGCTATGAGATCTCAGCCTGATTCAAGCTTCAGCTACCCGCAGCCTCTACGATGTCTTGGAGAAAGATCTCCTCCCTTAAAGATGATGCTTGATCACTTTGTTCTGGGTAGCTTGACCACTTTTAGGCCTGAGCTGTTGAGAGGTGCATACCTAGGTGAATACCTAGGTAGCCAGTGGTCAAGCTTACCGACAACATTTATGAGACGCGGAGCGACTGCTAGGCAACAGACAAATTCGAAATTCAAAGACGAGAACGCGAGCATCGAGATGATAAATCCAGTGAAGTTCAAGTGCTCCCTGTTTTATCAGTTGGAATCCTCTCTTTTATGATGGCAATTACAGAGTCTCATTACCTAGGGTGACACTGGTGATTAGCCCATGAGGTCAAAATAAGCTCCTACAATCGGGCAATTAGCGCGGCGCTAGCGCGTTAGCGCTGACGCCTCACCGCAGTGACCGCCCAGTGATATAAATCCTGCTACTGAGCTCGTACAAATGTATAGTATCATAACATACACTGTCTTCAAGTTCAGAATGATCTGAGCCCTTTGTCTCAAACAAGGTCCTACCAAAGCCGGATTGCCAGTACACTTGCTTGGCAGGTAGTCCTTCATCGTAGTTTAGAACATGCCAGGCCCTTATAGCTCAAAGAGTCAAACGGGTTCTTCGAAAAACCGCCATTACCCGCAGTCCTGGTGTTTAGGCATCGACTCTGATGTAAGAGCTGTTAGTCTGAGACCCGCAGCTTTGGGTGCCGGCGATTGCGTCAAAACTCGGAGCGCCGAGGAGGGTCCTCGATGAGTACTACACCACCGTTTTGTTTTTGTAGTCCTCCGCTACCTTGCACCAAAGTTTCTCGATTCAAATCAGTTCAACTCTTTGGCACTTTGGGCTTGCAGACTCTCGTGAGAAGTTCCTGTCTGCCCTTGCATCATCTTCCTACTTCTTCTTTTGCTGTGCTCTTTCTCCTCATTTCCAAATCAGTTGCCAATGGCTCCACGAAGAATGACCAGTCGGGGTATTCAGCCTCGCATACCTGCATTGAAGCCCTCTCTCCCAGAACTGAAACCCTATGCGGAGTTCGAGTCCTACTTCTTTGCAGACGATCTAACACCTTCCCCTGTGATGACGCAGTTGCTCGACCCGCCGGAGATGCCACCCCACCCCGTGAACCCACTTTCGGTTCTTTCCCTCAATGAAGCTCCGCCGTCACCGCATGAAGAGCCACCGATCTCGACCGAACCAGAAGCGCCGAGGGCTTCGAGGAAATCGGCGGCGCTCGACATCTTACTCGGTGCCCGGCGATCATCGAGTGACCGTCCACCGATCTTCGACGATAACGGCCCGGTGCCTCGGGAGGTGCCCGGCAATCTTCACCTCGCTAGCGATGAGCACATCAAGCACATGGTGAAGACACAAGGCAGTGTCAAACTCGTCAAACGTCTTGCCACCGATCTCGCCCAGGCAATTGCGGAGAACACAGAGCTCAAGACTCGGGCGGAGTATGGCTTCTCCGGCTTGGCCCGTTTGCTCAAAAATTTTGGCGTGTCTGATGAAGCCATTGAAACTTCTTTTCGTCATGCTGCGTTTACGTCTCAAGAAGGAAAGAGTGAGGACGCGTTCAAGCAGCAGTTGCTGGATGCTGCCAATGAGAGTGTCAAGCACGCAGGAGGTCCGAGGTCGGCTTTTGATATCTCGTTGGAGTCAAGAGCAATGCCCAAAATGTCTGCCAATCAAACTTCTCAAGAGTCCAAAGGGCACAGTGGTGGAAAGACTCGAGCGAATGTAACCGGGGAAGGTTCCGGTGTGGTTGATCCAGGCGTTGAATCTAGTCGAGATGTCATAGGCCGAGCCACAGAGCCTGTTGATATAAGACGTACACGGGCAGCTACTGTCGCGGGAGTGCACGGAACAGAGCCAGGTGACCGGGTAGTGCAGGGATCCCCGACTGTTGGATCTACCGAACCTCAAGGAGTTCGTTCTGCGCACGAGAGGTCCCGGTCAAAAACGGACGCGTCGAATGAACCGTCTTCGACAAGCTCTACGGCATCCCGGTTCATGACGAGATGGTTCCGTTCCAAGATTGGCAAAAGTCCTGCGTCTGGAAGTTCTTTCAATGCTTCATCTGCAGCTGAGGGCCCCCCTCATGCGAATGATGCCGCCTTGCAAAGCCATCAGCGGGAGGAGGCATCTGGCTTTCCGTCCTTGCGCTTATCCCAAACCCAAAACAGTCCTTCCACGACGTTGCCCGAGAATGAGCCTTTAGATGCTGCTCCCTTGCCGATTCCCGAGAACAGGTACAGAGCCCCGCACAATGCGCGCAGGTACACAACCAGTGGAGTGGACGACTTTGATGCGCGAGCTTTGGAACTCGAAATGGACTTCATCTATGAGGATGATACGCAGCCACCCGTACTTGCGACTGGAGAAATGATGACTATTGCTTCGACAAGGGAAGTTGACTGTTGGGGCTTCCTCTATCCGCCGGAGGAGGTAGAGAAGGTTGGAGGTGAAGGTGGACCCGTCGCCGAAGAGTCAGATTCAGACTCTGCTGCTAGTGACTCGGCGCCTGAGTCCACTGAACCGTCTCGGAGCGGCGAAGGGGTAGCGCCTAGAAAGAAATCTTTGCTTTCTGAGCGGTTGGCTGCGGAAACCAGGCGCGCGTCCAGAGCTGTACCTGGCCCAGACGCGAAGGGCAAAGGTAAAATGCCTGAAAGACCTGACAGGGCTTTCAAAGAGCCGTTTAAGCGATCACAGGGGACGAAGCCGGCTGGCGAAGACGCAAGAGAGCAAAAGTGGAAGGATTTCATCCGTCGCTGCAACAACGGCCCAGAAGGGTCTGGTGTGCGCAGCTCTGATCAGATCGGCATAGCTGGTTGGGGTACACAGAAAAACGGCGGCTCGAGATATGCAGAGTTTCGGGCTCTCATCTACCTGGGCATTCCTGTAACGTTGCGGCCCAAAATCTGGAGAGAGTGCTACCGCGCTCACCTGGAACCCGAACCCGGCCACTATCGGCGCATCCTCCACGAGAGCTCTTACGATTTCACCGACTCTGAGGTGGTCATCGAACAGATCCGAGTAGATGCGAGCCGCACGTTCCCTTACAACGTCTTCTTCAGGGAAGGACCAGGGAAGGAAAGATTACAGGAGGTGCTGACCGCGTACGCTCGCTTTGACCAGCAGGTGAAATACTGTCAAGGGATGAACTATGTTGCTGCATATCTCATCCTCACAACTCCAAGCGCCGAGGAGGCCTTTTGGTTACTCGTCTACGCCATTCGCTACGTCCTGCCCGAGTCCTACTTCAGCGATTTTAGTGGCGCCAAAGCAGATCAGTATGTGCTCAACCTTTATGTGGAGCACCTTCTGCCCAAGCTTCACCGTCTCTTTCTTCGCTATGACGTGCGGTTGGACGAGCTCAGCTTCACCTGGTTTCTGACGATGTTCTCGGTAGTCGCGCCCGCGATGTGGGTGTATCGCATGTGGGACATAATCCTATGTCGCCACGAGGGGTCTTGTTTCATGATTGAGCTTGCGGTTGCCCTACTTCAACTGAATCAAGAGAAGCTCTTGCAGTACACGTCCGCAGCGGAGATGTACTCCCACTTGTGTCAAGACCTCTGCACAGATATCTCGATTCATCAACTCATGCAGACTAGTGAACTGCTACGACAGAAGCACATTCGCCCCGCCGAAGTGAATACCTTCAGAAAGGAAGCGATCAAGAAGGCCGAAAAGCTGTTGAAGCCTCGCGGAGAAGATCCCGCAGATGACCACGCTCTTGTGCTGTATCATTCCCGAGAGGAAAGAGAAGAAGAAGCTCCTGACGCGGCCAGTGGTGCGGAGGAGCCGAGACAAGATAACAGAGCCGTTCACATCCCTCGCGGAGCTTCCTCAGGCCTTCCGGACGTTGTTTTCAACTTGGATGAGGACCATATGGAAGAGTTGATGGGCGAAACCTCCTTCGGAAGCCTTGAGTGATCATTCGGTCAGTCCGAGAATGGTCGGATTGGACCTCGGAAAGAATCAAGGCGCTGGTCAGGAAGAAGCGGTGCGGACGAGGTATAAAGATTCTGACATGGGTGAAAAGTTTCCTGAGCAAACCCTCTTTTTGACGCTACTGGAAACCTCATGATCCATGAGTAGGATCATAGGGCTTTCAGTACGCTTGGTTGTGGGGGGTTTGCTGTGTACTATATGAGTGAGCGTGCTGTGTAAATTACTTTTGAGGGCTAAATGAGTCAGTGATCCACAATTGAGCCTTTTTAGTGAACTTCCTTCCCTTGACCCAATCACCTCATGATCAATTTTTGCGTGTCGTGTTCATCACACCTTACCAAAAAGCACGAACATACTAAGATACTGTTTTTAACGTATCAATTTGAGAGTCACCAAATACCCAAGCCTTTTCCGTCGCCTCTTCCATTGACTTCGTAGGCTTACCCTCTGAAATTCCTGCGTTATGCCATTCCACCAATGTCCCTCTAGGAGCCTCTTAGCCCTCGCATTGCATTGTGATGCAAAGATTGCCACCGCATCAAAAGCTCCCGTACATTGAAAGTTAGGAGATGCCATTGATTGCGTAAGAAAATCTAGGACAAAGCTTATAGGTTGGTTGGCCGTGGCGAGGACATTTAGTCGACAAGGCCAGAAATAAACGCTGTAGAAGCATACACAAGCCACGATCAAGTTCGGATTTGTCCAAAAGACCGACATAGAACCCCAACAGAGACGATTCTCTGAGCTGTAAGCGCGGAGATAAAACATTCACACAGCCCATTGAGATAACGAGCACCTGGTATATGATGGAGCTGGTGATTGATAATATGAGGAAACAGAATTAATGGGCTCATAGTGCAATTCGAACTCGTGACAATGAAAAGGCGGTTGTTCATTGCTTTCACAGGACATGCAGTCACCATTGAGAGGGTACATCGGAGGCGTGGGATCCCATCCCATACCTTAGCCCTGCTATCGGGCATCATTGTCGCATCTCGAGGTCACAAACAGCGCCTCTGGGAACAAAGCAAGAGAAATGGGTAGGAGTTCAGAGATGCAAGGCAGTAGTTGCCGGACTCCATCGTGAGGACTCCATCCCTTCATTGTGATATGGTGCGGGTCTGATAGGCCCATAGGCGTGGCTGGAAGGGGGTGTTGAGGATATATATCCAGTTCAAACTTCACCTTTCATCGAACCGGTGGAGTGGTGCAGTGGGCGGCGTGTGTCTGTTCAGGTCAAAACTCTCGGGTGGGCGGTAGGCCCACGTTCAGGACAAAGCTGTACCAGTCCACCGGTAAGATTCTGGATCCCTCCCGGACATGGACGACCCAAAAAACCCCCCCACTATCGGCGGAAGGGGGGGTTTCAGCGCTGCTGTTTTGCTCTGTTCAAATCCTGTCCAGCTTTTTTTTTTGATTCCCTTTTATTTTGTTTTTGCTTTGAGTCTCAGACAAATTATATGCATGAGAAGAAAGGATTGAAGTCAAATCTCACTATGTCAGCAGCTCATTAAGCAAACATAATGCGAAGCCAATAGAACTAACTACAACACAAAACGTGGGAGGGATGAATGCTCTAGACAAATAAGATCTTCTACTCAGATAAGACGATCCGGGATTGACGAAGGCGCAGACAGGTGCGCAAGACAGCCATGGGCTATGTCCAAAGCATTGACTAGAAGAAGAACTCGACCGACTACAAGGCGGTGGCAAATCGAGATAACATGAAGACATGGCTTCAAAAAGCTATCATGGGACATCTGCAACGGAATTGCGGCAACGGAACTGCAGCAACTCACTACATGTCATTCCCACATGTTGACAGAGTGTGCTCGATATCCCGCTTCAGAAGTTGAAGTTTGACACACAGCGTATGTTACAAATGACTAAAGCACCTTGCCTCCATAGTACACTTTTCGAACGTCTACAAGCTTCCTTCCGCGAGCTCGCGCAATGTCCTCAGGTAATTGTTGGCTCAATAGAGCCTCGAATGTGGCCTTGACGACATTCATCTTGTTCCGAGACCGCGTAACACGGGCTCCAAGATCGGAGATGCCTGCTGCACGCGCCATCTCGAAGATCAGGTGTTGGCAGCGAATTCCAGAGCCTAGGAGTATGAGGATCAGTCACGCCATCTGAGATTATTATCACCTACCGGGTGGTCGGGAGCTAAGCTTCAGCTCCACTGCACCAATTTTGCCTTTGACTTCACCGTAGATCGTTCGTTTCTCGTATCGAGGGATGGGCTTCATGTTCCTTATCGCTGATAGCTGGGACTGCCGTTTTGCATCATCGTCTTCCGTGGACTTGCCCTCCCCGATTCCGAGCATGCCCGCCTGGTTGCCGGCGACGGAGAGGTAATACATGGACGCGATCTTTCCCAACTTGGTCACGTTGACGACCCGATGGCGAACCAAGACTTTCGTGCGCAGTCGCTTCATCTCATGTATCGACATCCCCGTCGTGTGTGACAGCCGTAACCACTCCGGCTCGCCATCTTCGCCTCCAGTCTCGGCTTCCCCTTCGCGATCCTCGATTTTGGGCAATTCGGGGAGTAACACTTTCCGTACAGATGGGTCATACGGCATTTGCACGCCGTCAAAGTTCCAAAATCGGTGGTCGGTTTCCCACAGAAGCTGCCTCTTATCCTCGGTTGCTTGAGCCTTCTTCCAAGCGTCGTCTCCGAATGAGCGGTATTCGTTTGCACCTCCTCCGATGCCTGAAGAGGATGTGTTCGGCGCTAAAGCGTCGGGCGGTAACGGCTTGTCCCAGTTCTCCTCTTCCGATTCATCATCTTCCATTTCATCTTCCACTTCCTCCTCTTGCGGGTAATATCGTTTTTCTATCTCTGCGACCTCCTCGTCTGACAACACCATGTGTTTAGCGTCTTCTGGCGACTTCTCCTGAAAGGACCCTGTCGAATGCCTGTCTATGATTGGATGCACTTGAGAGAAATCATCCAGGTAACTGATCTTCATGGGGTCCTTTCTCATCGCTATCTGGGTGGCGAGGTCTCGCTTGTCAATTGCTTCCTCTCCGGTCTCGATTGCGGCCAATTGTTGAGGCGTGTATTTGTGCGCCATTGCCGCTCTCTCTTCTTTGGTGAAGGGTTTGAATGTACTCGCGCGCTCTTCTATAAGTCCCATGTCTTTGGCTTTGATGCTGGCATAGGTAGGCCGCCGTCGAGCTCGAGCGTGAGGAGTAGCATGGAAGGTGCGACATATTGATTTGTAGGGTATGGGACGTCTCGACAGAAGACATTGTGCCGATCGTGAGCTACTCATCGTAGCGTTATCTGGTCGTCAACTGGAGCTGTGGGGAAAGGAGGCTCTCTATTCTAGAGGCGTAGTTCTTTCAGAATGAGCATTATAACTACGGATTGAAGTCAGTCACAGTAAAGATGAGCGCACATATGACGTACTCGAAGCTGAGTTGTTATAGACAAAGGCAGGGACACGAAGGTGAAGAGACGCTTACTGGGATGTAGCAACGATGTCTGCGGAAATAATATAATGGCGGAAGTAGGCCATCGCGCCAAGCCGAGGTCTACTTTTCCAGGTATGATCCTTACCCCAATCGGCATAGATCTCATTTCAGTACGGCGCTAAGATGGACGCATTTCCTTCCCGAGTCGCAGTTGACAATATTTGAACTCCAAATAACCCATCTAGAGTCCTTTACAGAAAAATCATGTCCCACTAATAAATCTGACATCTCAATGGAGCAACGTGTATATCAGAGCACTGACAACATGCGGGGTTGATTGATATTGATATTTCCGAAAGTGGTTGGAATAGAATGGGAACGTTCGGTAGACCACTGCGAGGTCGGTCAACCGAAACTCATCACCTCGTATCTAGAAAGCCTTTGAGAAATTTCTTATGCTCAAAGTGCCCACCGCCGTTCGTGCCGTTACTCTGCTAGGACGGAGAATAACACTAGCAGCACTCAAAGGCGGCATGATGGCCAACGATAACCAAGCTATCCAGGCGGGAGATCAGACTTCGAAAAAACGCTCTTCTTCGGCCAGGCAGAATCAAGGACGAAAGACCAAAAAGCACAAACAAGACAACGGGATCGTCCTGAACGAGGGTTCAAATGAGGAAGTTCTGCAGTTGGATGTCAAAGCACTCCTGAAGACAATTGGCTCTGCAAAAAACTCGATCGACGCCGTTGGGGATCCTGATACAACCGTAGAACTCCCTGCGTTGTATTCCAATCTCGACCTCACGGTCTCTGAGCTGTCTTCTACCGGCGATGGTCTGGCTCTATCTCCGGATTCTTCGCATGTTTATGTGATTCCGTTCACGATTCCTGGAGATACCGTCACTGCAAAGATTTTCAGGCATGTGCCGGAGGATTCTCATTCCCTAACGGACTTTATCAAAGTCATCAAACCTTCTTCTGTCCGCGATGACTCATTGGTCAAATGTCCTTACTTTGCGAAATGTTCCGGCTGTCAATTTCAAATGCTTCCTTACCAATATCAACTTGAACACAAAAGGACAGTCGTTCGCAAGGCGTACCGCAACTTCTCGAATCTGTCTCCCGAGAGTCTTCCGGAGATTGGCGAAACCATTGGTTCTCCGCTACAGTATGGCTATCGGACGAAATTGACTCCGCACTTCGACGGGCCTCGCAACGGCAGGCATGGTCGAAAAGGCGGGCCTCGGCCTTCATTCACGGAAGTGCCTCCGATCGGGTTCAATGTCAAGGGTACTCGCAAGGTGCTCGATATCGAAGATTGTCCAATAGGCACACAGTCTCTCCGATCTGGACTCACCAGGGAGAGAAAGAGAGTGTCCGAGGAGCTAGACAAATTTAGCAGAGGAGCGACACTGCTTCTGCGAGAAAGCACAAAACGAATACCAAAGGTCCAGCATACGGAAACAGACATATTGGAAAACAAAGAGAAAGACCCAAAATCTAATGAAGTTATCGTTGAAGATCGAGGGGATTACTTGGAGGAGAAGACCTGTATCACCGATTCTAACGCCATGACCACCGAATACGTGAATGACTATAAGTTCTCAAACACAGCGGGTGCCTTCTTTCAGAACAACAACTCCATACTACCCATCTTCACACAGTATATTCGCGATCGGATTCTTCCGTCCGCCTCCGATCATCCGCCGATAAGTCATTTAATCGACGCATATTCTGGCTCTGGCTTGTTCACCATCACACTGTCCGACTTGTTCCAATCATCTCTCGGCATCGACATCTCGCCAGCCTCAATCCAATCGGCAACGCAAAACCTTCAGGGCAACGGCATTGATGCAAAGCGAGCGTCTTTCCTCGCGGCCGACGCGGCCAACATCTTCGCCAGTGTCAAGTTCCCTGCGGCAGAGACTGCTGTCGTGATTGATCCTCCCCGGAAAGGGTGCGATACCAACTTCCTCAGACAGCTCGTGCAGTACGGGCCCGCACGGATCGTTTACGTGAGCTGTAACGTGCACACCCAGGCGCGGGATGTGGGGTTCCTGGTTGGGGGAATGGACGACGTTGATGGAGGACTTGGATCGGGGATTGGAGTGTATGAGATGGAGAGTTTGAGAGGGTTCGATTTTTTTCCGCAGACAGGACATGTTGAGGCCGTGGCGATATTGCAGAAGAAGCACCTAGCAGTGAAGATGTTGCTCTAGACAAGTGAGAAGAGCAGCAGATCTCTGAGGCACAATAGTGTTACTCGCAATATCAGCACGGCAGCCCAGTGCGCGATATATGCAGTCCGAATTTAGAAAGTTGACAATGGTCACCGCATCACACAAGACAGAGCTGCCATGCAGAAAAGCATTAGAAATTCGAAAGGGTCCGAGAAGGTTTTCCAGAATGATTCTGAATAGTCACCGTCGAACGTGTTATCTGAGCGCCGGTCGAAGTTTAGAGGGTAGATTTGGAAAAAGTCGAAGTTTCGGGACATGCAAAAGCTCGGATCATGATCGGATGCCGCATAAGTTGCGCTCGATATTTGTCTCAAGTACCAACGGTCCAATTAAGTGCAATCGAATGAGATATGTGCAGGTCATTCCAATTGAGAGCGGTCGTCTTAGAATAGTATGATAGTATCGACACAAGCAACCGCCACAAGCACACAACGCCATAACGCAACCCTCATGCGTTGAGTTGGTCGAACCTCCAACACCGTGCTCCACATCTTTCGC
>QQTW01002366.1_pt1 | contig 13624 bp, 10 predicted proteins | sample 1904831 | NCBI WGS metagenome assembly QQTW01 (sample SAMN09435610, study PRJNA476489) | Subsurface metagenome, whole genome shotgun sequencing project. | reverse complement strand
CCTATGGTAATTTTTACTACGGCTTATTCTCCAGGGCTTTGTTACAGGCTTTGGTGAAGCGGGCCAGAGAAAAAGGTTTCAGTAGGTAATCGATGGCACTTAGTTCAAACCCCTTTACCGCATAGTGGGAATAAGCCGTAGTAAAAATTACCATAGGCACTTCCTGCAGACAGCTGATAAATTCAATACCGGAAATGTCAGGCATTTTGATGTCCAGAAAAAGTAAGTCTACTTTGTTTTTCTGCAAATAGCTTATAGCCTCAAAAGCATTTGTAAAGCTTGCTCTCAGGTCCAGAAAAGGCACTTTGGAAGCATGCATCTGCACCACTTCCAAAGCCTGTGGTTCATCATCTATGGCAATAGCGGTCAGCATCTGGTTGTAGGTTTTGCTTAACTATACAATTTATAAAAAAATAAAATTTAAAACAGATAGTAAAATGATAGCCGCTTTAGCTTCGCTGAATTGTCATTTCACAAAAGCCGCCTTATACAATCTTAGGCATGGGGAGCCGGTTTGTGCGGATTGTATGCAGGGGCGTTGTCAAAGCGGGGCCTGTCCGGCCTCGAGGACAAACACTTTCTATAAAGTCTGCCCTTACTATCTACTACGCAAGGCTGAATTTATTTTAGTATTATCTGTTGTCAACGGCCTGTACACTACCTTTATTTCATCTTTATCAAGCATAATAAAGGTTATAATACAATTCCTACTTCTTATTAGCTTGTTGGGTTAATTCTCGTTTAGTGTCATCTATCAGCATTTTTAAATCGTCTGGCCCTGCATAATTTCCTCTTTTCTCAATTTCCTCCAGGGCATGTATGTAGGCAATTTTCATTGTATGCTCGAAAGGGCTCTCTATATCTGGATTTACGCCAGTTCCTTCCCAATTAGTATGCGTAATAGCATTTACTGGTCTGCCTTTTGGAATAAAAACCTGAAAATTAGAAGTCAATCGGTCTGTTCCACCAGGATTGGCTGCCCCAGCAGAAGTGCCGCCCACGATGGTCGCCCGCTTAAGTGCTTGTAGGGAATAAGCAAAAGATTCGGCACCAGAAGCTGTTATCTCACTGATGAGAATAAATACCGGATTTTTATCGTATCGGGCTCCTGGCAATGCGCGGTAAGTCCATGATTGTTGGATTAACCCTGGTCCTTTCGCTTTCCGGGTTATTTCTACCGGTTGATTACCTGCGGCTGATCTCCAGATCATCGTGTTAACTAATACAGGTTTACTATCTAACAGGTAACTCGCCAGATACTGAACAGCGGCAGGATCTCCCCCTCTGTTATATCTCAAATCAATAATCAAAGCATCTGTATCGGTGAGCAAACTCATGGCAGCATCGATTTTAACAGCTGCTTCATCTATGGGTAGAAAAGCCCTTAGCTCCAACAATCCTACGTTTCCTGGTAATCTTTCTACTTTATCAAACCCATGATTAACAGCCCGCCTGAATGCAATTTCTTTATTAGTGCGATCAGCCTTGTTTGCATCCGGTTCATTATTGCCTGTAGTATGTACATATTCCACAGAAAGGTGTTTATCGTGGCTCACTTCTAGCAAGCCTTTTGTTAGCTCTATGGCAAATTGCCGCCCACTTTGTATGGTGTCATACTTGCCTGCTTTTTGGTTTTTCCGAATACTTGTTATCATCATTTTAGCCATTGACGGATCAACATACCCATCCACTAAAACAGAAGCGAGGCTATCAATTACTTCTATCCGTATTTTTTTATTTATTAGTCCATCAGGTGGAGGTCCTGGCTGTGCCACCCCTGAAGCAGGCAATAGCATAAATATTGCAAAAGTATAGGAAAAGAGGGCCATTAAAAAAAGGTTGTTTGTAGTCATAGTTGAAAGAAATTAAGGGTAAACATTATTTTTGACTGTCTTTCTTTTTAAGGCAAGGAATAACTAAATATTTGTGTTTGGTGAGTCTGGTTTTACCAGTACGCCAAAGTAAGAGAGACAAAATAATCTTTGTCTGACTGTTGAATGTCTAAGGTATGGCGGTTGGGATAAATCAGTTCCAGGCGTTTTTTTACATTAGCCAGTCCTACGCCCGAGCAGCCTTCTTCGGGGTCGTATTCACGTTGGGCCTGCAAAGAATTATGTACTTTAAAATACAACCGGGTAGCATCCAGCGTAAGGGTAATATAGATCCAGGAAGGATATTGCAGGCTTACCCCATGTTTGAAAGCATTTTCTACAAAAGGATTGAGCATCATCGGAGCTATATAAATTTCCCTGTCCGGTTCCTGAATGTTCACCCGTATTTCCACGCCCTGCGACTCATCAATACGCATCCGCTGAATAGCAATATAGTTATGCAGGTATTCCACTTCTTTGTCCAGAGGAATACGGTCCTGGTGGTTTTCCTGCAACATAAACCGCATCATATCCCCTAACTTTTGAATACCATCAGCTGTTTTTTCACTCTTTTCTTTCAAAGCTGTAGCATATAAGCTGTTGAGGGCATTGAATAAAAAATGTGGATTGATTTGAGAACGCAAGCCCGACAACTCTGCGGAAGTAGCAGAAACCTGTGTTTGTAATATCTTTTTCTCCCTAGAAAACATGCTCCGGACATAGGCATGAAACCAGGAAGCAAGCAGCAGAATGAAAAATAAACCCGTTGGTTTGCTAGTAAAGCCCTCGAATTGATTATAGCATCCCCAAAGAATATATATTCCTGCAAAGCCAATCAGCAAGTATGTTATTGATTTTTTGATAAATAGAGCTGAGCGGGGAGTTTGTACAAGTGGCAGAAGGTACCGGAAGACATATTCCTGAAGAATTAATACCAGGATAACCAGGCCGCTGATAAATAAAAATTCTGAAAGGAAACCTTTCCATAAAGTAGTTGGAAATGGAGTGATAACAGCAGCGATGAAAACAAAGACCGCCAGACAAGCCAGTAAGAAATAGCTCAGAAACCGGAGAAAGTTTTCTTTTTCCCTAATAAATTGACTATGCAGATAGTAATATACCTGTGCAAACAATTCATAGAGACCGAAAATGATCAGTATTCCTACTGTATCGGAGAAAACCGTTAGTTTCCGGTATAAGGAGTAGGGGCGTATACTGGTAACTATATTATTGGTAATACTAAAACTGAGGTAAAGTTTAAAATAGTGATGTAGTCCGACGCCTGTTGCTATAAAAATAAGTATTAAGCCTGCATATGCCACGGCTTTTTCTACAGACTTCCCCGCTTTTACTAAGGGGTAAGCTTGGTAATGAAAAATATACCATGCTATTAATAGTAAAACAGCCCTGGCAATAGCAGGAAAAAAAGTATGAAGCAAACGGTTGTAGCCCTCAAGCGTGTTGTACAAACCATTCTGGTCCATAACCAGCAGGCTATTGTAGTGCAGCGTCTCCACATATAGCCCTAAGGATAGTAGTATGGCCACTATAGATAAGACACCTATCAACTCAACCCGGCGGGGTACTATTAATTTCTGCATAACTCTTCTGTTTACCTGAGCAAAAGTATACTAAGAAATAAAGCTTGTGGAAAAAATGGGATGAATGTGTAGAAAAATGATGTGAATGAAAAAATGCTTTTTACAGCTAAATAAATTCAAATTAATTTAGCAATGCTGGTAAACAAAACACCTCACAGGTTTCAGTAACCTGTGAGGTGTTTGGAGAAGTGTTGTAAAATTAAAATGGCGGCAAATCATCTGGCGGATTATTGGGTTTAGGAATATAGCCCGGATTTGCCCGGCTTCCTAAGGTAATGGTGCCCGGAGGCATGTCAAAATCAGTGGGCATCGCATTTACATCCGGAAAGCCTGCACTCCCGAAAGGCGATAGATTACCGGTTTCCAGGTCGCCGAATTTGGTGAACTTGCCAATAAACTTCAGTTGCACAGTATCTAGCGAACCATTCCGGTGCTTAGCTATAATTACTTCGCCCATATTGGTGGTAGGATTGCCGCTTTCATCCTGGGTAATGCCATAATACTCTGGTCGGTAGAGGAAAATAACCATATCGGCATCCTGCTCAATAGATCCCGATTCGCGTAAGTCAGAAAGCTGGGGCTTTTTCTCACCTCCTCTGGTTTCTACAGCCCGGCTTAGCTGCGAAAGTGCAATTACTGGTACATTCAACTCTTTGGCCAGGTTTTTCAGCGCCCTGGAAATAGAGGCGATCTCTTGCTCACGATTTCCACTGCCACCGCCTCTGCCGGATGAATCGCCGGACATGAGCTGTAAGTAATCGATAATAATTAACTGAATATCGTGTTGTGCTTTTAAACGGCGGCATTTGGCCCGTAGTTCCAGAATAGATAGAGCCGGTGTATCGTCAATAAAAATAGGGGCTGCTTCCAGATTGCGTATTTTATAATGCAACTGCTCCCACTCGTATTGTGCCAGGTTTCCTTTCTTAATCTTTTCACTTTCCAGTTCAGCTTCAGCTGAAATTAACCTGTTTACCAGCTGTACAGAAGACATCTCCAGGGAAAATATAGCCACTGCATGACCAAACTCTACTGCCGCATTCCGCATTGCCGATACAACAAAGGCGGTATTATGGGTAACGGTCATGTCTTCTAGCAGGAATAAGCGGTTGCCGTCTATTTCAAAGCCGTAGTAATTATCTTCTTTATCAAATACTACCTCTATACCGGTGGTTTGCCAGTTTACTTTGCTTGCCCAGGCTTTAGCTTTTTTCCGTTCTACCCGGACAGGAATTCTGTTTACATCTCCATAAAACCGCACCCTGAATACTTCACATTCGTATCCGATGCTGCTGATAGAGGCTCTTTTTCTGCGGATAGAGGTTCGGAACCCTAAAGAGTCACACAAAAATTTAATTTGCCTGGCTAGTTTTTCGTTCTTCTGTGTAATTTCATAGCCATTAGATTGTTCCAGGTAATGTCCATCACTATCGATTAAGCCGGCTAATAGTTTTAATCTATTCTGGGTAGAGTTTGCCAGATAGGTAAGCGGAATGTGTTTATTGTCTAACACATCCATCTTTCTTAATTCATTTTTCAGTGAATAACCTTTGCCACCTCTGTATCCTCCATTAATCGCATAACTCTTACCCTTGTTTTCATACGAATATTCATTTACCTGTAGTTCCAGCGCCCCGGCATATTCGTTTAAGTAAGCAACTATCTCCTCATCTTCTGTAAATATGCGGGGGTCTGTTTTTTTGCCGTCGCCTAGCCAAAGGCCCAGAAAATAAGGTTCTACGGATAATAACCTTTCGGGGAATTCTATGGCTACTTTGTATCCTTTATAATTGGTCTTAAACTTATCAGATTTTGTTAAATACTGCCTGACACTAATATTCAATACATCTCCATTTTTATGATTGCCCTCGTTCCGGCTACGTTTTAAGGAAAGAATATGGCTTTCATTCACTCGGTAATCCATGCCTTTGTTCTGCTTTACCCAGTACATATTTTCCCTGCCGCGGGCTATGGAAAGTACCTTGCGTGGCATAGAATCATCTCCCATCAATAAGTCATCTTGTTGTACCTCTTCTACTTTTTTTAACGTACCATCGAACATCACTACTTTTGTTCCTTTACCCAGACACTTACCCATGCCGGGCCTGGCTGCCAGAATTACCAGATCGGAGCGTTGCCAGCCAGAGGTAATACGGTCCAGGGCGCTAAAGCCGGTTGGTACACCAGTTAAGCCGTCTTTATGATCTTTTTTGGATTCCAGCTCTTTAATTGCCTGCTGCATCAGGGTACGCATGTCGGCAAAATTCTTCCGGATGTTGGCCTCCGATATAGTAAACAAATTTTGTTCTGTTTTGTCCAGCAGTTGAAATACATCAGTAGTATCTTCATACGCATCCCGCTGTATTTCTGAGGCAATAGAAATTAATTCCCTTTTAATAGATTGCTGGGTAATAATACGGGCGTGGGCTTCAATATTGGCTGCAGAGTTTACTCGTGTTGTGAGGTCAGTAATATAAAAAGGTCCCCCGGCCATCTCCAGTTTGCCAGTAGTCCGGAGCCTTTGAGTAACTGTAAGAATATCTACCGGCTCTGACATAGAGAACAAGTCTAAAATAGCCCGGTAAATTTCTTTATTCGAATCCTTATAAAAACTTTCAGGTTTTAATATATCAATTACATTGGTAAGTGCATCTTTTTCTATCATTAAGGCACCTAATACGGCTTCTTCAATTTCCAGCGCCTGGGGCGGTAGTTTGCCCAGGCCGGTCTCTAGTAAGCGGTTGGCACCAGTACGGCCACCTGCCGTTGAAAATGCCTTCCTGAATGGCTGATTACCTGTATCCATAGTGTTATATAAATCTAATCAATCGGGGTTAATAATAGAATCTGCTGGCAATAATTTTTTGCAATGCCTGTAGACAGAAAAACCCCGCTTAGTTTTACCCGCAGGGTTTTATTCTATTTAGTTGGGAGGTAGAAAAAAGCTACACCTGTGCAGAAGTATTATCGTCTGTAATCACTACTTTTTCTATTTTGTCACCCTGGCGGATTTGGTCTATTACCTCCAGGCCTTCTACTACTTTGCCAAAGCAGGTATGTTTGCCATCCAGATGGGAGGTTTGTCTGCGGCTATGGCAAATAAAAAACTGGGAACCGCCAGTGTTTGGCCCGGCATGAGCCATTGAAAGCACACCGCGGTCGTGGTACTGATTGCCTCCCTTAAGTTCATCTTTGATAGTATATCCCGGACCTCCGCGGCCCGTACCTGTAGGGTCGCCGCCCTGTATAACAAAATCCGGAATAACCCGATGAAAGATGGTGCCATCATAAAATCCTTTTTCTGCCAGCGTTATAAAGTTTTTTACAGTATCAGGCGCATCTTTTTCATAAAATACAATCTTCATTACGCCTTTGGCTGTATGCATTTCGGCTGTTTTCATGGGTGTTCTGTTGTGTTTAGTTATGGCAGGTATTTCTACTTACTTCCTCTGGCTGATCAAATATCAATCTTTCCTGTATCTTATACCTTTAATTGCCTTATTATAGCTGTTTTACTTATTCAATTGTTAAGTAGCCCCAGTTTAATAAAAACTAATGTAAACAATACTATCGGAGGCTATTTTACAAAGGCATAGATACAAAGCTAAAAGAAAATTATTAAATCGGGGACTAAACAAAAATAATATTTATTTACGTATGTAACTCCAAATTATAAAACCTTATGAGTAACCAGGTTAAAGAAATTTTAGTAAAAACCGCCCAAGGCTTGCTTTATCCCAGTGAATCTGACTATCCTTTTGAATACACAGCGTGGGATACGGAGGCCAAAAAACTTACAAAAAAGTTGGTCAGGCAGTTTGCTGGTAAGTCATCTGCGGAGCCCGTAAAAACACAGTCTCTGGATGAGTTTTTCAGCAATGTTACAGAGATAAAAGACTGGTATGGAGAAGAAGAAAAAGCAACTGCCGCGCAGTTCAGCCAGTTGAAAGAAACATTGCAGGGAATTTTAAAAGATATCCAGGTGTTCAAAGTAGGGGAGATAGAAATTACCGTCTTTATTATGGGTAAAACTACAGAAGGCACCTGTGCCGGGCTCTCTACCAAAGTTATAGAAACCTAAATTAAGGGTTATAAGTGTTAGGTGAGTAGTGCTCAAACAAAGAACAGATAATAAATAAATTGTCTTTTAAGTATTTTAGAGCATGTTGTCTAAATCATTAAAATTTGTGGGTGTAGCTTACTTTCTTTGTCATTGCTACAAAGAAAAAGCTAGGAAAAATAAAGCTTCAACGCTGGAGGCTTACGCGCACCCCACTATTTTTCCGGGCCTGCGCTCATGGAATCGTGTTTTATTTGGTCTCATAGAGTTTGTGTGGCTGAAAGTAAAAAGCTACATGAAAAAAAGTATCCAATTAAGTAAAACTTGCGTATAAAGCTCAAAAACTGTGTTTCATCTATAAATAGTTATAATTATTAGTAAAGCCACACACATACTAGGTAAAGTAGGCAAGATAGTAGGATATACTATTTTAGGCATACTTTTATTGTTTGCCGTTGTCTGGGGCGCGTTGCAAACTCCGCAGGTTCAAAACTTTGTTGTGCACAAAGTAACCAATAACTTATCCAAAAAGCTCAATACAAGGTTAGAGATTAAAAGAGTAGATATAGACTTTTTTAAAACCATTGTGCTGGAAGGAATATACCTGGAAGATCAGAAAAAAGACACCTTATTGTTTGCCAATGAATTACGCGTAAATCTGGGTATACTCTCTCTGCTCAACAAAACCATCCATGTAAATGAGCTTGGGCTGCAAGGTGCCCTTGTAAATTTGAACAGGCCAGCAAATGATTCTACTTATAATTTTGCTTTTATCCCGGAAGCATTCGCTTCTACAGATACAACTACGGACACTACGTCTTCTGCCTGGGATTTTGACTTAAGTGAAGTAAACCTACAGAAGGTACGCTTTGTGATGGATGATCAGTATGAAGGAACCGATCTGGCAGTAGGTTTTAATTCTTTTATGGTAGATATCCAGACATTGGGTCTGGCAGATAAATACCCTAAAATAAATGATATTACGGTAGATGGATTGAATGTAGCCTTTGCACAGCCGCAGGCAGAAGCCGACACTTTAGCGGATATTGCTGCCCAAACCACTAAGCTGGACACCCTGGCTGGTGCTGTAGCAAAAGTGGCAGAAGGCGACACTTTGCAGAAATATGCAGGAGGAGAGAAAGATTCGGTAACTTCGCCGTTTAACGATAGCGGTTACCGTTTAACAGTTAATGATTTTACCATCCGCAATACTAATATTCAGTATGATGTAAAAGGAGCACCAGAGGCACCCAAAGGCATGGATTTTAGCCATATGGGTATACAGAATCTACTGCTGGAAATAGCTGATATTGAAGTAGGTGTCAATGATTTCTCCTTAAACGTTAATAATTTTTCTTTTAAGGAAAAAAGCGGATTTGACCTGCAGCAACTGGCGCTGGCTTTTAAAGCAAATATGCCTGGAATGGTGGTAGATTTGCAAAACTTCCAGACCGCTCATTCATCACTCAATGATGGTATACGTGTGGATATTGCCTCCATTAATGATGCAGCTAACTTATTGCAAAGTTTGCAAGTAAACGGCAGTTTCAGCAACGATTCGCTGGCAATGCAAGACTTAGCCTATTTTACTACTTCTTTGGATAGTTTTCCTGCATTGGCCGGAAAGTACCTATACCTCAATGGCAGTCTGCAATTGGATGGAACTGATGCAAAACTCACTAACCTGACTGCTGCCCTCAATGAACAAAACCGCTTGACATTAAATGGTACTGCCAGTAATATTTATAATCTGGCAGAGATGCGCATAGATCTGGGTATTAGTCCGTTACGCACCAGTTCCGGCTTTATTGCAGGTTTTGTTCCTAAAGGTACCTTGCCACCTGAGTTTATGAAACTGGGCACAATGGAGTTAAGAGCCAATGTAAGTGGAATGCTCCGCAATATGCAAGGTAATATGAATCTGCAGTCTGGTGCCGGGCGAACCGGGCTGAATTTTAAAGCCGGTACTGATACTTCTTTTAACAACAACTGGGCAGATGCCACCCTTACCGTTAATGGCTTAGATCTGGAGAAATTCCTGGGCAAGGCAAGTAATATGGGCAGGGTAAGTTTAACTGCCCAGGTAAACGGCAGGCGTTCTGGAGAAGACATAGATGTAAGTTCAGCCAAGGTTAACTTAAAAAGTTTGCAGTACAATAAATATACCTATCAGAATATCCGCCTGAATGGAAGTTATATAAATGAAGTGGCGAAGGCAACACTCGCTTCGGACGACAGAAATTTACAGGCAAGTATTGTAGCTATCGCAGACATGGCTAAAAAGTCTCCTCACTTCAATGTTAAGGCAGATATTCTGGATGTGGACTTGCATGCCCTCAATTTTACAACAGATACCTTAAGTATCCGTTCGGGTATTATTGCCGATATCACCGGCACAGATCCTAACCAGATGGTCGGCGATGCGATTATAAGTAATTTGTTGGTACAAAAGCCTACCCAGGCTATTACCATGGATTCGTTGATTCTGGCCGTTAATAATACACCGGAATTCAAGGATATAAGTGTGCGGTCTGATATAGCCAGTGCCAAAATTAACGGTGCATTCAGTTTTGAAGAACTGCCGCTGGCTATTAACTTGTTTATTAAAAAATACCTGACTACCTATGAAGTAGGGCCGGAGCAATTGAAAAATGACCAGTCTGTGAATTTTGAAATGGCTATAGGTGCTAACCCTGCCCTTATTGAAGGAATGGTGGAAGGGTTGAATATTGCACAGCCCATAGATATTAAGGGAAGTTTTACCAGTGCCAATAGCCAGTTGATACTTAATGGAAGTATGCCTAAAGTAGACTTTAATGAGCAAAGCATTACTAACTTCCTGCTTGATATTAATACCAATGACGACAAATTACGATTTGATGCCCGGGCAGAAAGTATAAAGGTAAGCGATAGCCTGGTAATTCCTGTACCACGCATCAATACAGTAATAGATGAAGATAATTTGCAGTTTAATGTTCAACTTGCTGCTGAAGATGCAGAGTCCAGGTTAAATTTAAATGGCCGGTTCCGTATAAAAAAAGATACATTTATTGTAGACTTTGAGCCTTCAGAAATTTTTCTGAAAAACAACCGTTGGGATCTTTCCGAAACAGGACATGTAGCCTATGCACCCAATTATGTGGTAGTAAATAATTTTATGCTGCGTCAGCAAAACCAGGTAATTGCCGCAGATAGCCGCGATATAGGAGATGGCAAACAAGCCATTCACCTCTCTCTGGCCAATATCAATATTGCAGAAATGCTGGAACTGGTAGGGCAGCAAGCGTTAGGGTTGAGCGGAACCATATTTGGCGAGGCAGAGGTGAAAGATGTTTTTGGCGCACCCGTTCTGGAAACCCTGGTACAGATAGATACTTTGAAAGTAAATGAAAGTGCTATCGGTCATGTGTCGCTGGAAGCCGACCGCAATGCAGAAGGTGGTATAGGTATGCAGGCAGCTATACAAGGAAAAGCAAATGATGTGAATGCGGCAGGTTCTTATTTCCCTGCACGAGACACTAATAATGTGAGCCTGGATGTAAATATTAATAAAATCACGCTGGAGCAATTTAGTACGTTTGTAAAGGATTATGTTACCGAAATGCGGGGAAATCTGACTGCAGATATAAAAGTACGAGGCAGCGTTTCAGATCCTGCTGTAGCGGGTGAACTCTTTTTCGATTCTACTATGGTAAGGCCTACTATGTTAGGAGTGCCTTTTGCCATTGTTGATCAGCGGATTGTTTTTCAGGAAAAAGGGATTGCCCTGAATAATTTTACTTTTATGGATGAAGACAAGCGTCTGGCTGTGCTGGATGGCCGGGTAGACTATAGAGATTTAGAGAATATACGGCTTGACCTGACCTTTAAAACAGACCGTTTTCAGTTTGTTAACACCCGTACCGGCGATACTTTTTATGGAAAAGCTTTTGCAGCTACCAATCTGCGTATGCAAGGGCCATTGTCTAACATAGTAATGACCGGAAATATCCGTACTCTGGAAGATACAGAGTTATTTCTGGTAGCTTATGATAAAGGAGCTGCTGAAGTAGAGCGGGCCTCGTACATTACCTTCGTAAACGATGATTATTCCTCTCAAAATGATGCTGACCAGGATGACAGCGGGCAAACGGAAGAGGATCAGGAGAAAGCAAAAGCGGAAGCTACACCTTCTACTTTCTCTATGGATTTACAAGCCGTAGTTACGTCAGAGGCCGAGGTAAATATTCTGCTCAGCGATGCCAGCAAGGATAACATCCGGGCCCTGGGTGACGGTACATTCAACGTCCGCATGACACCACAAGGAGATTTACTGGTGTTTGGCGAATATGTAATGTCTGAAGGAAGCTACCTGCTTGATTTGCTGGGTACGGTGAAGAAGAAATTTGATATTGAAAAAGGAAGTACTATCACTCTAAATGGCCCGCCTGACCAGGCTGACCTAAAGATAACAGCTATTTATGAAGTAGAAACCTCTTTAACCGAGTTAGGCGTGGACGAGGAATCGATTGTGCAGGTATTAACAAAAATCGAAGGTGGATTAAAAGGCTTAGATGTAAATTTTGATATCCGTGTACCTGAAAATAATACCGGAAGCAGTGCTGGTACGGATGCCATTACACAGCAACTGGAACAAATACGGCAGGATGAAAGTGAACTGAATAAACAGGCTTTTGCGCTGATTGCTTTAAATAAATTTTTATTAAATAACAATCCATTGGCTGGTGGCTCTGGCGGTGGCGGAACTACCCAGGCAGTAAACGAACAGGTAGACAAAGGTTTAAGCGGATTGTTGTCCCAGCAATTAAATAATCTGGCACAGGACTATCTGGGTGTAGAAGTAAGTGTAAATGTGGAGTCAAGGGAAGGTAGCGGCAGTTATACCGATAAAAATGTAGGATTAAATGTATCCAAATCCTTATTTAACGATCGGTTAAGTGTATCGGTTGGAGGCAATGTGGGCGTGGGCGGAAGTGCAGCCAGTTCCAATAGTGCCCGCAATGTAATTGGCGACTTCTTAGCTGAGTACAGATTGTTACCTTCCGGAAATTTAAACTTACGGTTTTTCCGGACAAACCAGGTAGATGCCTTGAACTCTCTGGAATTCAGAGAGCGGATAGGCTTTTCTATCATTCACAGAAAGCGTTATAACCGGTGGAAATATTTGTTCAAAAGCCGCAAGAAAGACTTAAACCAGCAAGGAGTAGATGCCAATACGGAAGATTATTAAAACAAAATAGTAAAAAATAGATTTATAAGAAAAGACGCATAGGATGCGTCTTTTTCATTAAATATTAAAAGTTAAAGTAGGAAACAGTAAGCTAATTTTACCGTGATTGATTCTTAAACTGATTATCAGATATATGATAGTAAATACAGACAAAAAAGGTTGGGAAATAATTCACCAGCGGGCACATGGCTTATTAGCTATGAAAATAGCCGCCCGCTGGCGTCAAGATCAGCGGCCACAAAGATGGATAGAAACCCTGCTTGCTACTGCCGAGCACGACGACGGACAAGAAGACTGGGCAGGCACCAATCATCTGAACGAAGCAGGTGCGCCATTAGATTTTATACATAAGCCTTTCAATATGGTGCAACTAACCCGTATTACTCATCTGTCTGCGCAGAAAGGCCGCTGGATAGCCTTGCTTATTTCTATGCACATGTCTTTTTTGTACGAACACATGCGCGGGCAAAGCAAAGAACTGGATGCTTTTTTAGATGAGCAGAAAGCACATCAGCAAGAATGGCGTAATGGGTTAAAAATATCTGTACAGGAGTTAAAAGCTGCTTATGCGCTAATGCAATGGTGCGACCGTTTTTCCCTCATTCTTTGCCGGAATGAATTGCCTGCCGGGGAAAGATTTTTAGAAGTCAGTAAAGGACCGGATGGTACCCGCTACGAAGTAATTCAGCAAGCAGACAATACTGTCTCTGTACATCCCTGGCCTTTTGAGGAAGAAAGGTTTGAACTGGCTGTAGAAGCTTCTTATATAAGTCAGTTGAGTTTTAAGAATGATGAAGAACTACTAAGAGGTTTACAAAATGCACTTATTCAAGAGAAAGTCTGGCTGCTTACCAAAAATTAG
>QQTW01002365.1_pt1 | contig 13626 bp, 8 predicted proteins | sample 1904831 | NCBI WGS metagenome assembly QQTW01 (sample SAMN09435610, study PRJNA476489) | Subsurface metagenome, whole genome shotgun sequencing project. | reverse complement strand
CACGCGAAGAAATCGACGAGAGTCATGAGCAAAAAGCTCCGGCTGCAACGATTTGGTAGACAGACGCCGGCCTAGATACTATGCAGGGATCGGCCGATTGATTGAGCAAGAAATAAAGGATGGGGTGGTAAAGGACGTGGCTGTCCTAATTAGATTTGTGGGATGTGGCATGGACGCAAATTGTCAAAGAAGTGCTACGTAGCACAACACCTCTGCACCAGTAGATTGAGGATTTTCTGGCTGTTTCTCTGGCTATTCTGCGGTGCTCGAACGGCATCAAATCGCGAAGGACTTATCGCCATTGTTGTTGGACGATTCCACCTGCTTTTGATTTTCGCCATTGCCTTTCCTTTTGCCTGCACTGCGAAATTCCCTCACGATAACAAAGACAATGCCCGCACTTGGGCAACAAAGTCTGGAGGAGGGAACATGTGAAGTTGTGACAAGGTCTCATGTTGGTGGACCATCAACGTAATTATGCTTCAGGAACACGTTGGGCAAGCAACGGACAGGGTTGACGCGACCAACGCTTCGAAGAGGCGCAGGCGGCCCTTTGGCGGCTCTTCGGGCTCGTTGGGGTAAGGTCAAACAGTCTTAGGGCGGTAGCGACTGTCGTAAAGATACGATAATCGTCGTATGAGAGATACGAGATACGAGAAACGAAAGCGTATCCAATCATGAGCCATAAAAGGGCACCGTATCGAGGCAATTCTCATGCAGGGGTTTTGACGCGGAAGAATGATGCAGTTGCCAAGGCTAGAGTCATGAGTGGCATCATCCCGCCTTCACAGCCAATCAAGTTGCCATACTGAGCTCACCGCCTGTGTGGTATTCTGTTGGGCCGAGTACTGCCACATCCGTTGAAAGATTCATCCACGAAATGCAAGGCACACCAACAACCTGAGAGCCAATAGCCAAAGCTCGAGCCGGCACTGCACGGGTCCGTGGTGACAAAGTCTGAATGGTCTCCAGTTATCCAGCTCGCCTAGTCCGCCCTATTGGCCATCATCCACGCGAAGAAATCGACGAGACCAGAATTACTCAAAGAAACGAAGCTGGCCCCCCTGCTCCTACCTTTTCCTATTCCACCCCACACTCAACATCACCTAGATTATTCTCGCCGGCTCTGAGGAAAGTTTGATTCATCTCTTGCATATATGAGCCTCTCCCCACTCTGCCTCATATCATCCTCCATCATCAGGCCCACGCACGCAATCATTCTTCACCCCGATATCACACATAGTCTTCATCCATCACCCAGACGACGATATGCCTTCCAACCAGCCCACTGCTGGCCATCTGGCCGTCAAGCCCGAGTACACCTCCTCACAGCCCAGTCCCATGGCTAAACCGGCGGAGCCAAACCGAAGCACAAAATATGATCCAAAAAAGCCTCACATCACCGACACTCCCATTACCAAAACAAACTGGTATAAGCATGTCAACTGGCTCAATGTCGCCTTCATTGTCGGCATTCCTCTGTACGGCTGCATTCAAGCTCTTTGGACACCTCTTTTGCTCAAGACCGCCATCTTCGCTATTGCCTACTATTTCATGACCGGTCTCGGTATCACAGCAGGCTACCACAGGTTATGGGCACACACCTCATATTCTGCTACCCTTCCTCTTCGAATGTTCCTCGCTGCTGCCGGTGGTGGAGCTGTCGAAGGCTCTGTGAGGTGGTGGGCTCGTGATCATCGTGCTCATCACAGATACACAGATACCGAGAAAGATCCGTACTCTGTCCGCAAGGGTCTTCTGTACTCTCATTTTGGATGGATGTTGATGAAGCAAAACCCAAAGCGAATTGGACGAACCGATATTTCTGATCTCAACGAGGACCCGGTCGTTGTCTGGCAGCACAAGAACTACTTGAAGGTTGTCATCTTCATGGGCCTCGTCTTTCCCACACTCGTTTGCGGCCTCGGCTGGGGTGACTGGTTCGGCGGGTTCATCTATGGAGGCATCCTCCGAATCTTCTTCGTGCAGCAAGCCACTTTCTGCGTTAACTCGTTGGCTCATTGGCTCGGCGATCAACCATTTGACGACCGTAACTCTCCTCGTGACCACATCATCACTGCTCTTGTCACGCTTGGCGAGGGCTATCACAACTTCCATCATGAATTCCCCTCAGACTACCGCAACGCTATCGAGTGGCATCAGTATGACCCTACCAAATGGTCAATCTGGGTTTGGAAGCAGCTCGGTCTCGCATACGATCTCAAGCAATTCAAATCCAACGAGATCGAGAAAGGTCGCGTTCAGCAGTTACAAAAGAAGCTCGATCAAAAGCGAGCCAAGCTCGACTGGGGAGTTCCCCTTGAGCAACTGCCCGTCATCTCATGGGACGAGTATGTCGACCAAGCCAAAAATGGTCGTGGTCTTATTGCCGTCGCTGGTGTTGTTCATGACGTGACCGACTTCATCAAGGATCATCCAGGTGGAAAGGCTATGATCTCGTCAGGCATTGGTAAAGATGCCACCGCCATGTTCAACGGGGGTGTGTACATGCATTCCAACGCTGCTCACAATCTTCTCTCCACCATGAGAGTTGGTGTGTTGCGAGGGGGCTGTGAAGTCGAGATCTGGAAGCGGGCGCAAAAGGAGGAGAAGGGTGAGGTCGTACGCGACGAGAATGGTCAAAGGATCGTTCGAGCTGGCACTCAACCTACCAAAGTGTTGCAGAACATCGCTACTGCCGGTGCCGCGTGAGTTTTTTACATCGACGAATATGTAATGTGCATCAAAGAAGGTGCAGGCGTTTTGGCGGTTGTGAGATGTCGTCCTAGTCTTGGGCTTTTAGCGTTTCTTTCACATGTCAGAGCGACTGATGGGCATTGTTGCCGAATTAGAATACTCCTCGTTAGCTTTTACACCGCATTAGATTGCAAAGCTTGAATCATGGGGAGTCCATTCAAAAGCCACCAGTACACTAATTACATTTTCTCGGTCATCATTTGTGTTGGTGAATATACCAATCGTTGTGCATCTCATAACTGCATATCCAGGAACCCCTCTTCCTATTCGCCAGCGCTCTGACATCCAGGTATTGCCTTCTCGCGCTCTACCCTTAATGTCAGACAACATCTCTTCAGCTAATCAAGACCTGTTCTTCTCTTCATCGTATGGATCACACACGCACACACACGCACGCAAAGGGTCCCTACTGACCGGTCCTTCGTTAGTCTCAATCTCTTAACACGGCTACGTACCAGAGTCCACTCAATGCACGTTTACACCCGGAGTGTACAGATCGTCTGCCATATTTCTCCTTACGACCTCTTGGAGAGTTCTCGGTATTTGGTGGTTCGCCTTGCACATACTCCGTAGGGCGCGTCTTAAAATCACACGCATCTACTCATATTGCTGCTTGCTGCGTCCTAATGTAGCCGAACTACCACTCCCTGTTCTGATAGTGTTGGACTGAGGACTGTCAGCCTGAAAAAGACGGATGGCTGTCATGCGGTCTGTACGAATGAATTCGCTGGCCTCTTTGACCGAAATCAGAGTTCAGATGCCGCATATTTGGATCTCCGGTCAGACCTTGTCTGCTTGTGGTGTCTCCCAAATCGCGGAAATCAGAGCGGTAGACCTAACGCGAAAGTGTGTACCGTGGTATTTACGTCTCTTTGTGGGATCATCTTTGATGCTCTGATAGATCACTTCTCCTGATTATCGTGTGGTAGGATCTTCTCATGCTGCTGATTGGACTCTCGGGACAGCATTTATCCGTTCCGACTTCGCAACAATTCTTCTTTCTTGACCTGCCTTGGTTTCAACGTCCTCTCTCTACTCTATTCCTCTCAATCTTACAGAGCGAAGACTTCCAATGCTATCAAAGTTGAACGTGGTATCTTCAGAAACCCTAGAGACGTGCACACTTGAGATTACTTGGTGACATCCTCTGCTGCTGGCCTGTTGCATCGCACCCCAACGATCGAATCTATTGCCTATGGCATGGAGCCAGACTGTCAACGGCCATCGGCAAGTTCGGCAATGACGATCGCTGTATCCAAACTCGTGCTTGCAAGGCGCGGCAGCGGCTGAGCTTGTTCACGGCCGTAAAGCAGTAGTGGTTGACCTTCACTTGCGCTCCACTATCAACGGCAATGAGCAAGGACGGCTCTTCTCCTATCCCATCGAGATGCTTCTCGGAATGGGAAATCGCCTCTTGATTCCATTCCTGTCACATTTCGATCGAAGATCCTGTGCTCGCGAATTGCGCCATCAGATGGCGCGGTGGACGATGGCCTTCGAACGATCCAAGCCTAGAACTTGATCTTCCCAGGATCGACGATGATCCCAGCAGTTTGTGCAAAGCTCCTTGTCTTCATGCAGTGATGGAAGTTCTGTCTAGGAAGATGGGTTCCCCCTCGTTCCTCCTTCCCCTCTCACATCCAGTCTTATCCTTGTTGTAGCCTGTTGTATCCTCTCATTGATGACCGGATCTTTTTGTATTTTGCCCCGTCTCTTGGACGACAAGTACAGCCTGAACATAGTTCAAAGACTTGTTCTTGCAATTGTCCAGGTGCTGCTGCTTGCTCGCAAGTAAGCTTCAGCCCCTATTGCTCCATCTGCCAACCATGTAAAGTGCCTGGAGCTTGGAGATGTCAAGGCTCGTACACAGGAGACGCGATTCAGCATTCGATGTATGGACGGGAGACAGGGAATTTGGGGTAATTTCCTCTTCTGAGAAGCATCTCGGTTTTGTTGTGTTGCAAAAGGAAAAAAAGAGGCAAGGGTCGTGCGAGCAGGAGAAAGACTCATACAGCCTGGCCATCAACAGCCACACGAGTATGGCTTCTAAAGAAACAAAAACCTTGCGCCCACCACTCACAATGAAGGGGGCGATGTGCACGAGAGGAAATCCTATGGGCTGGCCAGGCCAGGATTTTATTTCTCTTGAGCAACTGCGACACGATGGCGTTTCGAACTCGAGACCTCCGGAAAGGAATCCAACTACATTATGTCCTAGTTGGCAGGCAACAACTGTATTTCGCCCAAGTATAAGGCTAGTACGATTCGCCCATCATGTCCAGTTGAAAGGCCTGTGTTTATCTAAAACTATATCCATTGCTTTTTCGGCGCATGTGTTGTGTTTAAGTCTGATTTTCGAGCTTGCGAGGCCTGTCAGTCCACTTTTCTCTGGCCCCAGTTACCACATATCTGCTACGGCCTATGGGTTATTGCCAAGGTCTTTACTGAGGGCCTTGAGATTTTATTCGTGCTCAAGCGTTCAACCTGGTCCCCTCAGAATTGCTCGTGGTCGTCAAGGACTCGAATACTTGGGATATAAGAGCGGCACGACCAGTGAGTTGCTCCACAGCAGCAGCGCTGACAACGACAACGCTTTGAACTCAAGCATAACATCTATAAATGGAAGCAGGACGTCCGAACGGCAGGATGGACGAAGAGCAGATCTACAGCCATGGTAAGTTGGAAGAACAGCTCACTGTATCTCCGGATATCAGCACACCGAAGCAGTCATTACTGTTTAATTGTACGTCTACGGTCTCGATCGAAGGAGAGTCTCGATGGCGGCATTTAGAGCCCGTTATGCAAGGTCTGTGGTTGATGGCTTGATGTCAAGGCGTGCTTGTTCCTTGCGCAGCACTCTGGTGAGCACTTGTGACGGAGCTTAGCCGAAAGCGGGAGGAAGTGACAAAAGGGAAGACATGTTGTGGTCGGCACTACGGAAACAAATCAGTATCTGCACCTTGCGACGGACTTCGTGCTCAGGGACATGAACGCTGAGCACCAGCTATCTCGCGATATGCGCCCAGATGAGAAAGTCGGGATAGCCACATGCCCTACTTGGTAAGCCTAGGATTTGAGACTGGGCCTTGGAACCAGAAAGCTACTTCACTTGGTCGTATATGAGAAGCCAGGAACAGTTCTCTGAGGAGGTCACTCATGTACGATTGCAACCTTGATCCCAGAGCCACAATGTTTTGAGCCAGGAAGAGTAAAACAGGTATCCCTTCATGAGAACTGTTGGTGCCCGTATTCTTGGAGTATTGGCACCCTTCACCGGGTGTAGACGACGGAAGGTATATTCCCGCTCCGACCTGAACCAGATATCAGACAAAGCAACGCGCTTCTGCCAAAGCAAACTCTAGCCTCCTCGTCGATCGATTGAGCTTCTTAAATGGTGTTCGAGAAGGCTGAATCCACCCCGAGACACCGTCACACCTTCCGCACACCTTCTTTCAGGCACTTTCTCTTGAACGTAGGCTGACTTCCACTCGTTTCTTCCGACCTAACTTCACCTGCGCACCATGCCAGCTGATTGGTCCTTTTATTAGAGGGCTGCAGATGTGGATGCAACGATGATGATTTGGAAAGCAGCTGTCGTCTATAGGCGAGTGCAGCAGAGCCTTCGCAGCACGCTGAGCACGTGATGTCCTCGCATTTGAGGTCGATGGAGGATGCTATGTAACCAGTGGACAAGAGGATTGTTCTGATGGCCAACCAGCGAGGCAGTGAAGGGACGAGGCGCCACAGGGAGTCGGAAGGACGCTTGCCTGTAGCGGTTTGGCTTGGACTGTAAAATGCGCCTCAGGGTGCGTAATTCTCAGAATCCACTGCATGCAAAGCTGACTACCTTCAGATACACACTCCGTACGTAGTCAGTAAAAACCTAGCAGTAACTTAGAGACCTGTAACAAGGAATTAGCAGCACGGGCGAATGGCAGTAAGATATTGTGTAGGACATAATACGACACGCTGAATATGCTTACTAGTCACTTGTGTATTACAGTATTTCGCTGTAGAAAGAGTAACACAAGCCCAACCTCGACCTCCAGTCAACTTCCTCCTGCGTAGTAGGTAGTCAGTTGCTGGTAGCCCACGCAAGTTTGGTTCCGAGCAGAATTGGTAGCCCCCCCTGGCTGCCGCGATCCTAGACCGCCTACATGATGGAATTGTGGCTAAACTTAGGGTGCAGATTTCCTTCGTAGGTGACTGGTTGTGGCAGCGACACCCCCGTAACTTCTATGACAACTCTCACCAAAGCGCAAGTGTACCCGCAAACACCGTAGCTTTTTGGCCCTTCAGACTTTCTCCTGCGCTCCCCTCCCCTCAAGTCCGCCCATCTTCAATCCTCTTGCCTCGACCCTCGCCGCTTGAGCTCTCCACCGACTTCACTGCCACAAAAGGAGAGTAGAGGCTACGGATTCAATCCAGAACATTCACAGCTCACCCTCAAGTCGCAGAATCACTTCTTTTCGCCTGCGCGTTCAGCTATCTCGACCCGCCTCAAAACCCTTCCTCCTCAACAGACCTTTGAATTTCACCTTTCATCCTTTGCGCGACTTCTCGCAACCCTGTCAAATTCTTCCCAGGCTTATGTTTCACCATCCCCTTCTACCATCACACAATTCACACGAAAATCTCTACACCCTATCGGCTTTCTCCCGCTTATCACATAGCGATACTCCTCCATGCCAACCAAGTTGGAGACTGCACAAGAAGAAAATCGAGTTGTAAGACTTCAAAAGTCCTTGCCGCAATCGTAGGCACCGAATGACAGGCGGGAAGTCTCGAGTCTGGATTGAGGTGGTGATGAGGCGCAACTGATCGGACTCGGTCCTTTCCTTCGTTACCCACCTACCATCAGAATCGTCCAGGAGGAGGTACACTGTCAGACTATGACAGATATCCCCTCTCCTAACGCAACGATTTCAGCGCAGCATCCGATTCCGGTCACCGCTCCTTCCACCGCCTCTCCGACCGTGAATGGCTCACTCTCTGATGCAGTAGTGCAAGACGACAATGAGGATTACACCATCAAATGCATTTGCTCGTATGGAGACGATGATGGCAGTACCGTCTATTGCGAGAAATGCGAAACCTGGCAGCATATCATCTGTTATTACCAGGGCAAGAAGGTTCCGGATGTCCACTTCTGCGCAGATTGCGATCCCAGACAGCTCGATGCGAAACGAGCCACCGAGAGTCAAAAGAGGCTACGAGAGCACATTGATGGTGGTGGTGACCGGAAATCCAAACGTCCGCCTCAGAAGAGCCATAAGAAGAAGAAAGACTCGACGGCGATCGCAGACCAGACAAACGGCCATCACCCCCACAGCAGACACGAATCTATTTCCGTTGGACGAGATCAGCCGCCACCGGCTAAGCGAGCAAAGACGAGCCACCGGACGTCAGCTTCCATCGCTTCTGTGAATGGCGTGCCAGTGCTTCCCGAGCCGCGTAAACGAGCCTCATCTAACGCCAACGCATATCCCAGCCCAACAAAGTCGCCATTGAGCCAGCCTTTGCAGCCGGCTATTCCCATGTATTCTCCTCAATTCCTGAACCTATACGAAAATGACCGGGGAAAGAACAATATTGACTGTGGCGAACGGACCAACAGCTGTTCAAATTCAATGTCGATGGCAGTGACAAACGCCTTGACTTCTTGGTACGACAGTCCTAAAGCATTACTAAAAGACACTGGCAGACCGCATGAGGAGGTTTTCCACCAATCCGAACAGCCACTGAGGCCACACAGCTGGCCCCGGGTGCAGCTAAGAGAGAGGACAAACGTCGATATAGACTACAATGGTAAATGTCCGACATGGAAGTTCGTGGTGTTAGAGACAAATGTTGGCAAGGACGATTTCATCGGCGAGATCAAGGGCGATATAGGCCGGCTGGAAGATTATTGTCTGGATCCAGGCACACGTTGGAACGAACTTCGCCATCCGGAGCCATTCGTCTTCTTTCATCCTCAGATGCCCATCTACATTGATAGCCGCGCTGAAGGAACTCAATTTCGTTATCTGAGGCGATCGTGCCACCCTAACGTCAGCCTCAAGACCTTTATCACAGGTGAACGGGATTTTCATCATTGTTTCGTTGCCAAGGAGAACATTCCTGCTGGCACCGAACTCACTGCCATGTGGTACATCGATCGAACCTTGTTCGACAAGGGTAAAGTCAAGGAAGAGAATGGGGATGAAGAAGAGGCAAGGGGTTGGGCAATATATTTCAGCAAGATTCTGTCCAATTTTGGTGATTGCGCATGTGATTCGAGCGACTGCGCACTCAAGAATTTCGACCTGCGCACGCCGCCTGAGCCCCCCAAGAGGCGCTCCGATGGTCGTCGGCCACGGGTGAGGCCGAAAAACGCTGCTTCGCCAGTCAGCACTGGCCCCACAACGAACAGTCGTGCTGGCAGCGAAAGTGTCCAACTCACGGAAGAAGAAGAAGATCAAGCCGATAGCCGATCAACATCCGATTCCACTCGGAGCAAGCCTCAGAGCCGGGACATCACCCCTGCTGACCCCAACCACATCGGCTCCGCTAGAGATTCTGGCGTAGCCTTGTCGAAGAGAGAGAGGAACAAGATTTTTATGGCCGAACGAGCTTTCGAACATCAGGAATCGCAAAAGCAAAGATCGAAAAGAAAGCGGACGAGTGGTGGACCTACAGCTAATACGCCAGCTAGTGGATCTAAGAACGCCTCAAAATCTGGGACTTCCTTACCGACTACACCCAGCCTCACATCCAAGGCACCTCACCTGAGCACTGGCCCGATCAGCGCCTTCGTCGGCTCTCCCCCTCTTAGCGCTCCGCTACGCAGGACATTAAATATCCCCCCTCAAAAAAGATCCGTTTCCAACACTCCTGCACCTTTAATTCGACATCAGAAGCCGATATATGTCGACCGAGGGATGCAGACTGAACCTGAGCCCGAAGAGCCCGAAGAGCCCGACTCAGTAGGACCGGTGCCTGGCTGGGAAGATTATGAACATCCCAACCTAAAGCGCTCACGAATAGCCAGGGAATGGGCGATCAAAGATGACATCAAAAGGGAAGAGCTGAAGAAAAAGGTAGAAGCTGGTCTTGCTGGGCCTTACGAAACGATTATCCCGACATGGTTGGAGGAGCGGCGAGATCGAAAAGCGCAGGAGAGGCGCCGGGAAGAGCAGCGTATCAAGGAGGCCAGGGAAAGGGAGGAAGCTGCCGCAGCGATCGTCTCCCCCTTGTCGGATTTCTCGCCCTCTACTAACCATACGGAGGAGTCAAAGCCAGGAATTCTAGCATCTGTAGCTCAGCTCCCACCGCCTCCACTGCCATCACAAGCTGCTCATACTCAGAGGAGCATCAGGCCTCCTAGCGCCCACAAGCTCCAGCTCTCTACCCTGCCACCTGTACCTACGTTTTCGACGTCCACGAGTTCCGCGGCCCAGGCTTCCACAGGTTGCTCACCTACCCCAACCACTCCTTCGGCGCCACAACTGCCATTCGGCTACGGCGGGTCTTCGCATTCCTACCCTGGCCTGTCTGCCGGAACCGTGGCGCCGAGCCCTGTCAAAAAGAAATTAAGTCTTGGGGACTATATGAGCAGGAGAAGCAACTTGACCACGCCGACAACCGAGAAGACACAGGCTCAAGCATCGGGAGCCACTCTGGGGCCGACAGTCTCCAGCACTGTCTCCTCGGCGACCACTCAACAGGTGCAAAGTAGTGCTCCCTCCACTGCACCCAACATTTCTGCGACGACGATCAAAGTCGATGACACTATACGAGCTGAAGCAAAGAGTACGGATGGGGCTGAAGGATCGGCGGTTTTGGATCCTCCTCATACGACAGATGAAAGTGCTGCTGCTCCTCCACCAGCAACAGCTGGACCTGCTCGGTTCTCTTCCGCCCTCCAATCAAGATCCCCTGAACTGAGTAGCGTGCTTTCCAACCTTCAAGCACTTGCGGGTAGTGCGGCACGCCGTGATTCTGGCAGCTCACGATGAGGTCCTGATGTACGATAGGTGTACCTTGGATGACTTCTTTCCCTTCCTGCTCTACAACAATTGATAGACTTGCTCTGGGTGGATGGGCCTATGACGATTGGTTGAACGGAGCGTATCATGACATGGTCGATTGGAAAAGCGGTAGGCGCTATGGTGTTTGCTTTTCTACTTCTGTGCAAGCCGATTTTCCCTTCCACTGGACTCTCTTTGCTGTACCCCATGGCTGACAGAGCATATGTACATACTGTCTCCTTTCTTTTCCCCCTCTCACACAAAGGCCGCCGGGATTGAAGCGGCAAGCCGAAGGTCTCACAGGCCCGGCGCCATACTGTATGGGGCTGATCTCGGTCATGAGAGAGCGGCATGTCCACGAAAGCTTCGCTTAGCTTGATTAGCTCAGAACAGCCATTATGGCTAGAAAGAAAATCCTTCAACAAAGTTGACACTCTGATTCTCGAACTGCTTTTTGCTTTAAAGTACAGAGATTGACCTGGTCGTCAACTCTAGAATGCTTCTCGGCTTGGGGCAAAGTCACTGTCTCCTGCTCATTCAGCGCTATGGCAACTGGTGAAGTCTGGCACTCGCTAGATCTGTTGGGCCTCCTAGGCAATACTGGTCTCTTGATAAATGTAATATGAAAACAAATGGACCAGAAAGCAGATGTCAGTCTGGACACCATGCTTGGTCGTACTGTGACTGTCTTTCTGCCAGTTACCCTGTATGTACTTGTTAGCTTTCGGCGATTCTTCGGGCCAGTGATTCACCGATCCCGGGCCGGTCTTTAGCCAATCGGAGGCGTCCACTTTGTGATGACGTCTCCGACATCGGGCGTATCTGCGAAAGCTGTGAAATAACTTCGTCCGCTTTGCCTTGCTGCTGTCGAAGAACTCTAAGCTGTAACCCAACATAGAAGCAAGATTTTACAGTTATACTCAAGATGCCGTCTGCCGTTCAAAGACCAAGAACATTGTACGACAAAGTGTTCCAAAATCACGTCGTTGACGAACGAAGCGACGGCACCATTCTGCTCTATATTGGTATGTGGCGCGCCCTGGGTGGTTCAAGACGACACCAAACAGCTAACCATTTCAGATCGACACTTGGTACACGAAGTCACATCTCCTGTATGACACGTTTGTACCGCTCATCGACGGTTCAATTTCTGACAGAGAGCAGCAAGCCTTCGAAGGATTGAAGAACGCTGGGCGCAGAGTCCGCAGGCCGGACTGTACGCTTGCAACGACTGATCACGTCGGTTCAAACTGGTGAAGACATCTATCTCAACGCTAACATGCATTTAGAATGTTCCTACCACTCCCCGAACGAATTTCAAGAATGTTGCCGATTTTGTGAAGGAGACAGATTCGCGGTTACAGTGCGTAACATTGGAAGAGAATGTGACGGATTTTGGTCTTACCTATTTTGGCTTGGGAGACAAGAGACAGGGAATAGTACACATTATCGGACCCGAGCAAGGATTCACTCTTCCAGGAACGACTGTGGTTTGTGGTGATAGCCATACATCAACCCATGGCGCTTTTGGCGCCCTCGCCTTTGGGATCGGCACGAGTGAGGTTGAGCACGTTTTGGCCACACAATGTCTGATTACAAAAAGGAGTAAGAACATGCGGATACAGGTGGATGGCAAGCTCGCACCTGGTGTATCTAGCAAGGACATCATTCTCCATACCATTGGTGTGATCGGAACGGCTGGAGGAAATGGGGCTGTCATTGAATTCTGCGGTGCTGCCATCCGAAGCCTCAGCATGGAAGCGCGGATGTCAATATGCAACATGTCAATTGAGGCTGGAGCTCGTGCCGGCATGGTCGCACCAGATCAAACAACCATCAACTATCTGAAAGGAAAACCTCTTGCGCCCAAGCCTGACAGCAACGAATGGAAGAAAGCCACAAGTCACTGGTTGGGTCTTAGATCTGATGACGGCGCTACCTACGACATCGAAGTCTTCATCGATGCCAGGGATATTGTGCCAACAGTCTCATGGGGAACCTCCCCCCAAGATGTCGTTCCAATCACTAGTGTTGTACCGAGCCCAAACGACTTTCAGGATGAGAACAAGCGAAAGAGTGCAGAAAGGGCCCTCGAGTACATGGGGCTCACGCCTGGCACGCCAATGCAAGATATCGAGGTCGATAAGGTCTTTATCGGATCATGCACAAATTCTCGCATCGAGGATCTCCGAGCCGCAGCGCAAATCATCGAAGGTAGAAAAATAGCACCAAACATCAAAAGAGCAATGGTCGTTCCAGGATCCGGTCTCATCAAGGAAAGAGCCGAAGCAGAAGGCCTGGACAAGATGTTCACAGATGCTGGCTTTGAGTGGAGAGAGGCTGGTTGTTCGATGTGCTTGGGCATGAATCCGGATATACTGTCACCTCGAGAACGATGCGCAAGCACCTCAAATCGAAATTTCGAGGGGCGTCAAGGAGCACTCGGTCGAACTCATTTGATGTCTCCTGTCATGGCAGCGGCTGCCGCGGTAATGGGAAAGCTGGCTGACGTACGAACATTGGCGAATACAAACGCGACACCTGCAAAGGCGTCTCCCAAGTTGGATGTCGCTCCAACCATTGAAGATATTGACAGCGAGGAAGATCTGGATCGGATCATGGACATCCCAACGGACAACGAGCCACATGCCAATGGATCTGCTGCGAAAGCTGGCGGCGGCCTCCCAAAGTTCACCACGCTGAAAGGAATTGCAGCTCCGATGGATAAGGCAAACATTGATACAGATGCCATAATACCAAAGCAATTCCTGAAGACCATCAAGAGGACCGGTCTAGGCAGTGCTCTGTTCCACTCCATGAGATACAATGAAGACGGATCAGAGAACAAGGGATTCGTCTT
>QQTW01002364.1_pt1 | contig 13627 bp, 13 predicted proteins | sample 1904831 | NCBI WGS metagenome assembly QQTW01 (sample SAMN09435610, study PRJNA476489) | Subsurface metagenome, whole genome shotgun sequencing project. | reverse complement strand
TTCTCCCCAATCTTCCTGACAGGAAACTCCTTGATCTCGGCATCTTTCCCATCTCCCGAAGCGGTGGCCACAACAGTCGGTTCGGTGCCTTGAGTGATGATTGCGACTCTCGACCGGGCGGTATTCTTCTTTGGAAGAAGTGCGAGATGACGAGCGATGGATGGGATATCTTTCTTCTGTTTTTTTTGTTCAACATTTCGTGTTATCAGCCTGCCGTCCATCCATCCATGCATCCTAGACTCCGACACAAAACCCAACTAATTCCGGGGAAGAGAGGGGATGTATAAAGAAGACGTATAGGGGAGTTGCTTACTTCCAACCCATGACTCTCCGCATAAGCCGCCGCCTCCGTTTCATTCCCAATGACATAATCCCAATACGGAGCCGTCTGGTCCAATTGATCCCTAAAGAACTGCGGAATGAACGGCGCCGACAACGACAAAGCAAACACCTTATTCTTCTCGGCGGCCTGTTCGGCGAGGGCCATGATCGCCTCGACGCACACCGTGAGATGATATCCGCCGACATAATACACCTTTGCATTCTCCACGAGTTTCCAGATCTCCGGTTGACGGAGGTGTTCGATCTTGTAGTGATTCGCGGCCGCGAGGTCGGTGCACATGCTCCGATCGTGTCCCGTGATGATCACTCCGCATCGACCCGTCGGATGGTCCTTGTCGATGCGGTACTCCACTCGCAATCCGGCTTGTTTGACGGCATCTTGGAGGATGTCGGCGTATTTGTCACGCCCGACGCAGCCGATGTAGACGACGCTGTTGGGGGAGAGCATGTATTGCGCTCCACGGGCTGTGTTCTGGGCTGCACCACCCGCGAGGAGCTTGGCTTCGTAGTTGTTCAGGAGGTCGTCATAGAGTCCAAGGTGCTTTTCTTCGGCGAGGATGGCGTCGTTGGGTTTGAGACTGTATTTTTCGCATAGCTCGAGACTTCTATATTGACATATTAGTAGGAAGTACATGCAAATGGAACGGACAGGGAGAATTGAGGAAAACTTGGGAAGTCGAATAGATACCCTTGTGCTTGGATATCTAATAGGAATCAAACATTAGCAGAATTGGTCTGATGGTGTACGATCCCTCATGGATTACACACCAAGAAGAGGATTCTCGAGACAGAGCAGAGCGTATTCTCCGTCGGATGCCATTGCTGCAGTATGGAAGTGAAATCTATTGAGGGAACAGTATGAGCGGGACGGTGGAAGGGGGAGATATAGGAAGACGAGAAGGACTGGAGTATCCAACTCGGGAACTTGTGTGGGGTTGGAGGGGTAAGCTGATGATGCCCCTCTCACGTGACGACGTGTGGTGCCCCACCAAGTGCCCCGCGATCCCATTTACGCGTATCGCGTCACCCATCGACATTCACTTTGATATCAAATAATTATGTTCATAATACACAAGCTCTCCACTTTCTTCGCCCAACACACTCCTCATTTTACATCCAACTTCTCCTCGTCAACATATACGTCCTCCAACATCATGGCTTCATCAATCCACGAGCGATCCACGCCCAAGGAGACCCATGAATTCCTCGTTAGTCTCCAGCAACTGGCTAACGACGCTCCCGCAGCGCTAGTGGTCATTCCAAAGGAAGTTCGAGAGTTTGTCGAAGGACGAATGCATTCTGGCAGGCAAACCTATTGGCAGATTAATCCGTTCTTCCACTTTTTCATTGAAACCGGCGACGTGCCTTACCTCACCAAGGAAACCGGTACGCTCGTCTGGATCGGGAGCGAAGGGGCACCAATAGTGGTCGACGATCCCAGAGACGAAGTGAGAAGTCCGACGGCGGTAGCAATATTGTGATCGAGGAGACTAACAAGCGTCGTCAGGCCGGAAGGCGCATTGACCCAGTGGAACCCGTTGAGGCCATTCCGGGGGGTAATCGGCATTGCGTCGCCATCTTCTACCGTTCGCATCGAGTACCTCCCCCCTTCTTCTTCTTCTTCTTCTCCACCTCCTCGTTCTGTGTATTTTTTCAAAAAAAACAAATAACCAGGTTATCCGGACTGACGCTGAACACCCCGACAGTGCTTCATCTATGATCCCACCTACCGTCTGCGGGATCCCGCTCTGCAGACAACGGAAACATCATCGTCGAACTCGTCCTTGCGACAGCTGAGTCAAATGCCGAAGCTGAGTCGCGCGCATAAGATCGTCGAGCGATGGAACGGTCGCGGCCACGGGGTCGAGCGAATCTGGATCAGCGGGGCAGGAGCCGAGGATGCAGATTGTCCATCACTGACGGCCCAGTGGATGCAGGATCAGGTGCTCCGCGTGGTTGCCGGCGAGGACATTGATCTTGACGACTGGGAGGAGCTTGAACTGTGAACGGGCGCGTCGGGTGTGTGCGTGGCGGTCTTTCTGAGGAAGCTAGTGGAGGGTAAGAGGGGCAGTACTGGTGGTAGCGAGAGTTCAATGGAAAAGTGAAGAGACAATTGACCTTCTGATGTGCACGAGTCGTCAATCTCCGCTGAGCAGGTGATCCGTTCCCATTCTCACTGAAGTTGAGAACTGGTGGAGAGTCGGAGTAGCGTTGCTGGTGACGCTCAAGAGAGTAGACGAGACGATTGAAAGTGATCACTGACCTGTTTGGCATGCACGATTGGTAAACTCCGCTGAGCAGTTAACAACTTGCTGCCACGTTCATGGTAGTAGCCGGGACGTTGATCGAACAGTTTAGAAAATCAAAAAAAACAAAACTTCACGGGGACGGAACAACATCAAGAGCGGTCCAATGCGTCGATTGACAGCTATCTAGAGTACGGTCCTCGGTCCAGAACGAACGGCCTCGTAACCTTTTTATATCTTTCTCAGTGGAGATTGAACTCGTGCCAGCCACCGACCAACTCCAGATCCGCGAGATCGTCCAAGGTATCCGCTTCTTTCATCTGATTCTTACGGCTCCACGGACTCAAGGCACGACCCAGCACGCTGCTTCCCAGTCCATCTCGAGATCTCTTGGCTCCCGTCGGGACGGGCACGTTGGGAAGGACGTGGAAAGCCCGTCGACGCTGACCCAGTGCCGCCCAGCGATCCATGATGTCCGAGCGCGATGGCGATGGCGAGGGTCGATGGCGAGACGAAAACGGACGGGGATGCTCGACGTGGTAGTACTCGTCCCGATCTTCAACTCCCTCCACGGCCTTGCTGGACGACCTTCCTTCACGCTTCTCCGCCGATCCTCTCCACCAGCTCAGAGCCGACTTGGTCTTGGAGACGGCCATGTCGATGGGATGAGAGGCCACATGCTCCGTCTCAACCACCTCCTCGATTTTCTCCGTCACGGACACCTCCGAATCCATTGACGTCCGCTGGGTCTCCTCCGAGTCCATCGATGTACGCTGGGCCTCTTCCACCTCCTCATCCCAGATGTCGTACCAGCTCTTGGACACGCTGTCGGGTTTGTTGCCAAAGTTTGACACTGGTGGGGCCACCGCGGTCGAGGCAGCGGGTACGGGGACCGGGATGGCACATGTGGGCGCCATCGCCGCATCACGTGTCGTCGCCAGATCGGCACGACGTAATTCGACCGAGACCAGCGACGAGCCCAAGCCCGAGTCGACGCGACGGAAGATGGACGGACTCTCGGGACGTGGGATCTCGGCCGCGGGAGTGATATCTTGATGAACTCCGCTCGCATCTTGGTCGTCGCTGAGGTCGGCGATGATGGACAATGGACGCGCCATGGCGGCCGGCTGGACTGAGTGCAGGACCTTGGCCCACGGGAAGGCACCAATCGGTTCGATGAAGGGACTCCGGATGGATGGCGTGCGGAGCGGCTCGCGATCGGCGCGCACGGGCACGATCTCGCGCGTCTCGGTGCAGAAGTGGTCCGACAGCTCGTCGTAGCCCTCGTCGTCGGAAGTGAAGCTGACGACGCGCTCGAGCGCCTCGCGGACAGCAGCCAGCGAGCGACGCTGCGGATCGATGGCCAGCGCGTACACCAGGACGTCGAACGTGTCCAGCGTCATCTTGGGGAACAGATCAAAGAGCGACTGCGGATCCCGGAGGTAGTCGGCGAAGAGCGGGTCCGACTCGCGTGGCACCTTGAACGGGTTGCTGGCGAAGAGCACGTTGAGCAGGCAGATACCGACGGCCCAGATGTCGACAGCGGCCGGGGCGTAGCCGGTCTCGCCCGGATCATATTGCTCGGGGGCCATGTAGCGTTCGCTGCCGACGGCCACCTCGTGGCTCCACTCCTCGCGGGTCACCAACCCGAAGTCACCGAGCTTGACGTCACCGGCGTCGGTGAGGAAGATGTTCTCGGGTTTGATGTCGCGGTGATAGAAGCCCTTGGCGTGCATGTAGTCGACGGCGTCGACGAGCTGGAGCATGAAGGCGCGGACGTGCTCCGTCTTGAGCGGGCCCTTGCCGAGCTGGATGGCCTCGAACAGGTCGCCATTCGAGCAGAATTCGAGCACGAGAAAGATGTGCGTGTCGGTCTCGAAATGATCCAGCAGGCTGACGATCGAGGGGTGCGAGCCGAGGACGGCGTGGCACGAGACCTCCTCGGAGCGCTCATCGACGGCGATGGCGTGGTTGGCATCCTGCGCGATGATCGTGCCGGGCTTCACCAGACGCTTGACGGCCACCCGTTGATTCGTCTTGAGGTCGATGGCCAGGAAGACTTCACCGTAGGCGCCGCTGTTCAGACGAGCGAGGACGCGATAGTGGCCCTCGAGCAGCGCCCCGGTCGCGATCGGAGCCGTCGAGTCGGCCATGTCGACGCGGTTCGGTCGTCGAGCAAAAGTGGCGTGGAGTGAAGTGAAGTGAGGTTTTCGAGGTCACCTCGTCCCGATGTCCGATGAAAAAGCAGTGAAGTCGACAAGCCAACTCCGAGTCACCCACCCGATACCTGAAGCCCGCCAACGACCAGTAATGTCCGACCAACACCAGGGAACCCAATCGGCCCACCACCCTCACTTGATATCAACACCGTTTCGTCACCCACGCTCGATAACAACGCAATCCAGGAAGAAAATACACACAAATCGAAATGCAAAGAATCCGAAGGCCGCCTCGACCCTCGTCGATCGTTCAGCCAAACCGAATGTCGAGTTTTCTGGGGAGAGTGCCGTCCGACTCAGGAGAATGCCAGACCCACCAAAGCGTCGAAAAGGTTCCACGGCCAGTTGACGAGAAAAAAAAAGGTGCAGCGCCGAAGGCGAACAGTAACAGAAAACACAAGGAATAAAGATGATGATGATGATCGATCAGCGCGATCGAGAGACTGTCAAGGAAATGCCGTCGAGGCCGAGGGGGACGCAGAACGCAGCCGATGAGAAATAAGCGACCGGGACACGGTCGTCGATGAAGATGCTCAAAGAAGGAATCGTGGTCTGGCGTGAGGGGGGAATCATATAAAAAAAAACGTGGAGAGCGAGCGCAACGAAGAGGAGAAAGGAAGATCCTGGGGCCGCGGACGATGGGCTGTCTTGTTGGCAGACCAAAACCGATCGTCGGGATGATCAATCGCACATGGAGCACGTCAGGCTATCGTTGGCCACCGGAGCGAATACCAAAGCGACGCCGCCCAGGAAAGGGGGAGAGGAGAATGTTGTCCGGTAGACTATCTCATGATGCTGGAAGACCTGAATGACGAGAACACCAGAAGAATCGAATCTTCGTCGGTCCTGGTCGATTGAAGAACAGAGGTCCAGCGGCCCGGTCGAGCGAAAGACCTGACGTGTCGAGAGGGAGGGAAGGGTTCGGCGAGCAGCGGCGAGGGGATGGCGACGACGACGCGGCGGGCCGCGTGCCCGACCGCAGTCGCTTGGCGCGGACGGAGACCAAAAGCCCGATGGAGCGTCGCTCGACGACCACCACTCGACTCGAGCAGGGTCGCTGTCGAGGATGATTGACCGGTTCGAGTCCTGGCCCAGCCGACGTCCCAGGGTTGTTTGTTGTGTTGGACGCCGACGCGATCGAATGATGAGCGAGCGGGGAGAGGATTAGAATTGGTGATCGCTCAACGGTCGGTGACGAAGGAGGGAAGCGAAGATGAGACGATAAGAGCGGATGGGCGATGTCGAGATGAGGATGAGGATGAGGAGAGTAGGGAGCGAAGAATGAGGTGGAGGTGAAAGAGAGAGTGAGGGCGAGATGAGATGAGAGGAAGACGAAGAGGATGAAGAGGAGGAAGGGAGGATAACAAGCTTGGAGAGAGGGGTGGGAGAGATGGCAGAGATATGGGGGGGGAAATGATTAGGATGAGCGTCTTGGGGAGAGACGGACGGATTTGCGGGCGGGCGGGGGATATTGTATGAGGATGTGAGCTGAGGGAGCGAGACGAGAGGGGAGGAGATGGGGGGGATTATGAATGGTGGTTCCGGAGACCGGCAACGACAGGTGGCCACCGGGCGGATGGGGTTGGTGACTCGACGGTACCCGTGACTTGGCCTGCCGGTACCGTATCAGCTGGCGCGCCACACCGACAACAACAACCGACGCAACCCAAAATCGACTCACCGACCCGACTTGCCCTCGAACCCAGCAACGGGCGAGAAACGGAGAGAGGCCCAGAATCAGCCACGGGGCTTGCTGCAGCGACGGGAGCTGCACCAGGCGGGCAGGGGAAGCAGAGCAAGTCGAGTCGAGCTGCTGCTTGACAGCCAGCAGCGTCCGGCCACGCAACCAGGGTCAGGGAGAGAGAAGGTTTCGAAGGGACGGATCCAAAACAAATAAAGAAATGCCACGACAGACAAGGTCGATATTCGAGGTTCTTGCAGGCAGGCGTGTTCCTGCAGGAAGGGATGAAAGGAAAAGGCCCCCAAAAGAGGCCCGTAAAGAGACGAATGGAAACTCCAAAATGACAGCGTGACTCTGGTCCTGGTTGCCGTGGGTTGTCCGGGCAGGAAAGGAAGAGGGACTCCAAGGGTCCAGAGGCAACCTGGAACGAGAACGGGCCCGGCAAGAATAGCAACCTCCGCGAGAGCGGCAGCGGCAGAGCGGCAAGAAGAAGCTGGGCCAGCTGTCCAAAGCGGGACGAGAGGACGGAGACGAGGACTGACAGGCACCGGGCATGTCCAGGGGAAAGATGTGAGAGGGGGAGATCACGTGAGCGTGATGGAACAATGGGCGTTACGTAATCGGAGATTCGGGCGAACGATGCGCCGAGGGTCCGATGACGCGGAGAGAAGGAAATCAAGGACAGGGAAGAGAGGGCACGAGGCACACAGAAACTGCCCTGCCGACCGGGGGCTAATTTTCCTTGACTTTCCATGCTGTTCTGCTGTGTGTGACACACACTCTTCAAGGCTCCCGCACACCCTCACAGACAAAAGGACAGCAAATGACCAACAAGGGGAAAACGTCATCAATGACGACGGACGCCTGGTTGGATGATGCGAAATCGAAAAAATGTCCTTTCATGCCAGCTGTTCTTTGACAGAATGAACATGTTGGTTCTGTTTTCGTCCGAATTCTTTAGGTCGGTCGGTGGAGGAATGTTTGGGGTGGCGTGTTGTCGTCGGAGCTGCCGCCGTGAGCTCCACCTTTTGAGACGACGCCACCACCAGACAGAGAGCTGGACGAGCTCTGGGCATCAAAGAAACCGCCATCCGTTAAGAGCTCTAGATATCACGTGATTCTGGCCTGCTCTTTCAAGCTTGTCAACAAATAAATCCAAGCATTTTTTATATATGTTCAAAAGGACTTTCCATACTTACCGCATTGTTGTTCGAATAGAAAGCTGACATTCTTGGTCCATCAATCGCTCCAGTCAAATCCCGTGATGGTGATGAACGAGGAATGAGAATGACAAGCGCCCGGTCGGATGCGATGAGAGCGAAGAAACGTCACCGACTCAGGCACCCGAGCGCGGCAATCGCCGGCGGCACAGACAGCCGCGAACGACGGACGGACGACGACGACGCAAGAGAAAGGACGCAAGAGAAAGGGGGATTTGCAATGCTTGCCCGTCATCATCGCCGACAAGCATTCTCGCTCCGACCCGTGCCCCACACAATCTCAGATTCTTTCGTCCTCGCTCGAGAGCTCGGAGCTCACTTCGGTTCGGTTCGGTTTCCCGGCGCCTTGCGCAGGAACGGACAAGAAAGGATTCAGGCACGCAACCGCAACACGGACAAGCGCGCGTCAGTGCCGCCGCTCTTCGTATTCCCATATCGCCGCTGATACGGATATCGCGATACGAGCCCGCGAGGGACGGCCAGTCTCGCTCGGTTGCGGATTTAAAAAAAAAACCAACCGGAGGACTCGAGAGAGATCTCGTTCTCATACCGATGGAAGAGCATCATCTTCACCTTCAAGCGAGGAATCTGAGCCAGAAACAATTTATTGTAGGCAAGAGATGGACAGTGTGAATGGAGACATAGAGAAGAGGGACCAATGGGATTGGAAAAGATATAAAATGAACGAGAAGCATGTGATGCTCTCGCAAGCTGCTGCTGCTGCTGCTGCTGTTGCTGCTTAGACGCGACGTTTCATCAACCAGCCAGGCAATCCCCAGCTTCATGAGCTTGTTCGGGATTATGTTCCAGATACAGTATCCCCCCCAAGAGGACGGACCACACGGACTCCACAAGACCCTTGTCAATCCGACTCCCCGCAGCAGCGGCAGTGATGATCACACAATCAATTCCCCACCAATCCCCCACCAATCCAATCCAATCCAATTTCGTTTCAAGAGTCGCCTTCCTGTCTCCATCGGAGGAAGGACGCCTGAAGAAGCTCGGATCACCATTCGAATCGGTACAGTCTCCCACATTCCACAATTCCTCTCCTCCCCCTTGACGAGACGCACCCTCGACGTCGATCATCCCAGCTTGGAACACGACAGCAGCGGCCGCTTGCACGCATGCGAGCATGCGAGCATGCAAGCATGCTTAACCGCGCGCATTCTTTTCCTGTCTCTTTCCCTTCTGCCGATGCAGCCAAGAGGGGAATGGACCGGTTGCGTGCATGAAGCATTGAAAAGGGCATGCGAATACGAAGTTCGTTGGATATGACCGTACCGATTGCTCTCCGAATGCAGGAAGCAGCAAGCAGCAAGCGGCAAGCAGAAATGCTGAGCGAGGGTCCACCGGTCGGTCGGTCGGTCGGTCGTCCAGTGGATGGGGTTCTCTGGGCCCACATGGGGATGGGGAAATGTGTTGATCCAGGATGAGGATGTCTGGAACTCGTACGACCTTGGATGATCCAATAATGGACAGACGATGATGGCAGGAGATAGACGGATAGATGGTGCGATGCCAGCATGTTCCTTGTGAGGTGCTAAAATTTGACCATGCGGTTTGTAGGCGAAAGAACATATGAAAGCCAGAAAGCCCCGCCGTTGATTTCAGTCCCAGCTGGTCGGATGGAGGGCACATGGTTGATAGGATGAATGGGACAGCTCTTCAGTCACTCGCTAACGAGGAGAGGCTTGCAAACTGCCAATCGTTGTCATCGTCATTGTGATGAAGTTGGGTAATCTCCATGGGATGGGTAATGTAGACATGTCCGTCGTGAGGGTTGTTGCAACGTGCGAAGGCGCCAATTGTAGTCTTAACCCGGTATATGAAGCACAATCCAACAAGGGTGGTGAAACTGCCTTTCGTCGTTAGCATGAGAGATACCTTTGCCGTAAGGATGAAGCTGCCTTTGGTCGTAAGAGTGATGAAGATACCCTTATCATGAGGATGATGAAGCTACCCTTCGCCACAAAGGACGACGAGGCTGCCTTTCGTGGTAATGTTGATGGGTTCATGACAACGCCCATTCATCCTGGCTGTCCATGGGGGTGACAAAGGGCTCGTCGATACGCCGGACGGCGAACTCGCTGCACAAAACACTATAACTGGATCTCAGCAAGGCCACTTCTCATATACATAGGAATCCAAGTAGAGGAAAGAGACGAACCAAGACGCTGCAATCAACGAGTCGAGTTCTTTAATCACTCGTTCTCGCTGGCTGCCCACGGCCACGCCCCGGCCGACCTCGGTCTGCAGGTCACGGATCCGTCGGGCTTTGCCCATGCCGGCATGCTCGGCCACGACCTTGGCCAGACAATCGCTATGAAAAGCATGCTGGCAGGGAAACACGAAGAAGGGCCGGGACAGTAACGGATATCGACACAGGTAACACCGCTCCCCGGGCTCGACGATGGCACACCGCTGGCTTAGCGAGGCGATGTTGCTCTTGATGTTGGCCGCCGTTTGCGATGACTCGTCCATCTCCTTCTTGAGCAGATCGATGTGTCGCGAGTAGTCCTCTAGCGCGGCACACACTTCCTCTTTGAAGTCATCGATAACGACGAAATCTGGAAAGAAGGGAATCAGGTCCTCGATCCGCAGCAACTCGCAGCGTTTCAACAGCTGGATGGCACTATACATGATGGATTAGTAGATCAGGTGACGGTGATCAATGAATGGCCAGGTACCTCTTGACGCCATCCGTCTGTGAGATGACCGTCTTGGCCACCGCCAGCCACAGCGTCTTTCGTAGGGCTGGGTCGTCCTCGGGTCGATCGGCCACCATGCTGGCGAGATCAATCTCACCATGCTTCAACGCCAGCTCGACAGCTTGCAGATACTGCCCCATCACGCTATAGATGTGCACGCAGCACTGCACGCGGACGTGCTGGATGCACAATCGAAGGGCAAAGTCAGCATCGTAGTTGCGCTCCTCTTGCCGGGACTGCAGCTCGAGATAGCTCAGCAGGGCCGACTCGTCTCGAGACGGATGCGAGGCGTAGATCGAAATGAGAGTGTTGTGGACGGCCGAGTCGGTCGATTGGAGCTTATTGATGACATACAACAGGTAGCGGACGGCCTGGTTCTAGACGGATGGATCAATATCAGCGCTGGCCCGTGTATGATCGGAGATATCATACTTGATTCAGCGGAACATTGCACTCTTGGCTGTAGTTCAGCAGGGCCGGAATCAGACTTCGAGGCTCAATGTTGGCCTGCCGCATCAGAATATCCACCAGCTCGTTCGGCGTGTGAAGCATCTGCACGCTGCTGTACTTGTAGAACAGCTGCGGCTCAGTCTGCTTCTTGAGCACGGCCAAGGACTTGGTCCACTGCTCGCGCTGAACCCAGTAGGTGAGCACGTAGTCGTAGTCCTGCACCAGCGTGGCGTAGTACAGCAGCTCCTCCTCCCGTCCATGACTGCTGATGATGTCGTAAGTCGTCCGTTGGTCCAGGTCCGCCTTATGCTTGACCACAAACTCCTGGAAATACTCCTGCATGTGCACGAGCTCCTTCCGGGACTGAGCGAGATCGGTGTCTTCCGATAGCTCGGCGTCGGTGGTGATGGTATCGTCGAGACCGTCCAGCTTCGACATGAACAGCTCCACCAGCCAACTGGCCACCATCGTCCGTTGCATCCGCAGTGACTTCTTGAGCGTGCTCAGTTTCCCCAACAAATACCGGCGAAGCGCGTCCTGCTCGCGGTGATCGATGAACGCCATCGCCACCTGCTCAAACGCTTTGGAGCTCTGTGCATACATAACAGCGGCGGCCATGTAGCGGCTCTCCTCAATCAGGTGGTCGCCGTACGCGACCGCCACCGCCTCCTTCTGCGCTGGCGTCTGCGCGTACCGCAGCGCCGTATCAAAGTCCTTCCGCTTGAGCATGATCCGCCAGATGCCGCGATCTTCGTTGTTGACCACGATCTCGAGGATCTCCTGAGCGGTCACGAGCCAGAAGGTGCCCTTTCGTCGGTCCGAGATGAAGCTCACCACGCTCTGGCCGGATCCGAGCACGAGCTGATCGTGCACGATGCTATCGTCCAGTCGATTGACGGCCACCACTCTTCCTTCGACCAGATTCAGGATGTGCCATGGGGTCAAGGCAATCGCTGCGATCGGCTCGAGCGGCGGCGGTCCTGCTTTGCGGACGCTGCGGGACGCTTCCGAAGCCGGTATCTGAGATCGCGGAAAGAATCGGGACTCGGCGAGGATCCGCTGGCTCAAGTCGAGATCCGTCCGAGAGGGGTGAAGGGAGCCGTGGAAGACTCCTTGCGAGGAAAGCCAGGCAAAGGCTCGTTCGGAGCTCCCTGGGTCTGTAGGCGGATGATCCGGCCCGTCCGGCGAGAGAACCAAGGACGAAGGTGCTGAACTGGAAAGCCTTGGGAGTTCATGCACCGCCGGAGTCTCGCTGTCAAACAATCTAGCAAAGGTCGGCGAGGTCCCGTCCTGGCCGGCCCGTCCCACCCGTCCGGTGAACGATAAAAGTCGGGCATGAGATGCCACCAAGATCATTCGATGGTCTAAACCACCCGGTCCGAGACCCACCCATAGACCCATCACCGGACCATCGGGGATCTTGTAGACAATCTTGAGATATTTTTCGTCCCGACGGTAGAACTCCGTCGAGGGCTCGATGAAGACTTCATAGATGCTGCCGTCAAGAGCGCCCACGAGAATCTCCCTGGTCGAAGCGGTGGGCCGAGACGGATTCCAGGCAACACTCTCGATGCTGACTCCCTTGAGCCGACTGAGCAGTCGCGGCTGTCTGGATTGCGAATGTAGATAAATATTCTCCCCCAGAGTGGTCGAAATGAGCAGATGAGAGGCGGTGGGGTCCAGAAACATACGCCGGATCACACCAATCTCTGATGACTTGCGGGGCAGGTCGATATCTATATAGGATGTTAGCAATTGATCGTATGTATAGAGTTCATTATATGGCAGGACAGGTGCTGAATATGCAGTTTGGCATGAGTCTACTTACCATCAATATCTCCTGGATTACCTAGATCGATTCGTAACAGTCTGCCCGTTGACAACGCCAAGACCAGCACATTGTTGGCCACCTGAGCAGCTACAAAGTCTGATGCGATGGAAAACTGCAGCTCGACCTTCTCCACGTTGAACATGGGCAGGGTGGACTCATCCATCTCTGCTGCTCCGTCGGTACCGTCCATAAAGCTCTCTTGAGGCCTATCACCAGTAGGCAGCAATTTGAACGCTGTCGTGATGGTTACCCAGTTCAGAATAGCCCAGGTCTTCCCTTTTGTATGTTTTGAGTGATGGTTTTTCTGTTCCGTTTCCCTGGTCCTCTATCGTCATAAGACGGCTAACGTCCCCTCAAGGTTTCCCGTGACAATCAGACATGTTTAAACGGTTCGTATGAAGCGACTAGCAGACTTGTTCCGAGGCTGTTGCGGAAGCTATAGAAAACCCTTTAACCGTGCCCAATGGGTAAACACGGCTCGCAGCTCAAACATAATTCAAGCTCACCCATAAAACACCTCATGACCATCGTGATATCAAGCCTTTGACGTGATATCTTCACAACAAAATGTCTGAACAATATGCGGCAGCTGAAGTTTGTGTCATGCAGGCTATTGATGCGTTAAATCAACAAGAGAAGCTTAATATCGCACAAGCTGCTCGCAACTTTGCTATTCCTAAACAACGACTTCGAGGTCGATGGAAAGGTCAACAATCGAAGATTGAACGAAAAGAAATGAATAAAAGATTATCTGAAGAGCAGGAGCTTCTAGTGTGCCACTATCTTGATTGATTGGATAAAGTGGGCGCATCTGCTCGAAGGCCGATGTTAACGAACTGCGCAAATGAACTTCTTCGACGAAGTTGTTGAACTGAGTCGTCAAAGGCCTAGCAGTCGACGGCTAGACTTGGCGTGGCGACTGAGTTG
>QQTW01002363.1_pt1 | contig 13642 bp, 11 predicted proteins | sample 1904831 | NCBI WGS metagenome assembly QQTW01 (sample SAMN09435610, study PRJNA476489) | Subsurface metagenome, whole genome shotgun sequencing project. | reverse complement strand
CTTTGATAAACCCATGGTGAGACTGCAGGCAGGCTCGCCGCCAGCGGCGTTGAGCCTCTGGCTGGCCGAGCAAGAACAGTGATATTCTCAACTTGCCGTAAGAGTCAGACTGATTTGAAGTAAAAACAACCAAGATACGGCTGCTCAAATTGGCGAAGTCATAGGTTGCTGAAAGCTATAGAGAATTCAGTATGGTTGATAATTATTGAAAGCTCGTCATGGAGGTTCTTCTGATAGCCGCTGCCAAGATCGCTTGGTAACGTCAAATGAGCACACGACAAACGTCACCTGACTTTGTGATGACTAAGCATTTATTGATTTCATCTCACTGCGAAGCGTGCAGGGCCATGATCATTCTACATATATGAACTACATAGATGATAGGAAAAAGAGGGCGTATCGAAGATATTGCGAGCTATGTGGCAAACATCAGAACCAGATACTGGTAGATGCTAAACAGCTATTCCTTCGATATCTTGAAAGATCTGATATTGCCCATCCAAATTTTGAGCGCTTCGGCCGGCCTTGTCGTAGCCAAGTATTTTACTGTCTTGCCACGAGTCGACTTTCCATCTGAGCCATCTCCGAGTCGAGCTTCTTTCAGAAGATTGCTCAAGTAATTTGTAGTCTTAGCCTCATATCATTGCTGCTTTCGATCCTTTTCTGATATCGATCACGAGGACGACCACGAAGATGCCGATAGAGACCTATTCGTTTCAGTCAGGATATCTAGCAGTAAAACTCCCAAGAAGACTGAAGCCTACCAGCGTTATCAGAATACCAACAGCCAACAAGTCCCAACCACCCGCCTGAATCTTCCCCCTAGTCAAAGCATTCTGCTGCCGCCAAAATCTATAAGCTCCCAACAACGATACCACCAAAGCTGCTGCGTTACACACAGAAGCTAGCGGTACACCTGCCGCATAGAAGCTGATGATCGGATCTGGGTTGATGGTGTGCTCGAGACGAAACAGCTGGGCGATGATGACGCCTAGGAAGGAAAGAGATAACGATGTCTTCAGATATCCTAGAAAAGTCCTTTCCAGAGCTGTGAGTAATGGCAATTCTGTCAGAGTAGTTCTAGTCATGTGCCAGTAGCTTTTGTATGCGGGACTCGGAAATGCCACGTTGGGGTTCTTAGGGAAGCTGCTGGTACTTGTGCAATATATCCCAGAGCAGCTCATCGCACTCTGCATAACATGTCTTTATCAGACAGGAGAGCAAAGGTGAAGTCCGAAGAACCAACGCAAAGATCTAGAAACGGAGATGGAATGCAGAAGATTGAAACGATTTGTCATGGACAGAAACCGCAAAGAAATCGAAACACCAACCGAGATGATCACGACAGTCCTCATGAGACACCGTCACAGAAACATGCCGTTTCCAGAAAGCTGAAATTGACTCCAACGCAGTCAGAGGCTTCTGTCTCTTCAACTTATTCGTCCGGACCGAATAAAGGTCATCGTCTGCCGCTGTCGTTACCGAGACGGCATTGCGGATCGCAGACTGCTCGTAGATATGCAATTCAGTGGCTTCTTGATCGTTTCTGTCTGCATCAGCCGCATCCTCTGCAATATTTGTTGATTCGTGCAATTGGTTGGACATTTAAACGGAGCTGGATGGTATGGTGTCTGTGCCTTGCAACCATCTTGGAAGCGGTCATCATGCCACATGACCGGTTGGCCATGTTGCTGATGGGCAGCATTGCAATAATCGTCTAACACTCATCAATTTTTGCGAAAGGACCATTCTCGAAATATATGATGGCTTTCAGAGATTACACCAAGGAAGCTCTAACGTCCATACTTTTTGGTCGTCCAACTTCTTAAGATCACTAGTGTGGTCGTACAAGGAGGAGGGCTTGCGGCAAACAGCAAGCGGCAGGCGTTAAGTTATCTTACGCATTAAGCTAAGGTATTGATATCGATCACGCAATGGAGGGTGCGTCTGATTCGTAGAGAGTGTATAAAACCCATTTGCCCCAGCTTTGATTGTCTATATTCTTCTTTATCATAGCATATTCAATTGCACGTTCCCAGATGCCTACCATGGAAAGTCGATGATGGCCTGACCAAATGGCTCCCCAGGGTCTCTATCTCATGCCTATCTTTTTCGCTGAGTTTTTCGCGCTTATATAAACCGTGGACGTCTCGGATCTACCTTGTCAATAGCCGCGCTTTCTATCGACCACGTTGAGCAGCTTTTCGCCCTTCTCTTTCCGCGTCAAGTTGACCTCCAGCACCTGGAATGCACGATCTAGATACGACGTCCCAAGGCCACTGATGTGCGGTGTGATGATCACGTTCGGGGCCTCCCACAGCGGATTGTCCTCCGGCAAAGGTTCAGGTTCGGCGACGTCCACCGCCGCGCCTCTCAACCCGCCGTTCTGGACACCCTTCTTCAATGCCTCTACCAAATCGCCCTGTTGCAGGATCTGACCTCTGCTGATGTTGGAAACAAAAGTATTTCTCGACTTGCCTAGGATCTCAAACTCCTCTTTACCCAAGAAATGCGTCGTCTCTTTCGTTAACGGCACGCTCACTAATAGGATGTCGATATCTTGCTTCAGAAATTCGTGCAACTTTTCTTTCTCCAGCCCGCTGTACCAAGCACTAGGGATCTCGCCTTCCGGGTCGCCCGTTCCCGGCACGATGAAGCCGTGATCTCTCTTGCTCTCCTTCGTGTCCCGCGGCGTAGCCGTGTACGCTATCACATCCATTCCCATCGCTTTTGCGACTCGTCCGACCTGCCGTCCGATACTGCCGTATCCCAATACGCCGACGCGTTGCCCCACCATGTCCCTGACCTTCATGAGTTCAACATGTTCATCGCCCGCGCCCCAGTGATGTTCTCTCTGCCACTGATGCAGTTTGTGGTACCGGTGGGAGTTGACGAGGGCCGTCATAACAACCCATTCAGCGATTTGCGGGCCGTGGATGCCAGAAGAGGTGGTGAGAGTTATGTCTGTTGAGGTATAGATGGGAGATTTAGATATATGGTTCGTGCCAGCGCTGATCAAGTGGATCAGCTCAAGCCTGTATGTTCAGACGTCAGCGATTTGATATGTGACGCGGGACCTGATACGATGTGTGCTTTACTTTAGGCAGTCCTCAGGTAAAAGTGGCAGAGCAGCGAGGGTGACGAGTATAGTGATGTCTTTGTAGATCTCTGCGCGAGTAGCAATTCGGGTCAATTGCAAGCTCTCAATCACAACAGCTGGGAAGCAAATGCGCCATGGCAATCAATCGTAGAGTTATGCTGACCTCTTGGAACCTCCTTCATGGCCTTCCATACTGTATCTGAGGATGTTAGATTATAGTATGAGAGCTTGATATCCGGGTGATTCTTTCTGATCCTATCAAAGATAGCTGTTGGTTCCGCGAGCGGTAATATAGCAAGCAGATGCTCCTGTTTGGCTTCTGGACCGCCGCCCATGTTGAGCACTACTTTTTGAAGACGTGAGGTAGCAATTGTGCAGCAAAATTATTTAGAAGTCTATGATTCTCTAGTCGAGCGCACAGGTAGTCAAGCACGATTGGAAGATGATTCTAACTCTTCTATCCCCAACAGTTGCTGACCTGACCCTTATCGATTGATTAGTCATTTCATACCAACGTAAGGGTATACCGAGGTCCATGTCAGACCGAGGGAATGGACATCTTCGCCAACTGTAGGGCAGGGCTAGACGTAAGGTAAGTCAAAAAATCCGAGGCAGAGTGCTGAATGAATTCAAAATTCGACGATGAGTTTGCCCTGGTGGAACAATGACACAGGCCCTACAAGTGCGCGATGTGGCACCAACAACATCAAGATTACGTCCGTCAGTAGTAATAAAAAACGTGTTGTTCATCACGAGATGAGCAAGATGTGACACCACCCAAATCTAATTACCATCTGACGGCTATCTCTCGTGTAATAGATGCGAGAGTTGGGCGTCCATTCCCTGCCAGAGTACCGCCGAGCTTTTCGTGACTTAGGAAAATGAATCCCGACGCCATCCATAGGGACATAAAGAGGCCATCCCAAAGATTTTGTTACATCCCACCGCAGAACTCAGACCCCTAGTGGTACGCAGAACATCTCAAAAGCGAGCAAAAAGCCTCCCAGACCTAACATGCTCATGCAGCACTATAAGAAGGCCGCGGGGTAATTGACATGCGCCTTTCGGACAGAAGCAAGGCTAACGCATCATGCAAAAGTAAGAATCATGCAATCAGATAGCCACCCAATTTTGACCTTTTGAGATGAAATCACAAGGACTTTTCCAATGAAACCAGTTCCTTGAAGTCGTCGGCATACTTGGCAACGTCCAACTTGGTCGGACGGGGCATTGGCTTGCGGGCATAGCCACCGTAGCCGAAGTAACTGTCCAAGGCACTCTTCGTCCCCACCACCCCCCCAGTGATTGCAGCCCAGTCACCGCGTGCGACCACTGCCTGCAATTTCTGCGCTTCCTTCACCTTGTCAGAGGCGTAGAGGTCGATGAGCTTGACGCAAGCCTTGGGACTGATATTGGCGAGACCGCAGATGACGCCTGAACCACCACCGATGAGGGTCTGGAGCGTAAAGTCTGCCGATCCACCCATGCACATAAAGCCAGAACCAGGTTCGGAAGGGGTAGCAGCAAAGGTCGCTGCTGCAATCCTGTTCAGCTTGCCAGTATTCCCACAGGTCAGTTTGCAGCCAACTATGTTGTGATGTTTGGCGAGCTGAATAATGAGATCTGAATCCATGTCGATGCCTGCAACCGCTCCTGGGAAATTGTAAATCAGGATAGGAATCGGGGATGCGCTGGCAACGTCTTGGAAGAACTCAAGGAGGAAATCGGGCTTGTACGATGCTTTGTAGTAGCATGGTGGTAGCACGAGTGCATAATCCCCTCCGGAAGCGTAGGCTTCCTGACACAGTTCGATGGCCTCTCGTGTCGACTGTGCACCACAGCCAACGATAAGCGGCATGGATGAGAACCCAGCATCATCCAGAGCCTTGCGGGTTGTTCTAGTCACCAGCTTCCTTTCGGTATGACTCAGGTGCACCGCTTCCCCGTTCGAGCCTTGTGTGGTGATGCCGGCAACGCCAGCCTCGGCCAAACGAACAGCGTGTTTTGCAATGGTCTCCGTGTCAATGTCTTCGGTGGTTCTATCGAAAAACGCCACGGTAGGGACGTACACTCCTGTAGTAAGGGGGCGGTAAGGGTGATCTCCCGAAGAGGCGACGGAGTTGCTTTCTAAGGAGTCGCTATACTGTGACTGAGGATAGACGGTGTTGAAAGCGCCTGTGGTGTTGAAAGCGTCTGGCCAGCAGGAAGGCTGTTGGGGACGCAGAGACATGGTGTCTAACAAATGACTGTAATTGCCAGTTGGTGAAGGCGCATCGTTGTGAGGGGCCATGGCTAAGAAGTCAACCACGTCACCACGTCACCACGTCACCACGTCACGAAAGTGAATCAAGTGAGGAGAGTGAAGGCACACAATGGAGTCTTGCAGGTGAGAGTAGGTCTTTGGGAAGGCAAGTCTGTGAGTAATATGGAACCGGTTGTTAGAGCATTGGGGGATGGTGGAAGGTAGGGACATAGTTATATATTCCACAAACGGAAGGATCCAGCAACCGGTGAGGACTGTGGGGGTGCCTGATGACCTTCACCGTTGTCATCTTGGGCTTTGCTTTCCAGCTGCCATGAGTAAGGTAACTCCGTAGGCGGTAAATTGCCTCAACCGATAGCGATCAGTGCTAACACGAGATTGGTGCACGGCGCATCCGTTGGCGGAGGCAAACAAGGCAATAACTTATAAATCCCGCCAATGGAAATAACATTTGAAAAGTAAGGTAAGGTAGTTAAAGCAGTACTTCGTAAGATGGGGGAAATGCTCTTGTGACGAGCAGGCGCCGGACGATCAGCTGGGCGAGAGTTTTTTAGTTTTTGGAAGGTTGACTTTTAACGAGCAACCCCCGGTCACACATTTCGTAAGTTGAAAGTAAAGTAAGGTACCTTAAGGTGTGTAAAGTAATAAGATACTCGTAGAAGTAAGGTAAGGATCATTGAACGAAGAGAAGCACATACCTTAGTAGTAACTACCTACCTAAGTTATGGTAATATTTACCTCATGGCTAAGGCAAATACCAAATAGGTAAGGTAGTGCAACGGGTAACTACCTTAGTTGAGGTAAGTTAGTGGTTGGAGAACGAGTGCGAGGTGCTAAAATAGGTAACGGTAGACCATTCGGAAGTATTTAATTTTGGTGAGAGCTGACTGGGCCAGTGCAAAGCCGGGCGGTGGAGAATCTTACGACGGGACTCTGCAAGTCGGCCAGCTGCCAGGCACCGGGCGCTACCATCATCGACCACCTATCGTCGTGCTTTGCCTTGCCTTAGAAGCCCGATCGCGTGGCTGCCACTCTTCACCTACAGATATTGGCTACGTAGGAGACCCAAGGGACCTGATGGGAACATACCAAAAAGCCTCGTAGCCAGTGGGACACGTCGAGTAGCGAATGAGTACCGGCACGGGGTCTGGCATGGCATTGGCATGGCATTGGCATGGCATGGCATGGCATGACATGACATGGGCGCCTTCTCGTTCCCGCAAAAAGAAAACAGTAAAAAATGGTTGCATAGACAGGACGTCGGATTCGTGGAGCCCAGAGATCTGGGTAATCTGGCTCCGCATTTGGCGTGGGGGTTTCTTCCTGACGGTTACTCGTAGTCTCGCCATATCCCTTGGCCGGCTGACGACGGGGCTGTGCCACGGCAACACTTTTCGTTGCTAAGGTATGTACAGGTATTCTAGACCAGAGGGTCTTATCATAAGGTATCGGACAGCGATTTTGTTTGTGATCTGTATCTGGGCAAGTAGCGCTGCAGGGAGTAACAGCGCAGAATGCGCCACGTTAATGTAAGTCCACAGATGCCGTAGGTAATCAGACGTAAGGTAAGGTTCTTCGTCCAGTTACGGGTTGCCCTGCTCCAGTCTCCAGTCCTCCAGTCTCCAGACTTCGTATACTCATAGTGTATAATCACCTGCCCAGTGAACCCGTTTACGTATTTCTGACATGATATAGGTGTGCTGGCCGGGTCAATAATCTCCGTCATCCCGACAAGGCCCTCGTCCTAAACAACATGGAATGTAACACGGTCAGCTCGGGACCAACATAACAATAACTTAATTCCTTTCCTCGAAGGAGTTCATGCCGAGCGATCCGGAGCGAGTGACCAAATCTGCGCGCCAGATTCGGCGATATCTGATGACTGTGGCAATTTCGCTTTCATTCCTCAGTCATACCTTAACCTCCTTCATCTATCAGCAACCGTATCCCAAGTGACGGGCATTCACGGAACAGGGTGAAAAGGCGATGGAACGAAGAACCCCCACGCTTAGGTAACTTACCTTAGGGAAAAGCCTTGCGGTAAATTTATGTAAGCAGCGAAGGTCAATCCGGACCGAGGACCGATGCTACGCTGACTAATCAGTTAGACAGTACCTAGGTGACCACCTCAGTTGATATCTCTTTTGTCTGCTATAACTTACGACCATTGAACCCCACGGGGCGCAGATCCCGGCCAGAGCTGAATTGGGCTCTGCGCTTTGGTGGTTATCCGCATTACTGTGAGTTAGGTACTGCACAGTAGTTACAACAGATGCAATGGAAGACAGGACCCCATCGGGAAATCTATAAGTTAGTTAGTCAAAGCGCCGTTGTCGACACGTGTGTTCGTGTTCGCTTTGCCCTTGCTTTACCCCGCAAAATCCCACGGATTGTCGATCTCCACTGTCGTGCATCTCCGTCGAGGGCAGCGGATCATTGCATGTCCACTAAGGTAGAGCAGCCATTGGGATTCATGTGAGTAAGACCATATGCAAGCCTCAATGGCACTGGTTGGTCGCCACCATTCCTACATGTGATTCTCGCGACGTCCTCGCTTTGGTTAGATCCAATCACAGTACGTTTGGGACAACGCTCGTCCCACCTACTCCCGCAGGAAGGGAGCTAGCCGTTAGGATGGTGTCGTCCGATTGCTGCTCACTGGAAATGCGGAGAAGGCGCTGAGACCTCAGGGAGTTTCTTCGGATCCATCCTGAAGAAACCACAACATATTAGAGCGTCCAACAAAAGCTCCTTAAGTCGACCTCATATGATTATTGACCCTTCCTTTTTTCCGTCTTCGCAGCAGCTCAGCAAGGGGTACATTGTCTTCATCGTAGAACTCAACTTCTTCCTCAACACCGAAGTCTCTTAATCGATCCCCTTCCGAGTTCCTCCATCCCTCTTCGCCTCCGCTGGAACCCCCACTACGGGACTCGGTACCGTACTCGCCTTCCTCAACGGAATAGCGGTCGTGAAAAGGTTTCCGCCGATGAATCTGCAATTCGCCGCTCTGGGAGCGCCTCATGTCCTGCTCTTGTCTTCTTCGAAAGGCCTCGATAACATCATGGTCTGAAGTCTGGTCTTGATTATGAGTGAAAGGATTTTCAAGCTGAAAGGGTCGGTGCATCCGTGGAATCCGATCAGGATCTGGGGGTGGCCAAGAAAGTGATGGGTCTTCGATGATCAGTATCTGGAACATGCAGACTGGTATTGATATTAAGTCACCTTCAAAGCCATTAACTTCGAACTCGATCGAACTTTCTACAGACGGAGTAGCCGCAAAAGGCCAAAACCACCCAAGGATCTCCGATGGCAGACACAGTAAGCTACTGAGATCACCCCTGTAGGATAGATAGATTGCTTACATTGCTGCTTCCTCTCATGCCCTGCTTGATGTTTCTCCATATGCCAACGTCATAAGGAAACTCTTGTCGTTGAATCCTCACCTTCACACCATCAGGACCATCTAAAAAGCCACCAAACACCTTTGCACGGCGAAGCAAAGCTCTGTGCCTTTCGATTTCCCATCCTTCGATGGTCGTCGTATTCGACCCTAACGACCATAACGAACGTATCAGAAGTACTGAAAGGGCAAAGAGAGTGAAAGCATTGACGACAACAAGAACAATGAGATGGACGAGCTGGGCCACTGATGGACCCAGATACTTCTCGTGGAACCTTATCAGCCGATCTCGTCATCGAGCAATAAACAACAGTGGACATACTCTTGGTAAATCCCGGCTCTCCCATAGAGCTACTGCCCTGATGTATAGAAAGTAGCCAAGGTAGACCATTGAGGCGCTGGCATAGAAAAGGAAGCGGATGAAGTGCGGGAAGGTGTGGTGCGAAACACAGTTCGCAGTCCACGGGCAATGATGATCCATCTTGGGAATGCATCTAGCATACGCATGACGCGTCAGTGATTCTATTCATTCCACGCCAGAATTGCTGTAACAGTACTTTTTGCATATTTTGCAGTGATGTGCTCGCGGTGGCTTTAGGGCTTCGCATTTGCGGCACCACCGATAACGGGGTGAGGAAGCAGTCTCTCCGCCAACTTTTAAATCGCCTGCAGATGCTGGCTTCCACGCATCAGGTATTTGGCCTGGATCTGTCCAGCAAGCTCGAGCATAGCAGATCCAAATGCAGAGCACCATGCAGTTGAACCGTAGTGACTGCTGGCGGTCGAGTGGAGAAGGATCCAGGTAGAGAAAAAGCCATTGAGACGAGTATGCGAGAAACGCAATCAGAACAGAGACACCAGGGATGGCCCATTTAGAGAGGTCAACCATCTCTGTACACCCACTTATCTCCGCCAAGCTGCCAGTAGGCTTTCGTTGCTCACGTGTTGGGCGTTCTTCATTCGGAACACTTTAGCGCGTCGCGGCACGACCCGGCGCAAACTACATCATCAACCACAAATGATGGCAAGGGACCATAATATAACGACTCATGCCACGAGTTTCCAACTGCGAAGTCACTTAACAGCTAATAATGCCCATTGCTGCTCTGCCTGCAAATACTGTCCGAGTTATTGGCTCCTCACAAGTCCTTACTGACCCTTGCTCGGTAGTGAAGGAGCTCATTGATAACGCACTCGATGCACAGGCTAGCTCGATCTTTGTGGAAATCTCCTCGAACACGCTTGATGTCATTCAAGTCAAGGATAATGGATATGGTATTGGACCAGAGGACAGGTCAATGGTCTGCAGGAGAGCTTGCACCAGCAAAATAAGGAACCTGGAGGATCTGAAGACCATCGGTGGCCGGTCTTTAGGGTTTCGGGGGGAGGCATTGGCCAGTGCTGCGGAACTGAGTGGTGGTCTGGTAGTAACGACCAGAGTCGATGGAGAGTCCGTGGCTGTAAGTTTAAAGATCAGTAGAATTGGGGACATTGAACGGTAAGGTTTTCTTATAGCTTCCAGGAGTCTAGCTTCGCTCATAAGTAATCGTAGTGAGGAAAAGGCTTCACATCCCGTTGGAACTACTGTAAGAGTCATTGACTTCTTGAAACATCTACCTGTCCGCAGACAGACTACCCTGAGATTGTGTACAAAGACTTTGGCAAAGGTCAAACATACCCTCCAAGCTTATGCAATCGCTCGGCCGTCCATAAGACTCTCCTTGAAAATCCTGAAGGCGAAGAATGATAAGGGTAATTGGATCTATGCACCCAGAGCTGGCGCCGGCGTACCAGATGCCGCAACGAAAGTGGTGGATAAAGCCACTGCTGGACAATGCCAATGGATTTCATGGAGCTCGCCTGAAGCTTCGACGGTCGTAGTAGATTCAATGACAGAGACGGATAGCGTTTCAATCGACACTACAAGAGAATCTTCATACCTGGTGGAGGCATTCATACCAAAGCCAAATGCTGGTAGGTGCTTCTACAAGATGACGGTGCACTCGATACTGATCTACGCAACAAGAGGCCTCAGCTATCAGCCATGCAGGCCAGTATATCTCGATCGACTCGAGACCTGTTTCTTGTACACGAGGACTTCTGAAGCAATTGATGACGATCTACAAAAGGTACATCCGTGCAGCGTGTTCAAAGGATGCAGAGAAAATTGCAGATCCATTTCTTTGTATGAACATTGTGTGCCGGCTGGGAAGCTATGATGCCAACATTGAACCAGCCAAAGACGACGTCCTTTTTACAGATCCAGGCCAACTCTTGGCGACACTAGAGACATTCTTCAAATCGGTCTACGGAGAACTTCCAGTGACTAACGGAAAGGAAGCCAGTGGATCAAAACTACACAGTCTATTTAAGAGTCGCAAGAGTGGATTTGATCTATTACTTGCTAGGAAGCCGCAAAGCCCGGATCTTCCCACTTCTTCGGCAATCGATGTGCCAGTAATAGAGACAGGGGACCATGGAAGCTACAAGCACTGCGATCAAAATCGATCCAGCATGGGTGCTGATGAGAATATCGCGCAGGACAATGACCTCACACCAGCGTATATCGCTCCGTCGCACAGGGAGGAGATAGAGCTCATCTCCAAACATGTGCTGGAGCCTCGAGGTAGTCCTCGTGGCCGCAGTCCTGACGCTCAAACCTATCCGTCAACAGAAAGATCTACCTGGCACTTCAGCATGTATGGGGGTGAGGAAGAGGACAGCGAGGAGCTTGACGGCCTGCAGCCTCAGTCCGTACATGAAGCTGTAGACGAAGAAGAAGACTCTAGAGACATCCAAGTGTCGAATCCGTGGACAATAGCAAAGATGAACACCTTCGTCCGTCCAGTACGAAGAGCTGAGCCTGCTGACAACGACGAAGATATCAGTGGGAATGGTCAACTCATGACGCCTGCTCGAGGAATTGGGGGATATGGAAGCGGGACGATTTCTCGCATTGACCTAGTACGACGTGAGGACGAGCATGCCGACATGGAACTCATGACGCCACAACGTAGCCAGCGTTTTCCAACCCCCAGTACAGAAGGAGTCTCTTCATGTCCAGCATGGCAGTTCCCATCCAAGGCTTGGGGTAAAGCACGATCTGAACGTGAAAGTATCAGTAGAAAAGAGCAAGGACATGAGCGGATTCAGGCTGGGGCGCTGGACGACTGGGTTCAAAAGTCTTCACATGTATCCGGCATATGGACCCCAGACAGGTCATTACCACGAAGACCTGCAGAGGGTGAAGAGACTGGTTTTATATCAGCAAGAGTGCTGCCTCATACCGATGGCAAAGACTTGGGTCCTGGCAGTGGCTCTCAACAAGGCACACTCTTGAGCCAAATCCCCGAACTACCGCCCAAGAGGAGGCAAAGTCCTCGAAAGCAGCACCAATCAGGACCAGTGCACAAGCCCTTTATATCTCCAGTCAGAGACCCTCATAAAGTCTGGTTTGAGATGGGACCGTCGTCCCAAACGAAGGCGCACCTGCAAGCTCGATCGAAGAATGCGAAAGCTGCCAGCTCCGCAACAGCCCCAATACAATTCGCGAGCGAAGCCGATGATGTTGTCGAAGAACTCAGCCCGGTCAACTCTACCATCCCACTGGCAGACTCCACCGAGGTCGACCTCGAGCAGCTTATGGATTACGAACACCGGAAGCGTGCCGCAAACCAGGCATATAGAACATCGCTGCGCAAGCCAGCACACTCACCAACCATAAACGCGAGCGGCCCGCGCGTCGACGAATCCCGTCTTTCCTCCGTAAACTCACCACACAGAAACCGCTACGAGGCCGCCAAAGCCGCTCTCTCAACCTCCAAAGACGCAACTGACAATGCCGTCCCACCAATCTTCGCGGAGGGCGACCCTCGGGCATACCTCATGCGCGTCCAACAGCGCGAAGACGTCGCCGGTCGCGAGGCAGTATCCGGAGCGTCCGGCTCGAAAATCCGACGTGCGAGAACGACGATGTTACCTCTGGAGACGGTGGCCGCGGACAGGAGGGTGCAGGATCTCGTGCTCAATCTATCCACAGACGTTCCGTCGATCAAGAAGCGCGAGGGAGAAGTGATGGGCATAGACGATTTTGTCCGGTGTGGAGAGATCGGTTGTGGCTTGTTGAACGTTGTCGAGGACGATGTTAGGGGCTGGGAACAGAGGCTGTCGATTATTTTTCAAAAAGCTTTCAAGGAGAGCGAACCGGGGAACATGGCGAGCTTGGCGTTTGACATCTGGCCGGTCTTGCAAGAGCATGGGGTTGCTCATGCGTAGCGTTTGGCTTCTTTGATATCTCTAGACTCTGCTTTATTTCGGCCGTGTTTGCGTGCAAAAACTTGAAATGGTGCGTCTGGGCTTTTTTTGCATAGCGAGGCGTTGGCTGGGGCTAGGGGTTTTGCTTGGATGATATGATACCACCCTGCGGCTGGATAGATTTTGCATGTTGGAATATTTGCGCTTCGCGTCTTAATGCTGTTATCGTGTAGCTCACGTGCGGAAGAGCAACATTAGAAGAACATTTCCTATCGTAATGACACTGGAACAACCCGGAGTTTGAAGATGCTATCTATCCTTCAAGCTTGACAATTGCTTCGTTTCTCCACCTGTAAGGAAACCCATGCTTGAACGGACGAATGGGTAATCGAACGGAACAGATAAGAGATTATGCCAGCAACTACCCGATACGACCATGCCTTCTTCCATCAAGTCCAGCCACAGCGAACGCCCATAAGGACCATGCATTCATAAGCGTCATAGCTCTTCTCGCGCTCTCTCCAATCCATCCTCAGCTCGCGACTCTCTCACCAACAAGCTCCTCAACCCTCGAATCCCCGCCCCTCGCCCCAATCGACACCCAAACCAACTTCTCCGGCTT
>QQTW01002362.1_pt1 | contig 13643 bp, 14 predicted proteins | sample 1904831 | NCBI WGS metagenome assembly QQTW01 (sample SAMN09435610, study PRJNA476489) | Subsurface metagenome, whole genome shotgun sequencing project. | reverse complement strand
AAGGTACAGGCAAGCCAGCTGCGAAGAACAAAGCTGCAAAATCTACGCAGCAAGAGCATACCGGTGCCAGCGTCGACGATCGCGACGACGAACTCTCCGACCCTCCGGACTCGGACTGATAGGGTATTTCTTACTTCCCAATCACTCCATCCTCGCTCGTCACGTCGGCTCTGTAGAATGCACGTAGGAACAGTGCTATGAGGGTACGGCTCGTCACGGCACTTCATGTCCATCACACCCATCTACTACATCCGAAAAAGTTCAGGATCAGTGTTCTTTTCTTTTCCCTCTTCTACCTCCGCATCGGCATCGATGTCGACAATTTCAATCGCGACTCCCACCCTTCTCTTTCCACGATTCGTCACGGTATGGTATGGTATGTTAAGGCGTTGATACGGGAGACAGCGCGCAGCGCGGTTCACGATAGAGCTCGCGCCAGCGAGCGGATACGTTCATTTGCGCTGATCCGCTGCTGTTCATATTGATGCGTTTATTTCCCTACTTTGCTTCCTGCTATTCCGTTCTGTGATGTTGTCGCGGTCTTTGTATCGTAGGTTGAGTGTGGAGTTATCTACCGGATTCAGTTCCATACGTACATTTACTGTTCAATGCCATTACTTACTCGGACCGGGGTAGGAGATGGTGCCTTTCGGGATGAGTAGATTGACTGTGAGGTGAGGTTCTACAGTCTGTACTTTGGCTTACTGCTCCTAGATCGCCTACCAGCAATTTCGCTCAGGCCGCTCATCCACTTCACATCCCTTCCCCTTCGCTCCGATGTCCAGTCTCTACGAATATGATCCACCTTTACAGCTACCGTCCCATCTAGCGAGCCTTAGCCACAACGGTAGTCACAAGCTCTCTTTCTGCTTACACTGCTGGAGCTGATTGATATCATAGCGTGAGTGCCGACTTGCGTGGTATATGGTTCCCAGGTTTGACTAAACACACATGTTGGATCAGTAGACAGAACCCCATGCCCCAGGGCCCGGCTGGTCGAATAACACCCCTTGAATTCCTCCCAGTAACCTCCCATTACTGCAGAGCCCGTTCAATTTCAAACGTGGTTGCCAAGCTGTACTCGTATCATGATTGTCTATTCTCTGCATACCGTATCTATGTACATACACTGACCCTGACTTGACCGGATCCGATCCGAAAACGATCCGAATCCGACAATCTCTCTCGGTCTGAGACTAAACCAGACTTGGCTTTCCATCGACATGCACCGTAAAGACACCGCACCTGTGCCGCTCATGAATTCGATCTGAAGCCCACACACGTACGCATCGAAAACCTAGGCGGAACCAGAAGCTCACACACGCACGAATGCGTGGATGAACGAAGTGAACAATGTAAGAGAGACGAAACGAACTGGAAGGAAGAAAATGAAGAAAGGTCGCTGAACACTCCATACCCCGAAAAAACACCATGAGAAAATGCCGGTTTTGTTGGGAAAGCAGTACGTAGACGAAGCACGACATGTTCATCGACCCGATCAATGGAAGCTGTGTCGATTAGACGCGCGCCGTAATGAGAGTCGAAAGTATGAGCTGTCCATCGACCCAACCAATGGCAGCGATGTCAGTTGGACGTGCGCCATCATAAAACTCGAATGTTGCGACTGCTGCCTAATTGAAGTAGCAGTCTTTCTGTACGAGGCCGTGCATGCGGTGCAACAGAGCACCTTGCTGCGCCGTCTAGTGATGCAGGAAGGCGGGCGGACGAGACAGCCGTTGTTGGAAATATGCGCCGTGAGTAGGTATGTATGGACGAATGAACAGAGAGTTGAAGGTGGAGCTTTGGCTGGTAAGTTCTATGAACCAATGGATGTGATGGCCCAGGTGAGAGTCCCAGTAGTGCTTTGACGAGTAAGCGAGGCGGATTTGCTGCGCGTTTTTCGCCCCCAACTCAGGCTTGGTTCAGACGTGGGAGGTTGGAAGATGGCGTCGATGCTCCCTAGTTCCAGACCTCATTCTCGATATTCAAAACAGCGTGGTAAGGATACTGAGATCTGACAGGCACGTCTATGGTGCCGTAGTCGAACCCTCGAGCCGTCGACGGATGAGTTCCTGAATCATAACCAAAGACTCCCGCTCCTTTTGCGAGATGCCGATTTCTGGCTGATCGGATTCCGGGGGCGATGGAGGAATCGAAGTTTCTTTGACGCCCTTCACTTTCGGTGTGACGGACTCGGTACACATTGCGACGACTTCCGAAGGTGCCTCAGCCTGTTCCCCGGTGGGTTAGTATTGACGTCATCGACTCCACGATTAACCAATACTTACAATGAGAGTGCCGACGAGATTCTCGACTTGGTCGGTGCTGAGATTGAGGTCGTTGTTTTGTCGCGCAAATTGGGCGAGGTTGAGAGCAGCCTGGCGTTCGGCGAATGGACGCTTCTCGAATGCCTTCTTGTCTGCTTGCGCCTGTGCTGTAGCGCGGAGCTTCTGCTCAACTGCACGGCACGGCATCGCGTGAGTGGGATGCTGAGGGGCGGGTGGTGACTCCAGCCAAGATCTGTTCTGTGGTTAGTACCGAGCTCAGATCTTGCACCATCGTTCTTAGCCATACCTCTTAACTCGATCAATAAAGTCCAGCTTGATACCTCTCTCGGGCAAGCGGTAGACTATCCCAAGCTGTTCTCTCTCATGAAAATCCTCATCGTCGCTGGGCTCATTCTCAATCTCGATGAGGCCGTTGTTGACGAAGCCACGGCGCAAGGCTGTATCAACAATCTTCGCGTTTTTTGGTCTTCGGACCTTATGCGATTGCCCGCCACTCTTGAGAAGTCGCAGCCTGGACGAAGGAATGGCAGAAGTGTCCAGAGCAGCCAACTCGTGATCCACGTGATTCGGACACATCCAGCTATGTTTAGGCTTTGTGCCGGAACCTCTAATCGGCGGGTTGGCCAGCGGAGGATCCAGGCAATCCAAATGCCACTGCAGGTTGCAGAAGTCGCACGGAATGATCTCTTGACGGTTCAGAGATGACTTGCCACAGCGGAAGCACAGAACGAAGTTGCCTTTGGAATCTCTCAGCTTCAAGAGATCTGGTGTTTCATCGTAACCGGCACGTGTCCTAAATCCATGTAAGTTATTGTGCGTATGATTCGGTCGGCTCAGCTGTCATACCTGGTCTTTTGTGTGACGGTCTCCTCATATTCACCCTCTTCGCCGGTTTTGACGCCTTCAAAGTAGTCGCGAATCTCAAAAGGCAGATTGTACGCGACCGGATTCTTCTTCTCTAGATTGGACAAAAGATTGGAAAAGAGACCTCGGGCCGGCTTAGGCGGAGGCTCTCTCTTGGCTTCGCAAATGAAACAAAACCATTCGCCCTCCGGCGGTTTGTTTGGGTTCATGGGCGGATCCAAGCAAGTAAAGTGGAACGATCGAGTGCAGCCATCACAACAGAGTAGCTGCCCACTACCTCCGCAAGCTGAGCAGTAGTCGTTGTTTTCGTGCTGTTTCATTTTGTCAGCGATGACTCAAGATAGATACAAGGGCGGGAAGGTAAGCCAAGAGGAGCAATGAATAGTTGGTAACCAATAAAGGAAATTTGTCGTCCAAATGTTAAAGTAAACTACGTGGGGGGTTGTTTTCTTACATCTTCATTGTCATCCATGTGCCCATAGCCGACCGGGCTGTCCCTCCCACCTCCAGCACGCGCAATACCTGCGATAACACCAGATTTCTTCTTGATGGGTCTGCGTTGTCCGTTCGTTGTTAGTCTCATATCTGGAGATATCTGGTTATATTGAACCAGCTCTGATGGGTGAAAAAGTAGCAAAAGTGGGAACGCATGATTTCTCCGAGCCTAGCGGTGATTCTGGAAAAGCGAGCAACCGCGAAGTGAATGAAAATTGTAGGATGCGAATTCACTGATTGAAAACTTCGCACCCTTTCCAAAAAGTAGATACAGAAGACACAGAAAATGGTAGGACTTACGACATTTTGATGCGAGCAGCTTTTCTGGGCTTGGTGACACGACCAAACTGACTCGGCGTGGCTGATCGCGAGGGACGCTGCGCACCAGGCGGCGGAGGCACCAGAAGCTCTCCCTGGGCAGATGAGGACAGCGACTCGAGGTCCTCGTTTTCATCTCTTGCAGTTTTCTTGCCAGCGCCGTTGCGTAGGCGTGTCTGATGCGTATGCGTGGAGACGGATGGCGAGGGCTTGGACAAGGCGAGCGCCTGACTGGGCTCCCTTACAGTGGGGCTCACACGTACACTGCTCTCGTTGACGGTGTAATCATCAAACGTCTTTTGAAGTTTTGCGCGCTTTGAAGCTAGTGGTTCTTCGACCTCTTTATCGCCTAAACCGGCGGCGGCAGCAGTGCGCTTGAGAGTGTTATTGTTGATGGTGATTTTGGTGGTCGAGAAAGTGTGTAACTTCGGCCCGGGAGATGATTGAGCCTTTGAAGCGGTCATTGGTTGATGAGGTGCAGCTGTCTCGGCAGTGTTGGCGTGGTCCGTTTCCATTGACGGGGCGAAAGTCTGATCCATCGAGGACAATGACGATAACGACGATGTGCTTGACGAACTCCTCGAACGTTTCGAAGGAGGCTCTTCTGGTGCGGCCATGCCGTTGACTTTGATGATTTTTCCGTTTGGTAATTTGTTATTTGTAGATGAGTCTGAATTGAAATTTGAATTTGACGGGTGGCTGGTTGTCGCTTCTTCCTTACTGATGCGATTTTCGCCTGCCGCACCAAGCCGGACACCCTTGGAAGGCGACTTGGACGATGATTTAGATGGCGGACCGATGCCAACTCCTGATGGTCTGCGAGTATTGGAGTCTCTAGCTGAGCCCTGAGCTTTAATTTGCTTTCTTGCCACTCTGATGTAAGCTTGAAAATCCGAGGCTTGACGCGGTGTAGGCTTCTGAGATAACACGGCGTCTAAGAGATCTGCCAAAGTGCGATTACCCAAACTCTCATCAAAGAGTTTCTTGACCGCAAGCCCAAGCGCCGGATTTCCGATTTCGTAGGAACGTGCCACTGCTGAGTTAACGACCGTCTCTAGCCTCGCACGTCCAGCTGCTGTGCGGGAGTTTGGCGTCCCGTGAAGTGAATTTTGAACGAGGGTGGCTTTAACTGACGTGGGTCGTGCGAGGATTTTGCCCGAAGCTTTGGGTGTATAATCTTCATCATCCACTCTCTCACGAGGTAGGGCAGCCTTCACAGGTTTCTCCTCGACTTTGCGTAATTCAGGCCGTTGTGTCGTAGCTGTAACCGTGGGTTCTGGAGAATTAATCCCTTCGTTTACCGCAACAGTTTCTGGGGCCTTCAGTTGCATGAGCCGCTTCGGAGGCTCCGCCTTCACTCTCAGCTTCACCTTCTGTGTCGGCAGTGAGCCCAGTGGTGCCATGTGTTCCAATACACCGTGCCGCTCCAGGCCTTTGTAATCTTCGAAACTTGGTGCGGGATTCCGCAACGGCGGCTCCACCCAGGCATCCATGAAAGTTTTCCTGTCCTTTTTGGCCTGTTCATTTGGCGGCGTCGCATGATCCTTCATTGAGACGTCAAGTGGGCTTGACAAGCGGGATGATTTGTGGAGTGGTCTGGTCGAGGCCATCGTGATGGCCCCCCAACCGTGGGCGAGCGATAGCGTAAACTGGGTCAAGTGTTAGCTTAGGAAGTATTGCCCAGATACTTCCAGCACCGGCGTCAAACTCACGGCTATTCTCAGGCTTTTGGAGGTCGGTAAGGTGTTAGGTCGCGAACAATATCGCGTGTGAAAGAGGTTGGGTTGGTCGATGTAATAACGAAGCGAGAGAGAATTCCGGCTAGGGGCTTCTCACGGCGAAGGATCTCAGGTTGGTAAAACACTGACAGGCTGAACCTCGCTGCTTCAATAATTGTGAATGATGCTGGGTTCAATAATCGGAAGTTTCTAGCGGCTTGATTCAAATATGTCTCCAGACAGAATCGTATGGTATTGTTGATATCACAAGGGTGTGGAGCTCACGGGTGACGAGGGCTTTTATTCGCGTTCCGGGGCAGGTGCTCAGCATAGCACAGCATACTTTCCAGTTTGAGTATCAAGACTTAACACCAGCCTCCTGCTTGGAGTGAATAGAAAAAAGCAAAAAACGATTGGTCGGTGCAGGTAGGCATCAACGTTCAAAAGTGTTATAGACTGCAATTAACTTGGATCTACCCCTGAGTCATATTCCGCGTGGGCATGATCCTTTCACACAACGTTATCATCAACAACAGATTTGACTTTTCCTATGGTATCTTGCTATCTGAAGATGTAGAGATTTCTAAGCCCTGCGTGATTCCAGCCAGAGCCTTGAAACACAACTGCGGTATAACAGACCCGTGCCTTCGCGAAGAAACGCAATCGCCGTGTAGGTGGCAGATACAACATCTGTATCCACAATGCCTTTGGCAGCACCCTAGAGTACGCCTGCCGACTGACGTTAAAAATGCTTAGCAACACGATCTACTATTCCTCCTCGCTTGATTCGCCATCTTCCTCTTCCTCGGCCTTTTTTGCCGGCTTCTTCTTCTTCTTTCGATTTTTGCTCTTAGCACCTGTAGATCGCGCCACCGGCTGCTCGAGAATCTTGAGAATCTCCTCGTCCGTGATTTTCTTCTCAGTCTTGTACTTTGACAAATCCGGCGAAGGAGGTGCGCTGAGGCGAACCAGACCATTCTTGGTGATTGCTGCGAAATCATTAGCTATTCTCATCGTTCAAATACTCAATTCCCAGATGGGTTTCGTACCAACGGTGCTGAGCAGCCTAGCAACGGGCTCGCCATCCTTGTCGCCTACGACTTCATATTGTCTCAGTACGTTCGAGCGCACACACTCCACAACGCCAACCTTGGCAGCGCGCTCGTCCTCGAGTTGTCGCAAGCTGAAAGGGAAGGTCCCGAATTTTTTGACAATCTCGGAGAGTATTTGCCTAGAACTCGGCCTCTTCAGTCCGTACGTTATGGTTGTCCGTCGGTGTAGGGTTGAACGATTGGGCAGTGTCTTGACCTTGCCAGTGCCTAGACTGACACCCATCTCCACCCCCCAGACCTCACCAACCTCTGGTACACCCTCACCTTTACTACCCTCGCTGGGTGCAAGGACGATTTTCTTCTTCCCCTCAATCTCATTCCTTTCGAACAGCCAGCACGTAGTGCTTTCAACCAGACTGCAACCGTAACTCTTTGCCACCTTGTCAAGTAGTGCTGTGATTTTTGATTGGGTCATGGGCTTCTCCGCTGCCGCCTTCTTCTTCTCCTCATCGGTACCAGTGGCCAACAGACCGTGAGGTATTATCAGTCGTAGAAGCACTTCATTGGCGTAATGTGTCGCCAGCAGCAGATCTGCCTCTCGAGCGGAGTGAGTGTCGTCTTCGTTCTTCTCCGATGGAATGACAATGGTATCGCAGACTATTGCTCCGAACCCGTCAATCTGTGCGCCTAATTGTATCTTTATGACTTCGGCCGGTTTGAGGGTAGTAGAAGCTTCTTCGACATCGGACGAAAGCGGAGTGTATGGCGTGACGAATGAGCTTGGTGAGACCGTGGTAGGATGGGATATTCCTGTACAGATGAACTCATCAGCGAAGTAACTGCCTCAAAATCCTCCTCGACTCGAACCTTTAGAGATTTTCTTGCCCTTGTAGACTTTCGCTACCTCCTCTTCTAATAACTTGTCACCCTTTTGGCAGATATCCAATATCTTCGCCCCTTCAACACACCATCCTGTCCATCACTCAGTGAGCTTTGTATCCACCGACATTGATTTTTGAGAGCCTACCCGTCACCGCTTCCAAGACTTTGTGAGAAATCTGGGCAGCCGTCTTGTACTTGGTGAGTGTGTCTGGATTGTTGAGAGAATAATCTAAACATCATGCAACGGTCAGCGCTGCAATACACCGTAATCAGATATGCTTACCTATCTCCCCATCTTCGGCCATGACTAAATTGGCACTATTGCGCTGGGTAGACAATCGGTAGGAATGCTTCAGAAAGGAGTGAGGGTGAAGCAAATGGACGGTCGTGTGAGCTTTGGAGGGGCAGTGTGTTTGTGTGGGGTGCTTCGGGTGAAGCCTAATGCCCCCGACTGACTGGCTCGTTTAGATCACGCATGAGCCGTGACTTCGAAAACAACCACCCACCCACCTCATGGAGCTGCAACTACGTACGGTACTTCGTCTGTCCAGTGATCTATGTGGTAGAAAGATCAAAAATCTGTCAGCTCCTGAAGCGTGTACTAAGCTGAAATTCGAAGCTGAGACTCGTGACTTAACGCCGATCTCATGAAGCACTATCAATGCACAGAATTGGAGAAGTCGAATGTCATTGAGCTCTCGAGCTTGAAGGCGTACAATGACAGTTCTTCACGCCACTGTCAATCATGGTGGTCAGGCGACCATGACGGAAACAAATGCTGTACCGGTCCGTGTCCTGACTCAAAACATCCGCTACGCTACCGAATCTCCTTTCAAGGGAGAAGAGCCGTGGGCTATTCGAAGACCCCGTTTGATCAACGAGCTACGTTACAGTACACTCTATAACCCAGAAGCGTTTGTGTGCCTCCAGGAGGTGCTGCACAGCCAACTGATCGACATTGACTTGGGCTTGAACCGATCGAATGGTCCCGCTCATCCACGGCCAACAGTATCAGAGTGGGCTTATATCGGAGTCGGCCGGGATGATGGTCAGGAAGCTGGGGAGTACTCTCCAATCTTCTACCAACCCTCCAAATGGGAATTGGAGATGTTCAGAACAGTCTGGTTATCAAAGACGCCCGAGGTCCCATCAAAAAGTTGGGATGCTGCTTCAATCCGGATACTCACCATCGGCAGATTCAAACACCGTGAGAGCCAAAGGACGGTGATCGCCATGAACACCCACCTTGACGATCAGGGTCCGGTGTCGAGATACGAAGCGGCGAAGATCATTTTGCAAGAGGTTGAGGGCCAGGCGAAGCCTGACTCCGGCAAACGTCTTCTGCCGGTATTTCTCGCTGGGGATCTGAACAGTGAGCCAGATCAGGAGGCATACCAGCTTCTGAATGATTCCAAGTCTTCATTAATAGACTTGAGAGACTCGATCCCCCCGAACGATCGGTATGGTCATCACGAAACCTTCACGGGATTTGGATATGAGAACGAGCAGCCGAAGAGGATTGACTTTGTATTCATTGGTCGAGTAGAATCGACAGCATCATCATCATCGTCATCATCATCAGTTGTAGGCCAGATACCGGAGGCAACTTTCAAAGCACGAAGCTACTCCGTGCTCGAGAACAAGTTCGACGATGGCGTTTATATATCTGACCACCGTGCTGTGGTCGGCGATCTGTTGTTAGTCTAGTCTGGGCGACAAACATTTGGACTGCTTGCTTTGATCTCAAATATAAGAAGTTCATGATAATAGACATGGGCATATAATGTATACGTGCAGTGGCTCGATCCACTGGGACAAACCAGTCAACCCAAGTGCAGCAATAGCATGGGCCTGAAACGTCGTACTCGTTTTCCGAGGAAGGGGGAAGGGTAAGAGGCGTAGCGTGTTCAATGTAAGGTAGGTAGTAAGTAAAGTATTCATACCTAAGGTAGGTAATAATGTCTTACCTGGTACGAGTACTCGTAGACATCTTGGTCTCCTCTCGTCCCGCTTTTTACTGCACACCGATCAGCAAGGCATGACGAGGCAGAATTAGCAAATAGGAATCCATAACCGGCTAATAAAGAAGAGTACCTGCCAGTAGAATTATTACTACTACATACGAGTACTGCTGATGTGTCAGTGAAGGTGAAGGTGAAGGTGAAGGTGAAGGTGAAGGTGAAGCGTGGGAGTGGTTGGGCTGGGCTGGGCATTATTATTAACTTACAGTACAGTATTTTATCCCTGATTTGATTCCATTCCTTGGTCTCCCGGGATTCGGCAGTTCTTGCGCCTTTTCGATCCACAGAGGGAGGTCATTAAATTCACGCCTTGACGCGATTATCGCCGCGCCCATTCTAATAGCCTGGTATGTGTGTGTATTGTGTTCCTCGTTGTCTTTGTTCCTTTCCATCTTCCTATTCATGATGGCTTTTCCTGTCGGTTTGATGGGATTCGCTGCAAATGCGCACGATTGTTCTGCCGGCAATGTGTCGCGCAACGGAACGGCTGCCTCACAAGTCACAAAGCCCGTCGTCAATAGCACGACGGTGGAAGTGGCAGCGCAGGGAGGTTGGAATCGCTCATTGCTGACTATAGTGATGATAGATTGATGATGACCTGATGAAACTCCTCCGCTGCCGACTACTTTTATGCCCACCCTCAACCGAGCCATCTACAACAGGCTCCGGTGACAATGCCATCACCCATCCCGGCGCAGCCCCAACCAAATGCGCAATCGCAGCCCGAAGACGGTATTGACTTGGAGGAGAGAAATGGGGCTTCCAATGGTAGCCTATCTGGAGGTGATGTTGGATCACTTGTGAATGGAGATTTGGGTCTTCCCAACGCAGACCAGCATAATTACAGCAATGATGCAATTGGTGCGGGCAAGGAGAAGGCCAGAGCGGTACTCGCAGCATCTGGTGTTACACTTGGCACACCTGCGTCAGAGGAGTCATCACCGCTGAGACCGGAGTCACCTGCTGCGCAAAATGGGATCGCGAATGGCAATGGCCAGGCCCGGAAGCGCTCCCGGTCTGGCTCTCGGATCCCGTCAACTGGACTCCCCCACCGGACTCGTGAAAGCGCAGAGAACCTGAAGCTGGAGCAGTACGTCTACCGTGATTTCATCCACGCGGCAGCCCTGAACCGAAAAATGGCATCGCAGGGTGCCATCATTGATTCCATATATCGGGAGATAAAGTATTACAAGGAGCATCATCAAGAGAGAATGATGAACCCAGCGAGAGTATTCGGACCGGGTTATGCAAGATACGGCAATGGCTACACAGAGACCAAGTCACGAGATGTCCAAGTGCTTTATCCCACTCAGCGAAAGCGCCCCGGCGGGAGGAAGACGACAGAGCTTCGTATCCCCAGGAAGGAGAGGTCGATACAAGCCGAACAGATAGAGGAATTAATTCCCGTTCGCCTCGACATTGAGTGGGACAAGATCAAGCTCCGAGATACTTTCACCTGGAACCTTCACGAACGAGCCATTAAACCAGAACTCTTCGCCGAACAATTAGTGGAGGACTTCAATTTACCTCCTGAATCAAGTGCTCCGATCGTCCATCAAATCTGCCAAAGCCTCTCGGAGCAGATCCGAGATTTCTATCCGCAGGTATACATTGATGAAGAAGCCCTTGACCCCCATTTACCATATCATGCCTACAAAGACGATGAAATGCGAGTTCTCATCAAGCTCAACATTACCATCGGACAAAATACACTGATGGACCAATTCGAGTGGGAGATCAACAATCCGCTGAATTCTCCCGAGGAATTTGCGAAGCAGATGACCAGGGACCTCTCCTTGTCAGGCGAGTTCACCACGGCGATTGCACACTCGATTCGGGAACAAAGTCAGCTGTTCACGAAGAGTCTATACATCACTGGGCATCCGTTCGACGGCCGGCCTGTAGAGGATGCCGATCTAAAGGCTGGCTTCCTTCCCTCGCCTCTGCCCTCGCCTTTCCGACCATATCAGGCTGCCAAGGACTTTACTCCTTACCTGTACGAGCTGAACGAGGCGGAGTTGGAACGGAATGAGGTTTCCATGTCCAGGGAGCAACGACGACAGAAGAGGTCCGTCAACCGACGCGGTGGCCCCGCGTTACCTGATCTCAAGGATCGACAACGCACCGTTCGAACCTTGGTTGTTTCTTCCGTCCTACCCGGTGCTGCGGACTCGCTCGAAGACAGTAGGTTGTTCAAGCGCACAGGAGGCACCTCGGGACGAGGCAGGCGTGCTACAACAGGCCAAAGGGATGGCGTCGACGATTCTGGAGAATCAGAGAGCGAGGACTCTGCACCGGATTCCCCGGCGATTCCATCCCACCTCCTCTCCGGAACAGCCAGGACAAGAGGAATGAGAGGTGCGGCGACAGCAGCACAAGCCGCCATGCGAGCGAACTTTGGTCGGTCCGCAACGCCAGAAGCTTCCTCATTACATCATCACGAGACACGAACGTCGGCGCGTAGGATTGGTGGTCGTGACTACAGAGAAGAGAGCATCGACGAACCCACCACAATGATAGTCAAGTTACGATTACCCAAAGAGAAGTTCCGACAATATCTGCGAGAGCGGAAGGCCCGACCAAGGCCTCCCGAACAGCAAGCGCCCTACGCATCTACCCCATACAACACACTTCACCGCTCTCAAAGCAACACATCCGGCCAGGGCACACCGGCGCCTGGATCGATGGGTCCTCCTCCACCCACGACAGCCACACAACAACAGCAACAGCAACACCACCCATCAACACCAAACCAGCAAAACGGCGCACCCCAACCACCAGCAGGCCCCACCCCGCCAAACAACCGAGCAATTCAATACGGCCGCGTCGACGCAACCTTCCCTCCCGGCCCCGGAAACCCCCAGGTAAACCCCTCTCCCCGCCATCCGCACCTTCCCCAAAGCCTCCACTAACCCCTGCCTAGCCCCCACCGCCAGCATGGCTTACAAACAGCCTCTCGGCCCTCCAAACGCGCTACCCACGCGACTCCTTCGAAGGAATGATGCGCCACACCGCCGTCGACATCTTCACCGACCAACCGCCCAAACAACCCATCGACCCGGCCAACCCGCCGCCCAATATCAAGTATCAGTATTTTCCCAGATTGCGCTGTCATGATTGTCCCGGGAAGCTGTATACTCCTGGTCCCGGGATGAGCGTGGAGAATTTCGAGGTCCATCTCAAGAATCGGCATCATCGGGAAAGGGTTGAGAGGAGGGTTAGGGGCTTTTAGTGTTTTGGAGGGAGAGGGGTGTTGGGAGGGGAGGAAGTTATGGAGTCGGAGTCGGGGTCGGGGGTTAGGGCGATCAGATGATGAGTTGTCTCTTGTTGTCGTTACCGCGAGGGTGGGGGTTCGCCTTTGTCCTTGTAGCATATCATTCGGGGGTCGGTGGGGATTTTCGCATTTGGGGCGTCAGCGGTGGATCTCGTGGCTTTATCTATCTTTTTCTTGCATCGGACTGAGCAATTAATGGCTTGAGAAGCTACCTCCCCATCCTATTCACGGACACAAGCTTCTGGTGTCCTTTCACAATCCGTGACGTAGACTGGTCAGGCGGAGCGGATGTAGAATACCGGATTCAACATCAGAGGTACTATGGTTTTTGTCCTGGCGATTTAGATGGACGATAGGTACATCGTCAAGTTATCTCCCTTTCCTTCCCTTACCTTGCCTAACATTTTGGAAAACACTCCCCTCCACAAACGGCTCAATCTTAACTTACTACCCAATCTCCCAACCACACAGAAACATCCTCCCTGCAATTATCTTTCAACGTACTTTCCAACCACAACGTCCAAATCCAATCCTCATCCCTCCGCCCCCTCTCATCCATCCATTCATCACTTTCTCCCCTCAATTACGTTCAAAGCACTCACCATCACGACTCTCCAACCAGACCGAACACAAACGCAAACAGAACAACACCCTCAAGACCCATAAGCCTGCCGATACCAAATCCCATCACTCCAAGTCGGCGTCTGCCACATTACTCCTTCACCCTCACC
>QQTW01002361.1_pt1 | contig 13645 bp, 14 predicted proteins | sample 1904831 | NCBI WGS metagenome assembly QQTW01 (sample SAMN09435610, study PRJNA476489) | Subsurface metagenome, whole genome shotgun sequencing project. | reverse complement strand
GTCGACAGATGGACCAGGCCCGGGGCGGATTTTGTGAGTATCCTCCAGTGAGGGTACGAAGTGCACTGATTTGGTATGGACCAAAGAAGTCGAAGATGACGACACTTGTTGTCCGTTCAAAAACATGCTCACAGACCTTTTCAAGATGGATCGCCTTTTTGGCTCAGAGGCTGGACCGTTCCTCTTTGTGGCCTCGAGCATGTCCGCAAGGGAGTTGGTCCTTCGTGCCTCAAGTGATGAAGATGCGGCTGGATTTTGATCCACGCAACGCAGGAAGCGAGTATGAGAACCAGGACGCTTGTGAAATTCGATGACAATCCTTGGCCATTCTCGGATGAGAGTCTCTGTGACAAAGCCTGCAATGGAGACTCTGGCGACTCCGTCTGAAAGTTCAGCATGGTGTGCGAACTTTGGATCTGTGCGATCGAGGTAAGAGGTAGGTATGGACAAGGAGTTTGGGCGATGGCAGGAGGGTTCGAGTGGGATGGAGTTGGTGAGATTGGAAAGTAGAAGGGGTGCGAAGATGACGCCGAATGCTTTAGAAGTCATTGCTCCCATCCGGTAACCACTGACCTGTTCCATTGAATGATGGCCGGTCTTGTCAAAATCTTTCTGCAAAAATGCAAGCAAACCGAAAACGGTTGAGATCAGACACACTCTGTGGCATGACTCGAGCTGCAAGAGGATGGTGGCAATCCTCTCCGTATCAGCAAGGGGTGCAGATGAGGTCGACCCGGATGCATCGGAGGCATCGAAGGTGATGCAGTCCCTCAGAGCTGAGAGCAGTCCGACTGATCCAAGGATACCGCCGTCCAGTTCGGCCAGAAGTCTTTTGAAGACGGAGGCAACATCATGTGCCGTAAAGGCCACATCTGCCGGCAGGGAAGCAATTCGGATGGTCAATTCCACCTGGCTGGAGTCTTGTTCCTCCGGCTGAATCCTGGTAACCAAACGTCTGTGGAGGGTGTCGACAATCTTTGACTGTCCTGGCACACGAAATATGCCTGGTGTCGTGAGGCCTATGACTCGTTAATAAGCAGGTCGAAGGATCCCAGCAGTGCCGAGGTCGGAAAGGAGAGTACTTACCATGATTCATGAGGTACTCAGCAGTGGCTGCCACTGAGGTGGGAACGCAGAGGGGTGTTCTTGCGACCGAGGCAGGCAGGTGAACCAGGTTTATACCCCCAAGACGGGACGTCGAATCAAGCGTTCGGGACTTGCACACCGCATTGGAGCGTTGATGTGATTGTGATTGGTGACTGCGTTTGTGGACGATGAACTTGCGTCCGAAGTGACGAACAAGCCATCCTTTTGCCCTAGATGAATCCATCCATCAGCTATCCATCGACTGATAGGTCTCGACGGCCAGTATCAGCAGACTTACCAGCAGTAGAGCCACAGGAGGCCGAGCCTGCCAGAGATGGCAGTCAAGACTCGGTCGGCGAGGGAGAGATACAGCATGAGAATTGGGAGAAGGAGCCATCTGAGAAGGCAAGAGGCGAACATTTTGATCAGAGTGAAGAGCATTGAGTACAACTATGCTTTCGAGAAGGCAAGAATCGAGCAACTGTTTGGGTTGGAGTGTAGAACGCTCTTTTCACGGATTTGCTTCTGGAAGTAACAGAGTTGTAAGGAGCAGAAAGTTTTCAGAGGAAGGAGCCCGTTAAGTAGGCAGAATTCCGGTGGCCGGACAACCGTGACAAACGTAGCAAACCGCTCGCACAAGCACTCGAGCGCTCAACCATCAAGAAACAACCCCACCAATCAGCCGAATCACAGTTCAATGCTGTGCGAACGAGGCGGCTGGGGTCGTAGTATAATCATGCACTATGCCCAAGGTGCTTCGACAGGAGTAGGGTGACTGCCATGATGCGTAATGCCAGTGATGCCGAGGAGAACTCAATGCTCTTCCCCTTCCCCTTCCAGTAATACATACTCGAGGATATCGCCGAGCGTGAGAACACCCTTGAGTTTGCTAGATTCGTCAATGACGATGAATCTGTGCACTCGTGATTTGCGGATGGTGTCGAATAACGTGTCGAGCCGATCGATCATTGAGCAAGTGTAGATGCCCGCAAAATCCTGCAGCATAGGTCAGCAATCGCTCTACCTGTTGGACCGGTGGGGTGAGAGGGTGGATACAGACCTCGGATCTTTTCAGTATCGCATCGCCAACACTCAGGTTCAGGTCGTCGTATACGCCACCTTTGATCAGTGTTATGACGTCCACAGCCTCGAAAGCGTTAATCACGACGCCTGCGCGTGTTAGCAATACAGACATTGGGCGGCATTCGGGTGCTCACCATCCTTGTCCAGGATCGGCACACTCGATATGTTCTTCTTCACCAACATGTGGATCACGTCCATGACAGGTGTGTCCATGTGAGCAGTCTGAAGCCCATCGTACGTGCCGACATTTAACTCCTTCAAGGGCTTGCGGAGCTTCTGCGTTTCTTTCACATTGACGGCGACAAACTTTAAAATCCTATACTGCGTCACGACGCTGACGACCATTGCCCGACGAGTCTCGTCGTCGATATCGACTAGCGGGATCCGACGAGCACGAGACTCGAGCATCCTCCGACACGCTTCGTAAAGCGGCCGATCAGGGTGTATGGAGACAGTCTCAATGGGCGTTACGCCAAGGGCTTTCTCGACATCTATCACAATTAGCCTCTACAGCAGCAAGCAAAGAGCAACAACACGATATACCTCGGAGACTATTCAGGCGGAACTGATCAACTTGAGCCAGCGCATCAGGGTTTTGCCAGTAATATTGGATAACGTTGATATAGTCCGATGTCGTCAGCAAACCAGCAAATGTTGACGTTTTCGAGTCCCACAGAGGTGCAGACACAATCCCTGGACAACATGGTGAGTTGATTGGTGAAGCAACTCTAACAGTTGGATCAACGGACCATTTTGTATCAAGATGTTCAAGCTCTTCTTCACCAAGAGCGACGTATCAAAGACAATCAGTCGAAAACTCAACGGGAGAACATCATAACTTGTGCGGACTTTGAGGAACGCCCTAATTGCTCTCTGTCAAGGCGGGCAGCGTCAGCGCACAACCTCGACATGATAACAGATCGCGTCGGAGCGCGGCCGGGCAGGGTTTGGATCACCGTTCGAAACCGGTGAATACTTACAAGACTCTCCAGCTGCTCCCGGTCGATGCGACTCAACGGCTTGGCTGGAGGTGTCGGCCGAGAATGAGCGCGTAGGCGCAGGTATGAGGACGGCTGCACAAATCCAGGACCTTCCTGACCGCCGCTCCCTGCAGTGTTAGCAGAGGCGGAAGAGGTGGCCTGGAGTGGCGGCATCGCCGCAGGATCTCCTTCGTCAGGTTCTAACATGACTGCTAGGTTTGTGTTGAAGCAGGGATAGCATGGGGAAATTTTCTTCACATTTCGCGGCCCAGTACCAACAACTGAAGGCGTTTACGACCCTTGGAATGAGCATACGCTACAGAACGTCAAGACAACCGAGTGAACTGGTTCAGTTCCATCTGCCAGCGGAGTATCCATGGATGGTAGGGACTCCATCGAGGCCCGCGGTCATTTTGAGCAGTTGACGTTGGATTTTGGTCCTGGTAGACTAACCCGTAATTGACTAGCTTTCTGCAACCCTTTACTCATTAGAGCTAATCCGCACGCGACCAGGTTCTTTACGACTCCATCATACGAACGCGCTCTGTTTGGGGAAAAGCACTGCCTCCAGAATCCAGATGTCCTGTTCGGCGATCCAAAGAGGTTTACGTGCTACTGCTCTATGTCTACGGATGGGGTCTTGATCGACTCTATCTCTCTGACTGGAATTGGTCCACGGGATGCTTCTGTGAAGAGTCGCATTCGTTATTGTGGCGTTTTCCTCGTCATGTTCCTTTGTTCACATCCGTTTCTACAGAAGATAGAGCTCGTACAGGTATGGAACATTCATTGGCACACAAACAGATACTGCGACTGGCCCAGAAGAACGCCCTTCCAAACTTATCGCTGCCTGACCATCTAATGGGACCACTATACCGGACTCCGCAACAAAGGTTTCAACGCTCCCAATGGCATATGCTGTAGGATTGGACAATCAAGCGCGCTGCCATTTCAAATTTGTACACAATGACATGAGTAGGATCAGGAGCGAACACCATTCATCGAACACCATCTGTTACTGCAAACGGTGGAGGCACAACATCGGAGGCAGAAACGACGAGAGCATTCGCCGAGTTTGCACTTTCTGCCCACGGTAACCGACGAATGCAGTTCGAAGGCGTAAGCGTGAGGAAGCTGTAGCCCCAGCTCACCTTGATCCTGACTTGAGCGGCTCCACGTCCATTTCCGGGCCGGGCTCCTGTTCTTCGACAATCATGTCCGCATTCCCCTTGTCTGGCTCTTCGCCTGCTTGACTAATTCTCTTCTTGGCTTCGGAGACGATGGCATCTGCTTCACTTATACCTCCTCTGACCGATTCAGGATCGCCATCCACGCCGATAGTTGACTCCGTCTTCCTTTGCTTGAGGGCCTTGTTGTCAAATCGGACTATCATACATGATAGGTTGTCTGTGGAGAATCGAGTCAAGGCGTGATCGACCAGCTGTTTAGATGCTGCCTGGGGATCGGACGTGTGGCGGACAAGATCAACGGCTTCTTGATCGGAGCACACGTCCCATAGCTGAATAGCGAGTCAGCAAGCTCCACAGATTACACATCGCAAAGAGTTCTTACACCATCACAAGCCAATATAAGGAATTCATCCTGATCGGGCTGAATGACAGTCTCCGTGGTGTAGGGATGACCAGTTACCAGATCTTTCATATACGCATCTCCTAGCGCTCGAGTCACAGCCAGAACGCCGTTTACTCGGTTATTGAGAATGAGCCCTCCAGCATTGGCAACCCTTTTACCCTCATTCTCGTCGCTGCCTTTGTGATCGTACGAGAGACGAAGTGCTCGGCCATTGCGGCAGAGGACGATGCGAGCATCACCAACATTGGCAGTATAAAGCACACGTTGTCGCGTGGCCGACTCCCGAAGCCGCACTTCCGCTGGAGCTTCGCCGTGGTCAGGGCGTCCGTCATGTTGTCTTGATTCGCTACTCTTCACCTCCGCTTGTCCCGCTCCCGAGCCCGTCGTTTCCCTGGGAACGGCCTGATTTGACGTCGAGTCAGCGTTGGCCCTGATAGCTGCTGCTGTGGCCGGCGCGATTGAGGATGACCCGGTGGCAGACTGCGAGTTGGGAACCCTGTCCTCCCATCTCAGAACCGCGATCACGGCCGTGCAGCCGCTGTTTTTCACTGGCAATTTCTCGAGCTGTTGGTCAACGCTAGTGAAAGTGAGATCCAGAAGCTCGGGTATAGGCGTGTTCGGATTGCGGCGGATGTTGTCCTCTAATATGACATGTAACTTCTTCCCGCACCAATCTGCGGCAAACGTGCCGGCGTGTCCGTCAAAGATTGCAAAATAACCGTTGTCAGTTTCCAAAACCGGAGGCACGTCTGACCGAACTGAGCTCGAATCAGATGGAGGCGTTCTGTTCTTTGAGCCCGATTCAGAACCGAGTGCCGGCGCAGGAGTGCTGAGAAAATTATACAGGTAGGCGTGCGTGTCTTCCATGGTTCTCCGGCATTTCTTGTTTTTGTCTTCAGTGACACCGACTCGGAAAGTCGATTTCGGACCGGGTGCAGATTCACCGGCAGAGTTGTTCAGCGAGCCTTGCGGCACGCTCAAAGCCGGATCCCCTTTTCCTAGCCTCTGTATCGGAGACTGTCCGGCTTTTTCGGACACACCTGAAGCTGATGATGCCGAGGAGCTGTGAAGATGCAGCGACTGTTTCGCGCTGGAAAGTATATCTCTGGCTTTTGCGACTCCGCTACTCCTCCTCTTCTTCTCGACACCAGAAGTGACCTCCTCCCCATTCTTCGTGCCCGGTGGACTACCGGCACGGCTTGTCCTCTTCTCCCCACCACTGTTTGCATCGGTGGGGCTCGCGAAGTTTGTGGAACTCTGCATCTCAGTGGAAGAACGCGCTTCCTCTGTCGCAGTAGCCTCTCTTCCAGGTGTGGCAGAGGTGCCGAACATCCTGCCCAACAGACCTCCCTGGCCGGAGAAGCTCCGCCGCTTGTTACCTGCCAGATTGTTGACTTGAGGAGCTCCGAACTAACTCCGTATTCTTAGGGCGAGTATGATGGTACAATAGACAGGTATACGTGTCGTAGGGCGAAATAGGAGAAGGCTGTAGAAAGGTTAGCCAACGAGCACGCGCGACGTGACTGCTTTTATGACTGCGATAAAGCAGAGACTGAAATACCTAGTTTGCACGAATGACTGATTGCGGTTCCCAAAATGCGCCAAGCCGGTTGCCCTAGTCCAAACAACGGCACAGAAGCCCAGCAGAGGTGACGAGGATACCTAGGTGTGTGCTCGTACCAGCCACGGAAGCAGACGATCACGCGTCTCTACTCAGTACTATTGCAGTGTGTCCAAGCACGCGGGTATAAGTTATCGACAAGAGGAAGGCAAAAGGGCTTAGGCGCGCAGGAGGAATGGTGTTCGAATGACGTAGCGTCTGTGACAGTAGGGTGCTTGCAGTATCGTCGAAACAGATAATCACAGCAGCGGATGTAGGAATGAGTATTGTGAATATGTTATCTTGTAAATCTCAGTAGATTGACGGCAAAATGCTTGTTCGGCAAGCCCGTCGTCAGAACCTGGGGCACACCGTGAGCTAGTGTCCTCGGCGAGCCCCGCATGCGGAGGATCAATTGATTGGGAGTTGCAGACCAGAGGGGACTCTTACACAGACTGCTCGCAAATGCACAACTGGAGTAGGCCCGAATGCTGAGGCGGATACTTGCCAACACCTAGGATGATGGACTTTGGAGACTGAGGTCGTCACTCCGCCAAGTCATGCCTCTGCCTCTGGAATCTGGAAGTTGGCATTATTGAAACGGCGCTAAAGGGGTTGGACGCGCAAGGATGAAACGCACCTCTGCGGCTAACTGCGGTAATGCGATCGAACACTTCATCGTAGACTCAAAGTCTCTCTCAAGGTTGGCCCTTCGCCTCATAAGTTTGAGTCTCCTGAGCCATGCCCATGGATGACAGGCGTAACGAGAAATTAGAATCGGAATCGGATCGGCCTGGGTGACGTCGCATTGTTCGCCCCACTACTCCGTACTCATTTCACCCCACTACGCGTATGTTCTTTGGTCACTGTTGAAGAACCCTAACCTCGACAGGTATACCGAGTCCCCAATATCAGAAGCAGACAAAGAAAACTCGCATGATGGATACGGACACCAGGGCTTAACAAAGCATCACTGTGTTTAGAGGATCGGAAAATGCGTCATGACGCCATATCAGCGGCTATATACACAGTACAGGCATCAAAGTGATCAGAATCCACTATGAGGTGATCCAGTATCTTCCGCCCAGCGCCGTGTTATTGTCAGAAACCATTAGTACCACCTCATCTCTAGTCAGCAGAACCTTAGTTTTCTGCTTTCACCTTCTCAGGCTATCCAACCGTGCTTGAAGATCGTCGTCGCCTGAATCTCCTCCGCCGATTGCCTGAGCAACTCTCCCATCAGACACTGCGGTGCTTTGGAGGCCCGATGGTGTCTCGCCGAGCTATATGAAGTATTAACGACCCTGAGATCTGTATGCGAACTAGAGCGACGAACCGCTTGGCCCAAATCGACTCCGATTTCGTCCAGCACCTGATTCACCACTTCCTCCCCCTCTTCCTCGTCCTCGAGGCCTGTCACGTCATCGATTGCGTCGTCCATCATCTCTTGTCGCTGGTCCATGATGTCGTTCTCCTTCTCGAACTCCATCGCGATCCGTTGCAATGCCGGAAGATTCATCTGCCTGTTCATGCTGCCCAGTAATGACGTCGCGCCCTTCATTGACTGCATCATCTGTTCGTTGCTTCTCACGGTCTGGAAGCTGTTAGTCACTGGAGCCAATGAAAAGTGTGACTCCATACCTGTATCCGTAACGATATCGCCTGGAGCTGCGTCCGCATTTGGTAAAACTTTTGTATATATCTGCGAATCCACCACATGAGCATGGTGTCACAGCTGGTGCTCCGCATGCAGTATGAGGTGGCGTTACCTTCTGGTCCTGACCAGATCCTTTGCCTGGATTTTGAGAGGTCCCATCTGCCCATTCTTGGCGCTCTTCTTGATGTCCTGCACCAGCTTCTTCTCTTGATTCTCCAACTTTACCCGCTCACGATCCAGCTCGCGCTGCGTCTTCTCGAGAGCTCTCTGATGTTTTCGCAATCGCTCGGCCGGCGTCATTCGCTTGCCAAAGGCCCATTCTACGATCTAGCATACCAGCTGTTAGACAACCGATGAAGCATACCGGGGAATCGAACTACTACTTGCATTCATGTTGGCGTGATGCGGGAGTGCCGTCTACTCGGACGCGTTCAGGTGAAGCTCTTCGCTTGATTCAATTTGTCGTGAGTATTGTAAGAGTCACGCCGAAAATTATTGGCATCTTGGTTATCTTGCGTAAATGGATGCGAACCTGGCCTGGTCTTGGAGCCTGAAGGACCGAGCTTGTGAATTCCGTCGGGCTTGTACCTTAGTACCTTTCTTGCTGTCGCCACATCCATCGTGCCGAGCGCAGAGTGCCACTTTCATCAACCTGACAACTTCGACGACCTTCCATCCTACCGATATTTCTCTCCTAAACGTCGGCATCAACGGCTTCAATCCGCCAGGAAATGCCTGCACCAACTCGATCGCGTGCAAGAAACAACCGCTAATGAGCGACACACATCGGTTCGGCGGACGCGCCGGCGGACGCGCAGGCGACGGGTCCTCCGTCGGCCGTGAGGATGACAAGGAAAAGTCCGAACGCCCCCACTCGACCTCTGGTCAGCCAAGCGATGCGACAACGGACTCTGGTTTCCACTCGGAAAACGGGGAGGCCAGCTCCTGTGATGGCCGCGAGGACAAATATGAGATGTCGAACCGCTTTCACCCGACCTCTGGCAGGCCAAACTATATGACAGTGGGCTCTGGTTCAACCTCGGAAAGCGCAGCTCAACTCGCAGCAATTTTGGAGGACTCGGGCTACGGCAGCAGCTACCACGAAGGTGCCGCAAGTGCTCGCATGTGGGATACGACTTTGGCAGAAGACCGGCCGATGCCCGTCTTTAGTGAAGGTCATGTTACCTGTAAGTCTGGCCACGTCTGACGTGCTCAGAAGCGGCAACAGCGGACTGACAACAGCTGTTGTAGCCGATAACGATCGCCGTATGCTTGCGAGCCACATTCTTCAGCTGTATTAGTAGGTTTCTTCCGTCCAAGTCGCAATAGTTATGTGTATTCGACCTAATGGAATGTAGTAACCAGAACAAAACGGCACTTGCTCGAGCCATCACACAGACGATTGAGACTTTGAAAAAGCTTCAGGGTATGAATGCCCAATGGCCGGCGCATTACCCTTCTGTGCAACGGCCAGAAGCTCCATCAGCGTCGACATCACGTCATGAGCAGAGGCCTGGAATCCCTCATACACAGTCTACACTTCACAGTCACCACGAAGATCAATCGTTAAACAGACCAAGGGCTCCCCGCCGTGCAGAGACGACTATCGCAAGCGATATTTCACAAGCGGAATCAAGCTCCGCTGCAGCACAGCGCCAGGTGGTCGAGCCACGGCTGGTTACACGCGAATTAGCGCAGGACTTCTCGATTTTAAAGTTGGATTTGAAGATGGGCTCGTTGTCGCAAACCGAATTGGTGCATTCTCTAGAGAAACACTCGATCGCATCTCTGCTCGACAATCAGATCACCAGAAGCATCAGACATCTATACTCCTTGAGAGACAGGATCGAGGACACTTCCAGTAAGGTGCTGGTGACGGGCGATCTCAATGCGGGCAAGTCTACATTTTGCAATGCTCTGCTCAGGCGAAAAGTATTGCCTGAAGATCAGCAACCATGTACCAGCATCTTCTGTGAAGTCCTTGACTACAGAGACAATGGTGGCGTGGAAGAGGTTCATGCAGTTCCCGTCGGCTCAGTGTACCATCGAGATGACGAGCGGACGTACGACGTCTATTCGCTGAAAGAGCTGGAGCGGATAGTGACCGACAACGAACGCTACTCGCAATGCAAGATATACATCCAGGATATCCGCACCGTTGATGAGTCGCTGCTCAACAACGGCGTGGTCGACATCGCGCTCATCGACGCTCCCGGCTTGAACAATGACTCGCTCAAAACGACCGCGGTGTTTGCGAGGCAAGAAGAGATCGACGTCGTAGTATTCGTCGTGTCCGCCGCTAATCACTTCACGCTCTCTGCAAAGGAGTTCATCTTCAATGCGGCCCGAGAGAAAGCCTACATCTTCATGGTCGTCAATGGATTTGACAATATCAGAGATAAGCCTCGATGTCAGGAGATGATCTTGAAGCAAGTTGCGCATCTCAGTCCTGCAACATTCAAAGAGTCAGCGGAACTCGTCCATTTTGTGTCCAGCAACGCTGTTCCGGTGGCGCCAGCTCAGGGTCCCGGTGGTGGTATTAGCGGTTCCTCTGGACATCAACAAGAACATCCTAGCAATGACCCGGATGGAGATGACGACGACAACTCTGTCGGAAAACACGGCGAGCCAGGTTCTCCCGCTCGGGAAGGCAAGGGCAAAGAGAAAGAGAAAGTTCGAGACTTTGAAGAGCTCGAGGCGTCGTTGCGACGATTCGTGCTAGAGAAGCGTTCGCGGTCCAAATTGGCGCCTGCAAAGACCTACCTTACGAACGTCCTTGGTGACCTTCACAGTCTCGCAACGGTGAACAGAGATGTTGCGCAAGCCGAACTTGACCGGGTCGCCAAGGAGATCGAGGACCTTGAGCCTGTTTTTGCACAGTCCAAGCAAGCAAGAACTGAAGCTAGCGAAGCGACTGACCGTGCCATCGAGGACACATCTTCGGAAGTCTACACCTACGTCCGTGATACACTAAATTCCTCCATTTCACGGGTCGGAGAGCAAAACCTTGGCGTTGAATATCTTGGCATACTCTCGGCTTATGACTACGCTGAAGACCTCAAAGCGGCGATGGTGGAGGAAATAGCGGCCACGGTCGACGTCTGCGAAGATCATGCTCGGCAGCAAACGATTCGCGGGGTTGATGCAATCAAGAGCTTGGGCATCCTACACCTGGGTGATTCATACAATCATTTCACGCTTCAGGCAGACAAAATGTTCAAAAAGAAAAAGGACGCTTTGGCAAGGCAAGTCTACGTGGACGTTGACGTTTGGGATTTCTTCGATGTCTCCAGCATGTGGGAACGTCAAGATAAAGTAGCCGGCACCGGTATGGCAGTCACAGTGGCCGGGGTTCTAGGCACTCGGATGATAGGAGGCATCGGCTGGGTTGATGGCGCATTAGGTGCAGCCCGCGTTGTGGGCTCTAACAATCTGCGCAGAATACTCATTCCCGGTCTCATTGCCACAGGTAAGCCAACTCTTCAAATTTAATATTCGTCTAGCTGACGTGCAATCAGTTGTCTTGGGCATCTCGTACGCTTTGGCTTCAATACCACAATCGCTGCCACGCCGGCTGAGCAGGAAATTGTCCGCCCAACTGATCGCTCTGGATTATACCCACGCCAATGCTTCGCGCATCAGCTCAGAGGTCCGACGTGCGCTCAAGTACCCGGCCGACAACCTAAGAGTAGGTTTGCAAAGGAACGTTGAGAACCTGCAGAGTAAACGGGAAGAGCGGAGTAAGATCAGGACCGAGTCCGAAGTCGCGCGCAAGTACTTTATCAACCTCGTGCGTGAAAGTACCGACATCAGACGCGGAGTGGAGCGTGTGGATTTGGAAGGTCCAGCTCCGGGAGTCGCCGCCGCTTATGACTATTGAGCAGAGGATCATTGTGCTTGTCAGCATGATTTCCAGCCGGTGTTCGGGGATCTTGTAGAGTCGACTGGGATTGGTGAGGTTGCGGTGACAGGTATTGGTGCCGGCGAACGGTCTCGACTCAATGCGCACTCGAATATTTGTACATACATACACCTACTTCGTATTCAGTTCAGTTCACATTCACATATCGGATCCAATACGTCCTAACCAAAGACCGATGACACCATGATATGGTATAAACTTGGGATGAGAAATCCAACAACTTACTATTCATCCCAACTATCGGACATACAACTTCCAATAGATCCGTGTTCTCAGCCTCACCCGATCAAGCTTCTCTTTCTTCCTCTTGCTCTCACGTCCTCAAGCCGCCGAAGGGCAACCTTTGCTGCCTTGTAACTCTCTCCATACGCCTGCAAAACTGCGCTGAACAGGGGCTCGACAGATGGGTGTGTCGCGCCAAAGGCGCGCTCTAAGACATAGAGGTCTACGGCGCGGTCCTCATCCTGCGCCGTCTGGGACGAGAGTCCAAAGTCAATGACGACGACTTCCCATTGTGGTTGCAGAGGTGCGGCGCTGGGTGAAGTTGCTGGCACAGCATCTGTAGTATCATTTCCTTGTAGGGCGGCCGAAGTTGACGATGCAGAAGAGCTACTTGTTGATGCCCTCAGCATCAGATTGCTGGTGGTGAGGTCGCCGTGTACAACGCCAATCTCATGCAGCCGGCCAACCGCGCGTCCAATGCATGCCATTAAACCCCCAAGCTCTTCAGATGCGGCACCTAGGTCTTTGTGCTCGTTGAGGAAGTCTCGCACCGTAGGACCCGCAATCCACTCGGTGAGCAGCCATCCCGCTGGGCGTAAGAAAAGGCAAAGTCAGAAATTTTCATGAAGACAAGGGAGTAATCCAATGCGGCGAGCACGATGAAGCGTGGTATGGATAGCCATAGTAGCAGCAATGAAAGCTCACCGTCGGCATCCAAGGCAAGCACGGCTGGAACTTTGATACCCTCCTTTCGACATCTGACCAGTACTCGAGCTTCACCCAATATCCTTGCTCTTGTCAATCTTCGGTCCAGGACAGGATGTCTATATTCCTTCGGTGGTCGATACTTCAACGCACATGGGGTCGATGACGAAAGAAAGACTGTGCGGTATACAATCGCCTCGGCGCCTTGCGTGATAAGCGTTGGCGCCTGAGGTGACGTGGAAGAGGTGTGTGAAAACGGAGGGGGTATTCGAGCAGTCGATGCGCATATATGGTGATCCATCTCGGTGGTCACTGGAAGTCGTTTGGCAGATTTCTACTTGTCGTTTTGGATCGTGTTCCGTAGTCTAATCTTCAGTCCCGAATTGTCATGGAGTTCTCTCGTGCAGAAATATAATTGCCTATCTAGGTCTCGGCTTCGGTCAATTATTCAATCACATAAATTCACGTATGCATAAATTGTGAAGATGTATGTAGATTCGACACGACTCTTGGGCCCAATACTTTGCTATAGAAACTCCTCGCATCAAGAGTTCCAAGGTTCACAGATTCAATCTCCATAAGAGCTTCCTGTTGTGGACATGCTACCTGTTGTCGAGACTAAATCCTATTCCGCACAGGCAACAAAGACCCATTGACCGCGGCAGTAACCGCTGCCCTCCTATCCATCGTGGCTCGCCAGCATGCTTCTCTGGCAGATTTAAATGGGAGGAAAATAAACTCATCTGACCGCGCGCGAACCTCGTAGAGATACTGCTTCCGACTCCGTTGCTCATGAT
>QQTW01002360.1_pt1 | contig 13648 bp, 10 predicted proteins | sample 1904831 | NCBI WGS metagenome assembly QQTW01 (sample SAMN09435610, study PRJNA476489) | Subsurface metagenome, whole genome shotgun sequencing project. | reverse complement strand
TCCTCTAGCTATGGACAACGCCGTTCCTTTTGCCAGTCATTCGTTGCTCCGACAACAACCACGATGAGGATGGCCGCCATGATCGCCACTCCTTCCACCCACTCCACCGCCGTTTCCCCTTCGGCGGCCGACACGGATTGGTATATGCCCAAAGCTAGCGAGATGACCGCAGCACCGGTTAGAAGGATTAATACCTTGTCCTTATAAGCCATCCAGGCCAGCTCAAAGATGCTCTTGGACTTCTTTTCCGGAAGCCGGTTGTCTTTGAATATTCTTTTTCGGTCTGCGAAGGCATCACCAGTCGAACGAGCGCTCGCAGGAGGCTTGATGTGTGTGCCGTTCGCAGGCCCTGCGTTTGCTGACTCGAATGAAACAGAGCCCTCCAAAGATGTCTCATCCATGGAGAGGCCAGTGTGCCTGTCCGTGCGCAGTCCTCTTTCGAGGCCAGCGAGGCCCCCAAGGGCGTGGAAGGCAGCGAGACTTTTCGGGTTGATCAACTTGTTCAGCTGGCCAGGCGAGAAAGCAAACTTATTGTCGGTGACATTGAAATCGGCTTCTGTGCCAGGATCTGGCTTCAAGGCGTCACGATCATTAATGATATTATGATTAACTGGGGCTGGGTGCGAGCGGTCGACGTCGGTCGACGAGGCCGGCGAGGAGGTGTAGGTATCCTCCGAATCGACCGAATTGCCTCTGGAACGGGCAGCAGGCACAGATAAGAAAGTGTTAGGTTGCGCTTCGCCGGGTCCCTTGGTGGGCGAAGACACATTATGTGATGAGACCGGTCTGCTGTCTCTGTCAAATGACTGACTGCTACGAACTCCTGAAGATGCCGGTTGAGGATATGGGACGGCGGACCCCGATTCCAGCTCGTTTGATAGCGGTCCCTGAGATGGCTGTGGGTTGCCCGACATGGTGTCAAGAGGAACAGCGTTGTCCATAGCTAGAGGAGGACTGACTGCAGACGTATCGATATTTATGGTAGGCGCCCTTTGTCGTTGCACTGGGCTTTCGGGAGGAGGTGACTCGCGACCATAGTTCGTGGGATCAGCCATTTTATATTAACGTATGCCGCTCTAATATTATTCCCTTTTGATGTCCTGATGGTTTGCCCGTCGACAATGATCTGGCCACCATGTACCACGCTAGAGGCGGAATAGGTACAGCTGGACCACCTGTTCTCACAAGGTATGGATGGGGAAAGGCGGTCGGTGGGCCCAGCAAACGTCAGGTCGGCTAGAGAGAAGCACGCAGGCGGGTTGTGTTGTCACCTTTGCTTTCGAGTTTACCACCGATATCTAAATCAGACAAAAAATGTAAGTGAAGTGAAGTGAAGTGAAGTGAAACAAAGCGATAGACATGAGCCTTCAGAGGAGGTCTGTCACACCGCGACGTATGGTTCCAAATGCGCCAAGGTCTATGCACACCAAGATTTGATGTTGATTGGAGCTGGACCAAACAACAACTTCCCGGTTGTCAATGGTTGCGTCACGCATCCATCATGAATTCCTTCGGGGAGGCAAGTGAATAGGTAGAAGAATAGATAAAATAGAAAAAGAGATAGCTCACGTAGAATAAGAGTTGGTCGCACACTGAATGTAAGGTACTATACTGTACTTCTTCAAGAGCTTGCCCTTCACATAGCAAGGTAGTCTCCGGTACCCTCAGTAACCGTCTCTGCCAACGCTCTAGGTAGGTACCTGTGGGCTCGACGGATTATATCCAAGGCAGTCGCCAACCGAAGCTTCCTTCTCCTTCAATGGCACTGTCGATCCTCACTTCTTAGAAGAAACAGCGACTTGAAGTAGGAGTAGATGGTCGCTGGCTTCAGAAGTTGAGGTCGAAGTAAGGAGAAATTTAGGAGTTGGTAGGTAGGTCATAAGTCGTAACAAACAAATAATTGAACTTAAGGTACCTTACCGTAATAATAACAAAAGTCCCTTACTTTAAACTTAAATTACCTTGTAAAGTAAAGGTACCTTCGTACCTTACCTATGGTAAGTCAGGGTAGCCAAGAAAGCTAACCTGTTAAGGTACCTTAACTTCCAAGTTACCATTCGGGTTTGGGGGGGGGAAGGGTGCACAGCCTCAACTTTTTGCTCAGATTTCTTTCAATTAATTAACTTAGTATTCTAATTGCCTCAGTGACAACCTTGAACACGATAATCGATAACAGAATCATTCCCACAGATCACGATTGGTTACTCGCACTTACCTGAACTACCTTACACTACGCGGAATGTCCAACCCGGTCCAGAACTTCGGCTTCTCAGCCCTGCCCCGGGACCCAAACGTCATCTTGCAGGGCAAAAAGAACAACACCGAGCCAAAGCCCATCTCGGTAAGCCAGGTCAATGTGCCGGCCACGCCTCTGGCAAAAAAGGTGCAGGATTATGCCCAAAGGGAATTGAGAACGGAGACATACAATCATTCCATGCGCGTTTACTGTTATGGCATGGCCATGGCAAAGCAGCAATTCCCGGACTGGCACTTTTCGGACGAGACATACTTCCTGACCTGCATGCTCCACGACATCGGGACCAGCAGTAAGAATCTGCGCGCGACTCTGATGTCCTTCGAATTCTACGGTGGATATCTCGCCCTCGACCTCATTCACAAGGAGTTACACGGTCCGAAAGAGCAGGCAGAATCAGTGGCCGAGGTGGACCACTTTCTCCGCGCACGTGACCGCTTGGACTGACCCACCAAAACAGGCCATTATCCGCCATCAAGATCTTGGGGAGACCGGCAATATCACTACCGTAGGGCAACTGATCCAGCTTGCCACCGTCTTTGGTACCTCGCTCCGACAGAAGACGAGGATCAAAGCATGGCGCTGACCGGCGTATAGACAACATGGGCGGTCACCCGGAGCTGGTCCACAAGGGAACCATTGAGGACGTGACCAAGGCCTATCCCCGACAGAAGTGGTCCAGCTGCTTCTCCAGCACCATCCGAGAAGAAAACAGCCTGAAGCCGTGGGCTCATACCACCGTACTGGGCGAAGAGGATTTCCCCAACGGGGTGCAAAACAACAAATTGATGGAACCGTATGACTAAGGATGCTGCCTATTCTGCAGCAAAGAAAACGTGGGACCAGTCTGGAATGTACATAGACTGCTGTCATCTGCGACGGGCAAATGCATATCGCTGAAGGAGAGCAGCAATAGCTGGGAGCCAAATCAAGACCGTAGCCAAGGGAGGACTTCAACCCCGGAGGTGTGAGCTTAATTACTCTTCACACTCCACAGTTCAAGCGTCCCACCATGGAGGCTCTTCTTTCGACCTTTGCTGCCTTTGTTGCCTAACTCGTTTGCTTTGACAATCGCCTTGCTGCTGCTGGCGAGTGCATCGACCAACTCAGGCATTCGTCCCACCGCGAGGAAACATGAAGCGACATCCGAATCGGATGCCGCGATGGTTGCCCCAAGCTCCATACATTTCAAGAGAACCTCTCGGCTGACCGTATGGCCTGCACCAAAAAGGACACTGTTGTAGCCAAGGATGACCTCTGGCAGGTACTTCTCCCGAATCTCCAAGAGGTTCGGAGCCTCGGTTTCTAGATCATACTTAGCCGGTCTGACTTCATCCCCAATGCCACCTGCTACTAGAGGCAGACTTACCCGTCAAAGGATGGAGAAGCCAGTCATGCAGTAACGGCTGGACCGCTGCCATGACCTTCTCGGCGGCGTTGCGGAGTGGCGCATTCGCTGTCTTTCCGCTGTCTGCTAAATTGCCCCATGTCTCCAACGCATCGAGGACAACTACCAATTCTTCCAATTCCTTGTAGGTCTTGCCCAGACGGTCCATCCACACCCGCTGCGCAAGAGCACGTACGGTAGAAGAGTCGCGCCGCCTGCGCCGCAGCTTCTGGTTTTCGCGCAAACGAGTAATTCTTGATGTGCCAATATCTTCGCTCGCCTCGTCTTCACTATCTTCGAGTCTACCGCTGACATCAATTTTCTTGCCGAGCAGTGGGCCAGACTTCTCGATGGAGAGCCTTGTAAACGGAAAGATCTTGGAGAAAGCCCTGGCTGCAGCAAGTCGATTGTGGCCTAGGATAACAGACATTCTTCGTCAATACTCGCATATACATACCATGGGGAAACTTACGCAAGAAATGCTTATAAAGAATGCTCCCAGTGCCCACTGTTGTGGGCCACTGACCCTCAAGAAGCAGGTACCATTCGAAGCATCGTAGAAGCCCTTGCTCGTTCTCACTGATGTCGTGACCGATAAAGTCTCGTCTGATAGGTCGGATCATCAGCCGCTGGCCGGAACTAGGCTCGTCAAAGATACTGAATGTGTGTGCTGGTTGCGTTCCGGCCTCACCGGCCTTCACCATATCGGACAGGATCTGCCTGATTTGCATCTGCAAGACTGACGTGACATGGATGTCCAGTTGCTTCATGAGCACCATCAACATTTTGCGCTCTTGAGGAACCACAATGTCATTGACTTCTCTTGCAAGACAGATTATAGCTCTCTGCTGAGAAAGACGAGAGGCGTAAAGTGGCAGTGTACCGGTCTTACCCGCCAACTTAAGGAAGTCGACATAAGCAACCACGATGTTCTCAACCTCCGTGCAATGGCGCCCCTGACGGAAATCCATGCCAAGGTCCTGGAAGACGAAGATCATGTGGGTGACGACGCGTATTGAGTCGTAGTCGTCGATTGCAATGTAGGTTGTATCTTTGTCGTTACGGAGGCCAAAGTTCCCTGGTGGGATAATCTTAGTCTTGCCGCTTGCCGCGGCCACGCTGGAGAACACTACTCCTTGTTGACGCACGAAATCGTCAAAAGTGTTAGCTATCAAGCAGCCCTGGAGCGTCCTCAAGGGGTCCTGAGCCTCTCCTTCCGTCAGTCTGTTTGTCTTCAACTTGTGGACGAGAACACGACCAATTGATTGCGGATCGTCATGGAAGACCGAGCAGTTGGGAGCGTTGAACCTTTTTGCAAGATTGGGGGAAAGATAATTCCCTTGTTCGGATTGCAGGAACGTATCGAATTGATGGAGCAAGAGCGCGTTGTAGTAGGCGTAGATGAAATCATCCCAGTGGCGGCAGACCTGCTCAACGGTATCTATATCTCCAGAAAGAGCTCCGTAAACTGCGCTCTCGTAGGCGCTGAAGCAACTACTCTTCGCAGCGGCATAGCACATCCTCCGCCATAAAGTGCCTGACTGAACACTTGCCACGCCATTTGTTGGGAGATCAGCTGTCTCATCCCTGTGAGAAGTACTAAGCTGTGACGAGTAACCTCGTACGCTGATCGCTCGCCAGCCCTCCACACGTTCTTGACACCATTCACGGATCGACTCCCAGCTCTTCCCGCGTCTGATCATCTCCCAACAGGCCAACCAGATGGCCGATTCAAAGTACTCATCCTGTCGCTCCAATTCGCGATCTTGACGAGTCGTTGCGTCAGGATCCAGTTGTGTCACGAGGGTCTCTGTCCGATCTGAGCTAAGATGCGTATTGCTTATGTTGGGGAACGTTGGGTCAAGCGTTTGTGGCCATGCCCGGAGTCTCTTTTGAGCCTTCACCGCTTCCTTGGTGTATAGCCATCCGTGGGCCCATAATCCGGTGCCTCTTTCTGAACCGGACTGAAAATTCTCTACTATGTCTTCAATATTCTGGCCGTCTGTATCGGCACATTTCGCCAGCCAATCTAACACAGTATGCCTTTCCCAAGCCAGATCGTCCTCAGCTAGAAATTGAGTCCACACTTCTCTCTCGGAAGAGTATCGATGAGGTTTGCCGGCTAGATTCTTGAGCTTCTGGTCTTCAAGACTATGTCCACGATGCCTTGCTTCAAGCAATACCTCCAGCAGCTCCCATGTCTGAGCTTCGAGCTGCCAGCGCCGCAAATCATCCGCGGGCGTGGGAAGGGACAGAAGCTGAGAATCCATGTTGTTATCCCTCGTGCCCGTTTGGCCGGCGGACTGCTTGGCTTCAACATTTCGGCTTGCACGCAGCTGCTCTTGGAGCTGCTCTCCGTGGACCCTTTTGAGACTCTTCACCGTCCCAAGGGCAATGTTTCTGTACTCCTTGACAAGATCGAAGACCTGGTGCTGGTCGACACGCTTGCTTTTCCGCTTCTTCACATTGAACTTGTCTAAAGCCTCGGCAAACTGCTCGACTTGTTGCCCAACTCGGTCCGCCACAGCGCGAAGCGGATGGACAACGTCCTCCACCGGGCCAGTGGTAAAGGGGTCAGGTGAGGAACTCATTGCTTGTACAACTCTGTCAGCGGAACACCCATAGAAGATGAGGCAAATGACTCAGTCACCGTCGCTGCTTTCATGGTCTTGGGAGGCGTATTCGTCTTCGGTGTTTTCAGCATCTTCTTGATCAACCTCTCTGCTGTCCGAAGATTCACCAGTTCGGCTCTCGGACTGATAACACTGGGGTTTAGTAATACTATTCCACTATATCAAACTATGGATGCTTTGATTTGGATGCACGAACATTCGGGAGCTCCCGGTCTTCTTCACCCCGATTCTGTTGGACATCAGGGTGTTAGCTTCAGCACAAGGTCATCAACCAACATGACTGCTAGGACTTGCTATCATACAATTGCGGAATGGTCGGATTCGGAGGGAGCCATGTCTTAAAAAGATAGATATCGTCTCCTGGTGGGTCTTATGCAGCTATGCAAGCAGAATACGAATTTTGTGTTGATGGGATTGAACGCGTCTGTAAATTGTAACTCAGCGAGTAGTAAACTTTACTGTAAGACTACGTTACTTTTAGAGATCATCATGCGCAGTTCTAGTCGTACTCTCGGTAAAGGGACAAAAGTTTTCTTCAACTTAATTCGCTTCCTCTTCCTTTCCGTAATACAATGTCTTTACAGGCCATCATTAGAGTCTCGGAACAAACCTCCACGTCGGAGTAATCATCAGTGTTTGTTCAGGATCCATGAGGTTCTCTTTGCGTGCTCACGATAGCCTGATAGTAATCTCGACACTCCCTGTTCACCAGGCCTTACTTCCTCCGTGGTGGGATGCAGGCTTTGATAGGAAAGCGAGTTGTTATATCAATACCATCTACAAACAACGTATTTCAGCTCTATGTGCTGTGACCGGGAAGGAACATACACGGCGATGAGATCTCCATGGGTTTCCGCTTGAAGGTTATCTAACATCCTGCTGGCGCTGCTTCATCTTGAACCTGAGCAAGCTTGCCTTGGGGCAGCTGAGAGTTTTGCCGGCATCGCCATGTTTCTGATAGAAGGCATTGCAGCATTCGTACAAAGCATCAACTTGAGCGGTGCACTTCTCCTCCTGATATGAATTCTTCGAGAGGCAGTCTACATGATTTAGTGGATTCAGCACAACCCTCACAGCTAATCCCATGCTGTAGCAAGGCGATTTCGTCAAAGTGGGATTCTTACCCTGTATGGCGCACTTTCCCGACGCGTTAGTGACAAACACCTATTTGAACCGCTGAAAACAACTTACAGCGAGGGGATGACAAGGTGGATCTGATGAGAGTGCTTTGTCAAGATTCTGAGCCAACCACAATGCTCTGATCAGCTTGATGCAACTTGCGGTTGGTTCAGTAAAGTAGAGGCATGGAAAAACTGTGCTCACCATAACGTCAATAATTGAGGAATCCGAACCTCCCACTCGAGATCTGGGTATGGAATTGAAGTGATTCCTGACTCTTGTACTGTAAGTTAAAGATGAATCAACGATGAATTACAAAACAATGATTTTTCTTCGTGGACAGAGGCCGAGGTTTCTCTATAAGGTACAGTGCGTACAGTAGGAGGCGTACCCGGGTTCCGCGTTACCTGCACTAGCGTATCTAGGTAAGGTACCTATCTCAACGTCGCCCTTCCAGTTTAAAGGTATGATTCGCTTATGATAGGCTTAATCGCTTTCACTTCCACTTCCACTTCCACTTCCACTTCCTCTTCCTCTTCCACCTCCAACCTCTTTTGACGCAAAGCTACTCAAGGTAGTGCGCTCAAGTCGTTCAGAAGTCAGTACCGATACTCATTGCAGTCTAGGCATCCAGCTTGTCTATTAGATTGTCTAACGGCTTCTTACAATTAGGGAACCAATCCAGATTACGATTCGCCGCCCATCCTCGTTGTCTCCTCTTGTCACCAGTAACACCACACTTCTGTCCTGATATTCGCTCTACACACGTCCGCACGATGTCAGACCAAGACGCTTCTCCCGGTGGTGCTGGTGCAGGTGCCGGTGCAGGTGCGGGCAAACCGGAGGACCCCCCAGCTTCCGAGCATCTCAATATCAAGGTCACCGACAACCATAACGAGGTTTTTTTCAAGATCAAGCGTACCACGGCGCTGAAGAAGCTCATGGATGCCTTTTGTGATCGGCAAGGGAAGCAGCCGGCCACTGTCCGCTTTCTCTTCGATGGAGCTCGCGTCCAACCTTCAGACAGTCCAGAAACCGTAAGTTTCTGTACGCCCCTGTTGATATCGGAGGCACAAGTCGTACGGTGCTGAGTTGCACGTGATTGGAAGGGAATTGCTTGATCGCTGACAATATTGGTATTTACAGCTAGAGATGCAAGACGGGGACACTCTTGAGGTGCATCAGGAGCAGATTGGCGGCTGTTGAACGCCAACGAGGCATCGTGACAGACGCTGTCGGAACTTACGTTGTAGCGTGTTTCCAGTCGTGGGAAAGGAATGAATGGATGTCCGCTTCCATATGAAGCTCTGCGCACCTTACGGTTGTGGTGGACTGGGGCTTGTCTTTGCTCGGAGGCGCATAAGGCGTCAAGCGTCAAGTCATACTGCACTTTCTGCATATGATGTCTTTCCAGAAGCGAGAAGCGAATATTGTGTAACCCTACCCAAGCCTTAATCTTCCTTACATATTCAGGCCAATGACCAGGGGCGGTTCTTCGTCCGTGCGGTATTGACACACGGTCCAACAGAGGTATAAACACGTTGAGTGATCAGACAGACGGCGAAGGACGCCAGCGCCCGCTTTCAACCAAGTAAGATTACTGTAGTCCCACACAGATGTTACCACGAATAACACGACCAGTGAATATATGATGCCAATAATGTGAATATCCAGAAGGCCGGCGTGGTAGAAGACGTTCGTCAGGTAATCATTCATTCCAAACTGCAGCTTTTGCCCGCTCAGCGTCTTCCTTGGCTCTCGCCTGTGCTTCTCGCTCCTGATTCCGCCTCCTGATTTCTTTCTCCTTCATCGCCCGGTCGTACGCCTTTTGCTCTTCCGTCCTCTTCGGCGCTCGGACCCCCAGTGCTCCAGCGATCAGTCTTCCCGCCGCGGCGGTCTGTTTCTCCGGCCTGAAACTGGGCCGACCGGGGCTGCCGCCATCGCTGCTGCGGCCTGGTGAATATGGGCCGATCGAGCTGGTCTCACTCCAGGAGGATGAAAAGGTGGGTGAGACTGGTGTCGGTGGCGGCGCCTTAGGGATGCCGGCTCCTTTTTGGCCGTCATCCTTCTCGGTATCTTCGCCTGATGAGAGGGCATCCTCCCACGAGTCTGCAACCGAGTCCATACTTTTAGAAGGATGTTTCTGGGTAGCTGAGAGTGACGGTCGGTCCAGGGACAGATCTATACGGATGCTGACTTCAGTTCACAGTCCCAGCTTATTGGTAAGGTAGTTTTGCTGATCGGGAGTCAGTGTACCTTGCCTAGCACTCTGCCTATGTTCCATATCATTGGTTACAACCCAACTTATACATAAATGTTCGACCGATCAGATCTTCTGGAAGAACGGAACTGCGATAGCAAGATTGTGTAACCTTCTAAATGCAGAACATTGCGTTCCCGACCAATGACTCGACAAGCGGCTCGACGGGGCGGTTGAGCTCTTTAGCATCTTGTGCTGCTCAGGCGCTCCCTATAGAGTAGTCTGAGTTTCCTACCTACCTTTTCTTCTACTATTGCCCCTCCATCTTCACAGTGTGGACTCACTTCGAAGCAATCCTTCCCTCCGAGACACAGCGAGCCTGATACGGCGTTCCTGATAGGTAATACTGCAAAGCCCACCTGCACTCGGTCAGAGCTGACTCAGGAACCTGAAGTACCGGATCTTACCTAAGCAACTTTCATCCTTTTCACGTTCAGTTCGGCCCGAGATGAGTGGAGCCGAGGAGATGCTTTGGAGCTTTTGCCCTCACAAATTCTGTCTTCGTTCTGTATCAATCTTCTGGTCGTGTACCTTATTGTATATACATTCCAAATGATTTAGCTCAATCGTTCCCGGTATGATGGCTTGGGTTCTACCGCGGCGTTTGATCAATGGATCTTTGCGAGCTACGTCCTATGCTCGTAGAGGGTGTTTGAAAGCCTGCCCATATCGTTTATACTCCCCTTTTTCTACCAGTGCTACGAGTTTTGCTTATTCCGACACCATACCCAATCTCAAAATCGGGTCCCATACTCGTGTTATTTTCCAGGGCTTTACCGGTACGCAATATAATAGCCGCACCCCTGGTCGCGTGACATTCATGATTGCAGATGCCTTTCCAATGGCTTCAATTATACGTGTCTTCTTCTTGACTGAGCTGAAACATGCATCGCTTTACCAGGGCGACAGGTACGCGCTTATGTATCAAGATTGGTGCTTCATGAAAACAGGCTAACAGAAGCGCTTTAGGCAACCCAGAATGCGAAGCAATCTATTCAATGGGGAACCAAAATTGTAGGCGGTGTTACTCCAGGCAGGGAAGGGGAACACCTAGGACTTCCACTGCTCCCGTCCATGCGTGCTGTAGGTGGAACCCTATGCTAGTATTGCGACGTCGTTCAGAGTGTCTTACCCAAGACACCTAGGCCAAGGAGCAGTTGAGACCTGACGCAACCGCCGTTTACGTGGCCGCTCATCAGGCAGCGGGAGCTATCGAGGAAGCAATAGCCGCAGAGATCCCTTTGGTAGTGGCCGTTGCGGAGCACATTCCGATTCATGACCTCCTCAGAGTACATAGATCACGACCATACCATGTAGAGCACACAGCTAAAGCTATGCAGATCCACTCAATCCTTAGAACCCAGTCAAAGTCTCGCTTGGTTGGAGCCAACTGCCCGGGCATCATTTCTGCAGTAGGGAGGTGCCGTATAGGGTTTCAACCTCTGCCCGCCTTCCTAGCAGGTTCAGTTGGCGTAGTTGCGAAGTCTGGAACTCTGAGCTACGAGACTGTGGCATCGCTCACCAGGTCCGGGCTTGGTCAGAGTCTAGTTATTGGCATCGGAGGCGATGTGCTTGCGGGCACGGACTTCGTCGACGCACTGCAGGTACTTGAACATGACGAAGATACTAAAGGCATCATTTTGGTTGGGGAGATCGGTGGCCGAGCTGAAGAAAATGCTGCGGAGTGGATCAAGACATATCGAAAGAGAACCTCAAACCCAAAGTAAGTGTACCTTGTGATACTGATGGTTCGCGGCTAGCTGACAGTTTTGGATAGGCCTATCATGGGCCTAATTGGAGGCATTCAAGCAGCTCAAGGGCGCGTGATGGGGCACGCTGGAGCTTTTGTTGCGCCCGGCGAATCAGACGCGCGCACGAAGATCGAAGCACTGGAAAACGCTGGGGCGGTGATAGTCAACCACCCGGCGAAATTTGGCGAGGGAATGAGTAAATTGTTAGGGAGCGTTTTAAGCTCGAAAGGCACTGTGAGCATGGTCTTTGGATCAGGGTGAGTTTCGAATTGAATGCTAAAGTGCTTGCAGCATGGCAATGGCAGCATGCAACGAAGGGGCTTGCACACAGCCCAGCAGCCGTGTCGACCACGTGACAACAAGCTCCAGCGTGACCTGTCCCGATGCGAAAGACGAAATCTATACTTGAAACAATCCCAAGCTGCGAGCATACTTCATGATCGAGGGGTTGCGATATCAACAATTCCACCACGTGGCGCCGAACAATACAATCTAGCAGTCTCGATTGACCGCTCGCGATGCGCTCCATGCCTCGTTGCTTCCTCCATTGCCACTAGGGACAAACAAGCGTACCAACCTCGCAGATTTCCCTTTGATTACCGGACTGGCGTCAACGACAGCGTTGTTACTGCAGTAGCAGAGCATCTCGGGATACCCCCATGCTCGAGAGCAGTGCTTTCGGATCTCATCCGAATCCTATGGGACATATTCACAAGTAAAGAGGCGTTTCTTTTGGAACTTCGAATTGCACTTGGTGATAGAGGAGATGTACATGTACTAAAAAGTAGATTTGGGTTCGACGATGCTGCTTTCAAGAGCAAGCGACAATTAGACGTACAAATGCTCAGAGACGTGCAAGAACAGGACCCAGAAGAGGTCGAGGCGGAGAAAGATGGAATTGTGTATATAAGGTTTGTCCAAAGTCTGCCTTTCATGAGCGACAACTGAAAGTGGCCAACGGCAGACTTCCGGGTGATGGCCGTATCGGCACACTTGGTCAGAAACGATGAGTCCCTCCACATGTCCATGGCGAAGCTAACCTTCCGACAGTAAATGGGGCAGGACTTGCAATGAACACGGTAGATGCACTGGCCGATCATGGAGGTCAGTGTGCCAACTTTCTCGACACAGGTGGCAAGGCGACGAGTGAGACGGTGAAAAGCTCTTTCCGAATCATCTTGAAAGACGCAAGAGTGAAGACCATCTTTGTGAATATCTTCGGCGGTCTGACCTTGTGCGACATGATCGCAACCGGCATCCTGCTAGCATATCAAGACCTCGGTATCAATGTGCCTGTGGTGGTAAGGTTGAGAGGGAGTAACGAAGAATTGGGGCAGAAGATGGTGAGTCTGCTCCCATGAATCGAGCAGCGAGGACGGTACTGATGCCCTGTATAGATTGCGGAGAGCGGACTTCCCCTCTTCGCTTTCGATGACTTCGAGGAAGCGGCGGAGAAGGTTATAGGCCTGGCAAAGGCGACCAGCGTATAAATCAGTCATCCCCTAGAACTACTTATCAAGGCCCTTACCTTCCATGGCCGCAGATTTGACATGATGGGGGTTTCGACGGTCTCGCCTCGACCAACCTGCATCTACGCGGACCTTCCCATAGTTACCCATTGTTTGAATCCACGGTCCACGTGGAGGGTGCGGAGAGGGCATGCCAAAATCAAGCACCTTGGGTATGGCACCCTGGGTAGGCTGCAACCCAGTCGAATACCACAGGACGCCCGAATATGCCTTGAAGGCACGAAGGGAATCATAACATCCTACTTCAGTCTGGTTGCGTTATGCGTAGTCAATCCTCTCGTAAGGGAACTCTTGTCACGACAAGTATCCCCATCCAAGAAGGAAAATTGTTGGTCAGCTTTCAAGAGAACAAGTCAGACCAATCCAGTGAGGTGTAATGTCGTCCATGCATGATGGGCCTCTGCAAATCTGTAATCAGGTGATTGCATGAATCGATTTGGTTGACTGCACAACGTCATCGCAGGTTACTTGGTGAAATCGTTTGAGATTCAGTTTTGGGTCAAGTGGTTTCCATGCTTATATAATCGGTGTCCAACTATAGTAAGGTACGGGTACCTATTTAGCCCCTATGCCTAAGTAGGTAGTAACACTAGGCAACACTTTGTTCCGAGCCCCCAATGCTTATTTTGAATAGCCCTACCTTTATCTACAACATGCCCAAGTCACAGTCAAGATGGCGATACTCGACACACTTTGCCCAATGCGGGCTTCATAC
>QQTW01002359.1_pt1 | contig 13648 bp, 18 predicted proteins | sample 1904831 | NCBI WGS metagenome assembly QQTW01 (sample SAMN09435610, study PRJNA476489) | Subsurface metagenome, whole genome shotgun sequencing project. | reverse complement strand
AATTGAACACTTACCGCGTTAACTTGGACTTACCAGATAAAGACGATTCTGCCGATGCTTTGGCTCTTGCTTGCTACTACATAGAGCATCAAAAGAGCGATCGCCGTTTTGTCAGGATACGCGATCCGATCATCTCTCAAATCCGGGATATCTCTTTAAGACTCCAGCATCTCAACCGAGTGCAGTCGCCAATTGTTAACCGCATTCGCCAAGATTTGGCTTGGCAGTTCCCGGAAGCGGCTTTTATCGGTCTGGACGCGCCGCTCTTTTGGGGGTGGCTCGCCTCTGAACGTGAAAGCAAAAAATATCAAAAGCTCTATCAAGAAAGTGTCGGTCTAGGCCTCAAGGAAGAAACGGAAAACAGCGCTAAAGCCATCTGCGAACTTCAACGCCGGGAACGAGCTTTAGAGCTTCAAATGCGGCATTTAATGAAAGATGTGCGTTTTCTCAAATACCGCAAAGTCTTTGCTAGGTTTGGTTTTGGCGAACGCACCGAAGCTCTGATCTTGGCCCAAATCTACCCTCTAGAGAACTACTTTGGCGCTGATGGCAAACCAGAAGTACAAGTCTGTAAAGGTCGAGTATCAGGAAAGCAAACTAAACGCCACCTGAGCCGTAGGCGGTTTCAAAAGGCGCTAGGGGTAGCGCCAACCAGAGAAGATAGCGGCGATAAAAAGAAAAGTAAAAAGGCTGGCTCCAGCTTGATTAGAATGGCGCTCTGGCAGTGGGTTTTTACTCGGATTGAGCCAAAGAGAAACCGCGTCAAGAATGCTCTTGGCACGGCTTTAAGTGAAATATTCGATCATGAAAAACAGCAGTCGCGCCCCATCAGACTTATCCGCAGTCGGATCGCCAGTCGCGCTATTGCTTGGCTGTTTGCCGAATTAGTAAAAGAGTTAGTTACAGGTAACAATTAATTACTCTTTATTCCTTGTCTTCTGATGCCGAACTACGCGCAATGGTTCGGCTTTTTAACGCCCAACGCCTAAAGAACCTTTAAAGTGAAAGTAAGTAGACTAGGTTAAAATCAAATTTTTGATATTAGAACTATGCAGACGTATTACTATGTTTTGGCGAGCGATCGCTTTTTAATGGAAGAACCCATTGACGAGGTGTTAACGGAACGTACTCGCAACTACCACGAAAATGAAAAAACTATTGACTTTTGGTTAGTCAAGCAACCAGCTTTTTTAGAAGCGCCAGAAATGGCAGCAATTAAAGCTCAATGTCCCCCCGAACCTACAGCAGTCATTTCAACTAATCCGCAATTTATTACTTGGCTCAAACTACGATTAGAGTACGTGTTAACGGGAGAATTTTCCGCACCTTCTAGCACAATTGCCGAGCCTTTAGCTTCAATAGTCGCTGCCTAAATTTGATAGCCATCCTATATAAAAGGTTGGCTATCAAGTTTAAATATATAAATGTTGATGTAGAGACGTTGCATTGCAACGTCTCTAGCATTGGTTTTTAGACGGAGTTGAGCAACGCCGGAATTGTTAATAACCTAAAAAAGCTGCAATTTCCGCCGCCGTTGGTTGAGATGCGATCGCGCCAGGTTTTAAAGTTGTCAAAGCTCCCGCCGCACTAGCATAGGTTACTACTTTTTTTGCCATTTCTGGGTCACTAAGATTCCCGATTCCTAATTGTGCGAGTTGATGGACAAAACCCGCGACAAAACTATCTCCCGCTCCCGTTGTGTCAACTACAGGCACAGAAAAAGCGGGGACTTTTCCCTCATTTTGCGATAGACAATAACTGCAACCATTTTCGCCATCGGTGATTATTACTCCTTCAAGGGTTTCTACGCGGTAAGTAATTGCGCCGGGATCTGTAGTGTCAAATAGCAATTGCGCTTCTTCTTTTGAAAGCTTAAGGAAGTCAATTTTATTAAGTATTTTGTGAATAATTTGCCGAGCGGTATTAATATCTTGCTGCCAAAATACCGATCGCCAGTTGACATCTAAAACTACCAAAACATCGTACTGTTCTGCTAATTGGAGAGCGCGATAGACGCTGTTATGGCTGTGGGGGTAAGCAAGGGCGATCGTTCCTAATACCAAAAAATTCGCTTCTGCAAATAGCTTTTCAGGCAATTGCTCTGCTTGCAACTGGGTATCGGCAAATTCTGTAGTGTCCAAGTCGCCAAATCCGGCAAAAATGCGATCGCCTGTCTCTGTCCTTATTACATAAACTTGCCTTGTGGGGGCGGTTTTGTGTCGCTGTACCCCACTTACATCTACTCCTGAAGCTTGTAAAACTTGAATTAATTGATTTCCCGGCTCATCTTCGCCAATGCAGCCGATAAAGCCCGAAGTGGAGCCTAAGCGTGTCAACGCACAAGCAACGTTTGCGGGTGCGCCGCCGGGGTAAGCTGTCCAAGATTCGACTTGATCGAGCGATCGACCAATTTGATCGGCAAGCAAATCGAATAAAATTTCACCAAGGCAAAGTATGCGAGGATTGCTCATAGCATTACAGATCGGCAGAATATGGCTATTATCTGACGTATTAGCTTCAATTGACTAACAAATTAGTTTTTAGCTTCTTGTAGCCCCGTTGCGACCCTTTCCCCAAATTCTGGATCAATATTAGCAAGTCCCAATAACTGTAGGTACTCTTGATTTGTCAAACCTGTTTGACCAATAATAGAAAATGCCTCAGTTTCAATTTCTTGGGCGATTCGCAACGATTCCAACTCGGTTTCCGCCGCTTGTAACTCGCTTTCACGACGCGAAATTAGCTGCCAAACTTGCAAATATGCCTGTACAAACTTATTTACTTTTTCGGCAGGAATAGTTGTTGCATCCAGTAATAGACGTTGAGTAGTTTCCGGCAAAGTCTTTTGTACAGATATTTCAGCAATGCCTGCACCAGTATTTATTAGTAAAGCAAAAGTAAAAAATAATACTACTAAGGGAATTTTTACAGTAAGAGATAGCATGGATATCGCCAAAAGAGTAAAAATTGTCATGGGATTACTTCTATCGCAAAGTCTGACTCTGCAAGCATCCTCTAGAATTAAGAAAGATACTACTAAGTAAATATACTAAAGGAATAAAATTAAGTCATGGCGATTAGCGAGTCTCAAACCCCGGCATCTCTGTCAGACAGGGAAATGCAAATAATCGAATTAGTAGCTGCTGGCTTAACTAACGAAAAAATAGCTGACGAGTTAGAAATTAGTAAACGTACTGTCGATAATCATATTAGCAATATTCTCGACAAAACAGGAGCAAATAATCGAGTAGAGCTTGTCCGGTGGGCATTGCAGTGGGGGAAAGTTTGTCTAGATGAAGTCAATTGTTGTACTTTGCCTATTCATAGCGATCGCATCTCTTAGTATAAAAGCAAGCAGCCCAAAAATTTATTCCCTTTTGTCTGCTTGCAAAACTACTAAGGAAATTTACCTTTGCGAACATCTTGCCCAAAATTTTGGACAGCAAAGTCAATTTGGGCGCGTAAATTAATATAGCTTTTCGCAAAAGGTGGTTGATGCTCCGAAAGGCCAAGTAAATCGGCGGTAACTAAGATTTGACCATCACAATGCACCCCCGCACCAATACCAATAGTGGGAATAGTTAGTTTTTGAGTAATTTGTAAAGCTAAAGAAGCGGGGATATGTTCTAACAAAATACTAAAGGCTCCAGCTTGTTGCAGTGCGATCGCTTCACTTAAAACTTTTTCTCCAGCTTCCTCGGTTTTGCCCTGCTGTCGCAATCCCAATTGATGAATAGATTGGGGAGTCAAACCAACATGACCCATTACAGGAATCCCAGCTTGCACCAAATAGGCAACAGTTTCAGTCATTGCCGGATAACCCCCTTCCAACTTGACCGCTTGAGCGCCTGTTTCCTTCAATACTCGTCCCGCCGAATGTAGGGCTTGTTGAGGATCTTGGTAGGTTAAAAACGGTAAATCGACAACAAGTAAAGCGTTTTTTACTCCCCGACGCACAGCTTTAGCATGATGCAGCATTTCATCTAAGGTGACAGGTAAAGTATTTTCGTAACCTAAAATTGTGGCTAAAGAATCGCCTACTAAAACTAAATCAACCCCAGCATCATCTAATAACTGAGCAAAAATGTAATCCCAAGCAGTTAAGGCAACAATTGGTCGCCCTTGTTGTTTCCATTTAATCAATTGCTGGGGAGTAATTGCCATGTTATTTCTGTAATGACAGGATTAAGATGCGAGTAATTTGCCTTAACTACATTTACTCTGGGGTTTGATTTTGGGCAGCTTGTCTAACTTGCTGTACGCTCAAACCTAGCGCCTGTGCTATTTGTTCTACAGTCAAACCTAGTACTAAGAATCCTGGCACGGATTGGAGCTTGCCTTCTAGTTTACCTTCTACTATGCCTTCTAGTTTGCCCTCTAGTTTTGCTTCTTGATAAACCTTTGTTTGTTTCAGATCGCTTAACTCAAACATTGCCTCTATTTCCTCCCGACTCATGTTAGGCAACTTGTAAACCAATATTGTCTCTACTAATTGTACAAATTTTTCCTGTTGTAATTGGTCGCCTTGTTGCCTGACTCGTTCTACTAACTCTCTTGCTTGCTCGACAGTTTTTGATTCGGGAGCAACTATTAACTTTAGAGTTTTAATTGCTATCGAGTTATCAAAAACTTCGCCGCTCAACTCGTCAAGATAAATTCGTCTAATTCGTCCGCTATCAAACAACTCTCGATAATGTTTGATATTACCTGCATCTGTACCTGAACTAGGGTACAAAACGATCGCATTCCAATCATTTTTGAGCTTATTTTGCCGCAAATACAAAAATATTTCCGCTAAAAACCGCGAATAAAATTCTTGCTGAGGCTGAAACTGGACTTCTACAAAGTAAATGCGATTACTTTCCAGATTCGGTAGAAACACCCCATCAATGCGAAAAGCAGTTTGCTTGACTTCCACCGATGAAAACTGATAGTTACTAGCAATTTCCGGTGTAATACCAATAAGTTCAAAAAAGATATCAGGAAATTCTTGAAAAAGGCTGTAAAACAGGCTATCAGTTTTCACCTGGCGATCGTCTGTTTTTATAAATATTTCGCGTCAATTTTTTAGACTCCAGAGCTAGAAGCCGCTAATTCTGCCAACCGCTCTTGTTGATCTTGAGAGATGCAAGATTGGGTAATAGTTTCCAAGTCCCCTTCAATGACTGGATTAAGGACAAAGTTTTGTCCCAAACGGTGGTCGGTAACGCGGTTATCTTTGTAGTTGTACGTGCGGATCTTTTCTGATCGCGATCCTGTCCCAACTTGAAGTCGCCGCATAGAAGTTACAGCTTCTTGCTGTTCTCTCAACTTCATTTCATACAACTTTGCCCGTAAAATCTGCATCGCCCGTTCTTTATTTTGCAACTGGCTACGTTCTTCAGTACAAAAGATCCGAATACCTGTAGGTTTGTGGTACAAATCGGCGGCGGTTTCTACTTTGTTGACATTTTGCCCCCCAGCACCACCCGAACGAGCGGTACTCATTTCAATATCTTTAGGATCGATATGTATTTCTACATCGTCCACTTCGGGCATCACAGCAACGGTAGCGGTAGAAGTATGTACTCGTCCGCTTGCTTCAGTTAATGGTACGCGCTGCACTCGATGAACGCCAGCTTCAAACTTTAACTTGCTATAAACTTGGTCGCCTTGAATTTCTAAAACAGCTTCTTTAAAACCGCCCATTTCTGCTAGAGATTCGCTAACTAACTTTACTTTCCAGTGTTGAACTTCCGCATAACGCGAGTACATCCGCACTAAATCCCCTGCCCAAATACTAGCCTCATCGCCACCAGTTCCGGCACGAATTTCTAGCATGATGTTTTTGTCATCATTGGGATCGCGCGGTAAGAGCAACGTTTTTAAGCGAATTTCTAGTTGCTCTAATTTGGCTTCTAATTCTTGAACTTCACTAGCAGCTATCTCTTGAAATTCGGGATCGCTGGCTGATTCCTTAAACACCTGACGAGCGCCAATTAATTCTTCGGTGGCAATTTTCCAATCTTCGTAGCTATTAACTACTGGTTCCAAGGAAGAACGCGCCCTTGCCACCCGTTGCGTCTCATTAGGATCTCTAGCAACTTCAGGATCAGCAAGGCGGCGATTTAGTTCGTTAAAGGTTTGTTCAACGGACTTGAGTTTGTCTAATAGGTAAGTTTCAGCCATAACGAGAAGTTGCGTAATTATTCAAGCAGGATAGGTTAGATTAGCAGTTTGCTTTAAACTAACCAAAGCTACTTTTTATCTTCTTGGGCTGTTTCTGGTTCAGTTTCCATCATGCCGTACTTACGCATAAACCGCTCAACACGCCCTTCAGTGTCAATCATCTTTTGCGTACCAGTATAGAAAGGGTGATTTCCCGACCATACATCAACGTGCAATTCTGGTTTGGTAGAGCCTACAGTCATTACAACTTCGCCGTTGCAATAAACTTTTGCTTCGGGATACCACTTAGGATGAATATCTGCTTTTGCCATTGTTTTAGTGAAGAATTTACTTAATTTTATTGTAGCTGCGATCGCTGTTGTCCGGTTTGTAGAGACGTTTCAATGCAACGTCTCTAGCATTAATTTTGAAATCCTGCAAAATTATTTCCGCGCCTTGAATTCATCAACGCCCAAAACTTTAGATTTTTAATTTAACGCTTCGAGAACTGAGGAGCTTTACGAGCTTTGTGCAATCCGTATTTCTTCCGCTCTTTAGCTCGTGGATCGCGGGTGAGATAGCCTTCTTTTTTCAAAGGTGGGCGGTTGTCAGGATCGAGCTTACATAAAGCACGAGCAACTCCCAATCGAATTGAGTCTGATTGCCCAGTTAAGCCACCACCATGAGCATTTACTAAAATGTCGTACTCATTTTCTAATCCCAAAGTTTCTAGGGGTGCTTTGGTGACAGAAATATAATTAGCGTTGAACTGAAAATATAACTCGCCTGGTTTGTTATTAACAGTCAATTGACCGCTACCTGGTACTAAACGTACCCGTGCTACCGATGACTTGCGGCGACCTGTACCCCAGTACACTGCGCGACCGCTATTAGCTTCTACTGCTTGCATTACTTATCTGCTCCGGGAATTGTTTGAATTTTTAGCTCTTGGGGTTGTTGTGCCGAATGGGGATGATCACCACCAGCGTAGACTTTTAGCTTAGTAAATAGTTGCTTGCCTAAACTACTTTTAGGTAGCATTCCTTTTACTGCTTGCTCAATAATCCGCTCAGGAATCCGGGCTTGAAGTTTGGCAAAAGTCTCAGTTTTCATTCCTCCTGGTCGCCCAGAGTGACGGCGATAGAGCTTTTGGGTGCGTTTTTTGCCTGTAACTACTATTTTTTCAGCATTAACGACAATTACAAACCCGCCTGTATCCATGTGCGGGGTAAATTCGGGCTTGTTTTTGCCGCGTAAAACCATCGCAATTTCACTAGCTAGTCGTCCGAGGCGTTGATCTGCGGCATCAACTATATACCAGTCGCGGTTGATAGTGTCTTGGGGTGGAAGATAAGTTTTTTCCATTTTTTAAGTATCCTGTAAAATTTAATTGAGTAGCGCTGCCTTACATTGAGGGCAAAACTAATTTAGGCATGGTGTCATACCAAACTTCTCGCGGAAAAGGAGAGTCTTCATAGCCAACTCTCAGCAAACACAAACCGCAAGCGGGGGCGGCGTGTTTTACTTCTTCTCGGCGCTCTTGCTGCCAAAGCTCCGTAAAGTTATCCAGACTCCGCTTGCCTGTACCTACTTGTACCAGTAGCCCTACAAGTAGGCGCACCATGCCATACAAAAACCCATTTGCTTGAATTTCAATATGAATAAAGTCTAAAGCGCGATCGCACTTTATTTGTTGTACATCTACCCAAGAATGCGATCGCCTTGAGCCTGTCCGGTGAAAGGCGGCTAAATGATGAGTTCCTAGCAGGGTTTTTAATGCCGCTTGCATCTCTGATTCATCTAGAGGCGCATAATAATAGTGCCAACTAAAGGGACTAACAAACAAGTTTGGTCTAACGCCTGTATAAAGCGTATAGCGATATCGCCGCCACTGGGCGCTAAAACGAGCGTGCCAAGACTCGCTAACGGACTCACTCGCCCGAATCAAAATATCGGTGGGTAAGTAACCGTTTAACACTGATGCCCAACGCTGGGGGGGAATCAAGCTATTATGCTCAAAATGGGCAACTTGAGCCGCAGCGTGAACCCCTGTATCCGTCCTACCCGCACAGTGCAAAGTAACTTGATATCCCAAGACCTTTTTTAGGACTTTTTCAATTTCCCCTTGCACAGTACGTTGCTGTAGTTGCCTTTGCCAGCCATAAAAATGAGTACCTAAGTATTGAATTACCAAGGCGACTTTCTGTTTGGGCGTTTCTAAAGGCAAGGCAACCATGTTTTAGCTTACACAAGTTCAATAATAGCCATTTGGGCATTATCACCACGACGAGGCATCGTTGACAGAATGCGGGTATAGCCACCATTGCGGCTGCCGTAGCGAGTTGGAACTTGCTCAAATAAAGCATGAACCAATTGCTTGTCATAAATAAAGCCCATCGCTTGACGACGAGCGGCTAAAGAACCATCTTTAGCCAAAGTAATCATTTTTTCGGCTTCTTGGCGCAGGGCTTTAGCTCTAACTTTAGTTGTCGTAATCCGACCATGCCGGATTAATTCTGTAGTCAAAGCTCTTAATAGAGCGCGGCGTTGGTCGGCGGGTTTGCCAAGTTTACTGATACTATTGCGGTGGCGCATAACAATTAGGGAGTAATTAGTTAGAAAGTGGACTGATCTAGCTAGGTTTAGGTGATTTTTCGTGAGGTAAAGTAATACCTAAGCGAACTTGCAAGGCTTCGATTACTTCTTCGGCGGATTTTTGCCCAAAGTTTTTAATTTCTAGCAAGTCTTCCTGGGTGTAATCCAATAAATCAGCAACGGAGTTTACTTGCGCTCTTTTGAGGCAGTTGTAAGCTCTAACTGACAATTGCAATTCTTCGATGGGAATCTGGCTAGTAGGATCTTCATCGGTGGGCAACTCGTCTTGCATTGCCTCTAAAGAAATATCTTTTAGTGGATTAAATAATTCAACTAAAATACTAGCGGCTGCTGAGAGCGACTCTTGGGGGGTCACGCTGCCATTTGTCCAAATTTCTAAAACTAGCCGATCTTTTGCCGCCGAGCCATCTACAAGGGCATCTTCGACGCTGTAGTTGACTTTATGAACGGGCATAAATACGGCATCAATTTGGAGAAAATCTAAAGCTGTCGCGTCATCGCGGCTCCGTTCGATTGTCCGGTAGCCTTTGCCCCTGTCAATGCGAAATTCCATTTCTAGTTTCGCACCCTCAGCTAGGGTTGCTACATACTGATTAGGATCGACGATTTCGACTTCTGAAGGTAAGTCAAAGTGAGCGGCGGTAACTATGGTTGGCCCTGTAACTAATAGTCGTCCAATTTGAGGTTGAGAGGAGTAACTTTTTAAAACTACTTCTTTCATCCGCATCAGGATTTCTAATACATCTTCCCGCATTCCTGGAATGGTCGCAAATTCGTGATTAACTCCAGCAATTCGAACGGCGGTAACTGCCGTACCTTCAAGGTTTGACAGCAAAATTCGCCTTAGAGCGTTACCCAGCGTAGTGCCTTGACCGCGATCGAGAGGCTCCAGGACAAATTTACTATATAGACTTCGGTGTTCCTGTGTATTAGACTCGACACATTCAATTTGATATTGCGCCACGGAGTAACCTCCCTTATATTAGCTGCCACTAATGGGCAGAGTATTTACCTTTACTTGTTGATGCCTATAGAGTAATAGGGCTTTTTTAGACTCTACGGCGCTTGGGTGGACGGCAACCGTTGTGAGGAATCGGGGTAATATCCCGAATTAGCGTAATTTCAAGTCCCGCTCCTTGCAAGGCTCGAATTGCTGTTTCTCGACCCGATCCAGGGCCGCTTACCATAACTTCTATTTGCCGCATTCCTTGGTCTACGGCTCTACGGGCGGCACTTTCGGCGGCGGTTTGGGCTGCAAAGGGAGTTCCCTTTTTCGCGCCTTTAAAACCGCTAGATCCAGCCGATGCCCAAGAAATTACATCGCCATTTTGATCGGCAATGGTAACGATGCTGTTGTTAAAAGTAGACTGGATAAAAGCGATGCCGTTAGGGACATTGCGCTTTTGCTTTTTAGCTCCAGGTTTTTTGTTTGTTTGTCGCGCCATAACTGAAAGTAAGCTAAATAATGCTGAGTAAAGGAACTAATTATGTTACTTGCCACTGGGTGCTTTTTTCTTCCCAGCAACGGTTTGCCGTCTACCGCGCCTGGTTCTAGCATTGGTACGAGTTCTTTGTCCGCGCACAGGTAAACCCATACGATGGCGGCGACCTCTATAAGTGCCAATATCAATTAACCGCTTGATCGACATTGATTCTAAGCGACGCAAGTCTCCTTCGACTTGGTAAGCTTCGATCGCACCCCGTAAGGCGGTAACATCAGCATCGCTTAAATCTTTAATCCGAGTGTCTGGATTTACCCCGGTAGTTGTCAAAATATTCTTTGACCGCGATAATCCAATTCCATATATGTAAGTAAGACCGATTTCGACGCGCTTATCACGCGGAAGGTCTACACCAGAAATCCGTGCCACGTTTTTTTCTCCCTAATTTGGCGGTGCTAAAAAACTCGATAAATAATTTTTGTATTTAACGGTCTAACCTTGTCTCTGCTTGTGTTTTGGGTTAGTACAAATTACCATTACTCGACCGCGACGGCGAATAACGCTACACTTTTCACAAATTCGACGGACTGAAGCTCTAACTTTCATTGCTGTTGCTTTATTACAAACTTTTAATTATACCACATCTATAGAAATAAATGTTAGATAATTTGATTTAACTACTTTTTCCGCAAGCGGTAGGTAATTCTGCCTTTAGTTAAGTCGTAGGGTGTCAATTCAACTTTGACGCGATCGCCTGGTAAAATCTTGATGTAATTACGACGAATTTTCCCTGAGATGTGAGCCAACACATCAAAGCCATTATCAAGCGATACTCTAAACATCGCATTAGGCAACGAGTCTGTGACCGTGCCTTCCATTTCAATCAAATCTTGTTTAGACAAGTGATATTTTCCTCAATTCTACTGGCTGTTGAACTACCCACAGCTAAGGGCGGTATAGCATAACGGTTAAAACAATTCCACCTTTTATTAATATATCTTATCTAGCATCGGGCTAAAGTTCAATATCAAATTAAAGTGTATTTGTCAAGCGGTTATTACTTGATGGAGATCGGTATTAACGGCTTCTAGGGGTTGATTGCCGTTGACGTAAACAAGTTGTTGGCGATCGCTATAAAAGCCAATCAAAGGTTTAGTATCAGCGTGGTAGACTTCCAAACGACGGCGAATCACGTCTTCGGTATCGTCAGGACGACCGCGACTTAAAAGCCGCTCAATCAAAATATCGTCTGGTACATCTAAGTTGATGACTTGAACGCTACCATGACCGAGCTTTTGCAGTAATTCGGCTAAAAACTCTGCTTGGCTGACAGTGCGGGGAAACCCATCTAAAATCCAACCGGAATTGATATCGCTTTGTTGGAGGCGTTCTTCGACCATTGCTTGAACTAAATTGTCCGGGACAAGTTCGCCACGATCCATATAACTTTGAGCAGTAATGCCTAAAGGCGATCGCGCTGTTAACGCCTGACGCAAAATATCACCCGTAGATATATGGGGAATCTGCAATTTTTCAGCCAACGCTAAGGACTGAGTTCCTTTACCAGCACCAGGTGGGCCCAGAAAAATCAATCTTGCCACTATTGTTTTACCATTCCTTCGTAGCGCTGCGAGATCACATAAGTGCGAACTTGCCTTGCCGTATCAATTGCCACACCAACGAGAATTAGCAGGGAAGTTGCGCCTAACCCTCTAAAAGTTGGCACACCTACCGCACTTTCTACCGCCGTAGGGATAATTGCCACTGTTCCTAAAAACAACGCACCGAGTAGAGTTAAGCGATTGAGAACCCTTTCTACATATTCACTGGTTGCTTTTCCCGGACGAATACCTGGAATACTAGCGCCCATTTTCTTCAAGTTTTGCGACATATCGACAGGGTTAACAATCAAAGACGCATAGAAATAACTAAAGAAAACAATGGAAACTAGATAAACTAGAGCGTAAGCCCAAGGAGCGGAACCACCAGGACTAAGATAATTAGTGGCAATGTTGCTTAAAGTTGCATTTCCGGTTGCGTTAGCTAAAAATGCTGGCAAAATCAAGATACTAGAAGCAAAAATAATCGGCATTACTCCCCCCTGAATTAACTGTAGAGGCAAGTAACTGCGCCGTTCTTCTTGAACTTTTCTCCCAACTTGGCGACGAGCGGAAAGGATAGGAATTTTGCGGCTGGCTTCTTGAACAAAAACAATGCCAACAATAGTAACTAAAAACACCAATAGGAGGACAACAACCCTACCTACGGCGGCTCTACCGCCAGTTTGAGCAAAAGTAATAGTATCGCCCAAGGATTTGGGTAAAGCTGCAACAATGTTGACGAAAATCAGCAAAGATGCGCCATTACCAACACCGCGCTCGGTAATTAGTTCTGATGCCCACATAATGAACATAGAACCTGCGATCAGGGCGATCGCCGTTTGAATCACAAAAGCTGGCCCCGGTACGATCGCAAAAGGACGTACCCAAATAGCAGCAATAAAACTACTCTGCAAAACTGCCCAACCAAAAGAAACGTAGCGGGTAATTTGCGATATTTTCCGCCTACCAGCTTCCCCTTCATTTTTTTGTAAATTTTCTAAAGCTGGGATTGCCGCCGTTAGCAATTGAATAATAATCGAGGCGTTAATATAGGGCAAAATGCCCAGTGCAAAGATGCCCAGCGTAGAAAGTCCGCCACCGGAAAAGATGTCTAGAAAGCCAATAATCGCGTTATTATTTTGTACAGCCTGGGTAAATTGTTCGCGGTTAATTCCTGGTATAGGTAAAAATACACCAAGACGCGCCAATATTAATATCCCAATGGTGACAAACAGCCGTCCTCTTAGTCCGGCGGTTTGTGCCATCTGCTTAAAAGTTTCTTGAGGAGTTGGGGCTTTATCTCGACTAATCATAAAGTACCTTTTAAATTATTTTGGCACTGCGTTGTTAAAGGCTAAAACGTGCTAAAAACTTAGCCTAGTTACACTACTTGACAACTGCCCCCAGCCGCTTCAATTTTGCTTCTTGCCGATGCTGTAAAAGCGGCGGCTTGAACTGTAAGCGGTACACTTAGTTCGCCATCTCCCAATATTTTCAACGCGCCTTTAAATGCCGTCAGAATCCCTGCGGCTCTTAAAGAAGCAACGTTTACTTCGGTATTGGCAGCTAAAGCGGCAAGTTTAGAGACATTAACTGTAGTGTAAACTTTCCGGTTAATGAGCGGAAAGCCCTTCAACTTAGGAACGCGCCGATATAAAGGCTGCTGTCCACCTTCAAAGCCGGGTCTAGTACCGCTACCAGAACGAGCTTTTTGTCCGCGCATCCCCTTACCTGCACTAGCTCCCTGTCCGGCAGCAATTCCTCGCCCTAGACGGCTAGAGCGTTTTCTTGAGCCTTTTTGTGGCTTGGCATCGTTTAATCGCATGGTAGTTAAGTAGTGTA
>QQTW01002358.1_pt1 | contig 13650 bp, 9 predicted proteins | sample 1904831 | NCBI WGS metagenome assembly QQTW01 (sample SAMN09435610, study PRJNA476489) | Subsurface metagenome, whole genome shotgun sequencing project. | reverse complement strand
GTCGGCTTTGTCCAACCTCAAAGTTCACTGTCATTCCAGACTCGACTGACATGTCAATATAATGTACTATACCTTGCTTATCGTTCCTTTTGCCTGGCTTTGTTACAATGCTTGGTACCTTATGCTCAATTACCGCCGGGTATCTCACCTTTGACTCCCTATCATCTTGATCCCTGTTAATCCGGACAGCCCTTTGTGGGTTGCTCTACAAACAGCATTACCATTTATCCTAAGCATGTTCCTTTTGATGCTGTCTCATTTATTCGGTACTGTCGTCTGGGGTGGGATTTTCAGGACAGATAAGCCACATCAGAGCCTTGGCGATGCTTGGATACTGGTTACACCTGACCGAAACTGGCTCTATGTAGCAGTGTCAGCGACAGCAATTGAAATCTTTTCCCGTGGCCGCGATCTTGGGAGGCCTACCTGGATGCTAGGCAAGCTCTATCCTAATGGAGCACTACAGTCTACTCTGACTCTGAACAAGAGGCTCTGAATGTATTCGGTCCGAATGTCTCGACAGCTGAAGGTGTCGACTGGCAACGGCAACGAAAGCTCACCACTACACCCTTCAAGAACAGAAGAGCAGTTATGTCTGGGCTGAATCTCTACGACAAGCTTCTGATATGTGCAGCCAGTGAATGTCCTCTGACTCAGCTGGAGTCATTTCTGAGGATTTTAGGACACTGGCTCTACACGTACTTGCTTACGCAGGCTTTCAAAAGTCCTACCCGTTCAAAGCTTCTCGGGAGTCCCGGAAAACCTGTCAAGCTATCGCGATTCGCTATCAATAATCCTCAAAAACGCCTTGATCGTCATGGTCTTACCTGCACGCCTCTTTTCGATTCCATGTCTTCCAGCAAAATGGAAGCAGATAGGCTGGGCAATCACTGGGTTCAAGCAATACATGCTTAATCTTGTCGCAGAAGAGAGGAAATTGATTGCAGATGCCCAGCCAGGAACAGGTAACTTGGTGAGAAAACTTGTATGGGCAGATATCGGCAGGAGCAAGTCATCGCACGATCTCAAAGCCTTGTCGGTGGACGAGATATTTGGCAACCTTTTCGTACTCGATTTTGCTAGCCACGACACCACAGCCATTTCATGAGCCTACAGTGTACTTCTTCTGGTCGCTTATCCTGAGATCCAGGCCTGGATTGGCGAAGAATTGGAGCACTTCTTGTCCGAGGAAGATAGTAAGGATTGGAATTATGAAGACGTTTACCCGAAATTGAAAAGCAGTCTTGCGGTGTTTGAACGTTGAGACGCGATCACATCTAGAGCATTAATGTAGTGAGGAGCTAAAATCCGACAGCTTGAAACGATCCGGCTGTACGATCCTGTTCCAGGCGTTCCCAAATATACGGGTTCCGAAAGCCGGACCTTGCCAATCAGGAAGAAGAACTATGTCATCCCAGCAAACACGCTAGTGGTACCCAATCTGATGGCACTGCACACCCATCCCCGGTACTGGAGCGACGACTCCCTCGAGTGGCTGGTGCCGCCAAAGATGGATCCCTACCTCTCAACCCGCCACGACGATCCACCCAAAGCAACCGCCAGACCTTGGCGCCATCCTGGACGCTGAACACCACCCCGTCCCCGAAGAAGGCACTCACTTCCCCTGGTCCAACGGCCCGCGTAAATGTCCGGGCAAGAAGTTCGCGCGGGTCGAATTCGTTGCAGTGATGGCGTCTCTGTTTCAAAACCATCGCGCCGAGCCGGTCCCGCCGTCGGGAGAATCCTTGTCCGAGAGCCAGGCAGCGTGTGCTGGACGTGGTCAAGGATAGTAATGTGGAGCTGCTGCTGCAGATGCGTGATCTCGACAGCGTGAAAATGAAGTGGAGGAGGAGGGGTCGGAGTCAGTGAGTATATGTTTGGGTTGCCATCAGTGCTGAGGAGGAATAATGAGATCTTTCTTGATATCTCTCCTTTCCGACTCGGATCCCATCAGGAGCATACAATCAAACCTCCCCCCATTCATGAATCTGCCAACACACGCCCACTCCACGCAAGAATTCACACATACGACATATCAGAACTCCCTATAGCCCGCCTTAAAAAAAGCGATTAATCAGACCCCCGCCCCCTCCCCCTCGGTCTACCTTATGGGACTACCTTCCCTAACCATATTGGTACTAATCCCTCGCCCATCCCACTCAGAAACCTGGAACCGAAACCGATGGAGCGGAGCATGTTGGATTGATATAGCATGACCTCTTCCACATCTCACATCTCACATCTCACAACTTACGAAGTCGGTGGGTTAGGAAAATCGGTAGAACCCCCATGCGCCATCGAAGATTCCAAGAAGCGGTGAGGGGGAGGGATTAACTAGTAGACCAAGCTGTTGAATTTGATGACGGTAACGATGCCGATGCCGATAACAAGTAAGGTGGGGTGGGGTAGGGTAGGTACGCTGTAGTGTGTGGTGGGCATGAGACTGGGGCTATTTTCTCCAGGAAGGGAGGGATATCTATCTATTCATCCATCTATCTATCCATCTATCCTACCAGTTTGTAAGGGGTTGGAAGGGAGGGATTCTCTTCGCGGGTTTTGGGACTACCGATTATTTAGGCGGTCGTTTATATACACGAGATTTCCACCTCTAGATCTCCTCTCTCTGTACCCTCGTTCCTCTTCTGCTGGATGCAGACCTGGCTGAGCCTATCGTAGTTCGATATCCCCAGAACCAGCCACGCCCATATACACAGGACCCGGCGTGTTAATCCTGCCAGGCGCTCTTCCCCACGACCTCGCCCTGACTCCTGCTCTTCCCGATCCCGACCTTGACGGCCTTCCAATCCTTCTCCCGCTGCATGAGCGCGTCCCCGCCGCCTCCTCCTCCTCCATCCGCATCCTTGCCCCTCCTCCGCTCTTCCAGGTAGTGGCGCCCGGCCTCGTAGCAGCCCAGATACAGGCCCGACCCGAACGCGGTCCAGAGCGAGCGCAGCAGGGCGCCGCGGAACATGCCTCGGACGCCCTCGGTCTGCAGGATCTGTCTGGTGAGGGCGAGCGCGCTCTGTCTCGCTGCCGGGGGCGAAGAGGTTCTGTCCAAGGAGTGCGGGTTGGGCTTGGGCTCCTGATGCTTCGTCTCCTCGCCTGCGGCAAGCATGATGCGCGTTTTGAGCACGTCGATCGGCGTCGTGATCCAGGCGGCGCCGGTGCCGGCGAGCGCGGCACTGAAGGCGGTTATGTATGCGCGTTCCAAAATGCCGTCTACCTCTACCTCTTCCTTACTCACTTCTCCCTTTCTCTCCTCATCATCCCTCCGCTGCAGCTTTTTCCGTCTCCGTCTCTCCAAGAAGTAGCCCTTTAAATGCTCAAACATCGGAAACTGCAGGCCGGTGAACGGCAGATTCCTCGCCGCCAACGCCGTATACCCCCGGAACAAATTTGTAGGCTGGCTCCGAAACTGTCTCAGCACCTCCATCGTCGGACTGCTCCCTACCCTCTTCCCGTCTCGGCTGCCATTCCACACCTGCGCATTCTGCTTCAGCACCTCGGCCGGCGTGAGGATGGCACAGCTGACCAGCTCCGCGCCGCCGGAGCTGAGGGCGTGGATGGCCGGCTGCGGGAGGTAGAGGGTGGAGTTGGGCGGGATGGAGTCGGAGAGGCTGGACTTCAGCGCTTCGTAGGTGGTGAAGAAGGCGCCTGAGCTGGGGATGGTCACGAAGATCACGCTGCCGATCCCTTGGTAGAGGCCGCGGAAGAGGGAGGAATTGAAATGCGTGTGTCGGGATAGGAGTGTGGAGGGGGTCAGGCGGCTGGGCTTGAGATGAGGTTGGGCTGTGGAAGAAGTGTTGGAGGAGGAAGGGGTCGGTTCGGGTATTGTCTTGTACAGGGTCTTGTAGTTGGGAGATTGAATGCGCGTCTTTAGCGTGTCGAGAGGGTAGACAAGGAGATCGACGGTAAATGCTGCAAAGGCTCCAGCCTGCGTGATGGTAGACAAGGAGTCAGCGTGTGTTGTGGTAGCTAACAGGCCGGGAGGGAGGGGGAGGGTTTGGGGGAGGAATAGTGGGTTTGGGCGTTGAGCACGGGCAGAACCGCGCCCCTATTTCAAGGGCTGCGACATACAAACCAGATGTCGGTGTTGGTGTTGAAAGACATTAGAGATTTGCAACTGTGACTGGAGTATCAATGTCGCCAACCCAGATGCAGCCTCTTGCCGGCCTGCAGACAAGATAACTTTTTGGATGATGATCGTCATGGAGTTGCATGGGTGCTCAATCTTATCTTATCTAATCTGTTATCTTGGCTCGCGGTCATCTTTCAGGGGCTTCAGGGGCTTCAGGGGAAATTTCAGGGGGCCTTCGGGTCAACGTCACGCCTAAAAATATTGGTGAGAAATCTTGAAGTTGGTCGAACAACAGTTGTTGCTATCTACAAATCCCTCTATGGCACCAATGCCATCCAAAGTATTCCATCATACCGGCAGACGACTCAAATCTGCCAAATCCAAATCCCAAAACAAACTCCAAGGAATGAATGCGAGAGAATTGCACCCTAGCCACTTCACATTGCATCCAGACGGTAGTCAAAATCAGCAACCTGACCAAAATCAAAGTCCGCATCAATGCGCTCCCATCTTTCTTGTACCACTTCCTGGAACACAAAATCAAAGCCTTGATCTCCCCGCAGCATCCCATTCCTCATGCCACGTGTACCATGCGAGTACCCCACCGGCAGCTTATCATCCTGCCTCTCGCAATGCTTGCACACCATCAGGTGCCTCTTCAAATGGTCGGGCCGCCTCATCATCTGCGCCCGCAGACCCTGCTTGATGCAGAACCGGCACGCATACCGGGTTTTGTCTTTAATCTCGATTCCCAGCTCCTCGGCCCTGTTCTGGTGCCTCCGCGTCTTACGGTGCTTCGACAGGCCGCTCGCATCGTTGAAGTAGGACTTGCAGATTTCGCATTGGTGTCGGCGGATATTCTGATGCACGGATTCCGTGTGGCGCCGGAACTCTTCCTTGTTGCGCGTCTTGTACGAGCATCCTGCCTGTTTGCAGGTTTGTTCGGGTTTCGCTTTAGGTTTCTTGGCCACGCGCGGCTTTCTGGGCGTGCTGTTGCTGGAGGAGGAGCCAGTAGCGCTATTGTTGGTGGTGGTGGTGGCGGCGGTGGAGGACGAGGAAGAAGAAGCGGCGGCGGCGGAAGACGAGGAAGAAGAAGAAGAAGCGACGGCGGTGTTGTTCGTGGAGGAGGAGGAGGCGAAGGTGGTGGTTGGTGGAGGAAACAGAGGACGGGAAAGCTGTTCCTGTGGTACTTGTGGCGCTGTGATGTGCGCCGAAACAGGAGCGGAAGCGGGAGCGGGAGGCGGGAAGTAGCCCTGCTGCGTTGGCTGGTAGCCTGCAGGGTTGTACGCCGAGGAGCCCGTCATGGGCATATATGATGGTGCAGTGAATCCCGGATTCGAAAAGCCACCATACACGTTGTTGGCCATGGCTGTGACCGGCAGCTGTTGCTGCTGCCCATGAGGGAAAGGAGGAGGAGGGGTGAAGCCAAGTGAAGATTGGCTCAGGCGGTCACCCATCAGTTGTGGGTGTGATTGCTGTGCAAAGACGGACTGCGGCTGGTAGGTGTTGTAGCTCGTCACCGGCATGGTCGTCTGCACACCTTGTTGTGTAGCCACTGGCACGTGGTAGCCAGTCTGCGGCAGAAAGTCTGAGTAGTCTTGTGCGGGCGCCATCGTGTCATGGATGACGCCCGCAACTGGTAAGACTTCTTGATATCCCTGTGTAGAAGCATTGTCGAGGAGAGTGTCTTGGGGCGCTATGCCCATGTCCGGAGTATACAGGGCGGCCATCGGGTGCGAGGGACTGTATGCCGAGTCTATTGGTGGCACCTCCTCTTGAGATGTGCCGATTGATAACTCGGCGTCCACCAGAGAGGAGAAATCGGCCCAGAACTGTTGCTCTTCGTTTGATTCCATGGTGTACTCCATGTCGTTTGTTGGTGTCGGTGGTGATGTCGGTAGTGAGGTCGGTGGTGATGTGGTTGTTTTGTGTCTTGTCGGAACGTGATAGGGTGTTGCGGAGGGTGCTGTAGCGATGTAGAGAGATGATTGTGTTGAAAGATATGGGTGTGGATGTGGTAGAATGGTGTTTCAATATCACAATCAAGTCTCTGTTCCAGATGTAGGCTGAAGGATATGGATTTCGAGTTGGAAGAAGCTGCATATTTATGTACAGGACATTTCCTCCAGACCACATCTCTCTCCTCCAAGTCTGGTTCACGAAGCGGAGCCATCGTGAGAACCGTTTCGATCTGATGGCTCTTCTCGTCCGGAAAATGACCGTATGACTCCTTCAGAATGCCAGAGGCACGGTTCAGACTGTGTGGAGCATCGCCATCATTCGCTGAGAGAGAATGATCGCCCCACTGGTCCTCATTCAGCGGCCAAAAGAGTGGATGTGGATTTTTGAGTCACGATCTTGAGGGGCAGATTTGGCCCAAAAAGGAAACGTAGTCACCACCCCGTTTTCTCAACGCTTTTTGGGCCACCATAGAGGACCTCGCGAATACGAATCGGGTAATCGGTAGTGGAGCCGATCGGGGCGAAGTGATAATTTAGTATGGAACAGGGTCCACCAAGTAAAAGGTCATGCGCGTCGATGGCTTGTACCTTCCACGATGGGCAGAGGGTGTTGCTGCCTCAACGGTGCCTCCACACCGGGGGAGAGTAAAGCGGCGACTTGTCTATGGATTCGTAAATGAAGGCTCGCAATAATGTGATGATGTCCTCGATCCTCGAAGATGAAGGCTGCAATTCTTAAAAGAGGGCAGTGCAACCTCATTGATTGCGATCCAAGACGATTACAGTGGAGGGGATGACGGTTGACGAACGTCAGGGCTACCATCGATTTGTGTGATCGCCATGATCGGATTCGACGATTTATCAAATCCTCGAGACGGGGCGTACACGGCAGCGATTCAGTCTCGTCTTGTTTGAACGACTTCTATTCTTCAGCCGACATTTACGAGATTGTCACCGGATATTGATAGGGCAATGACTGACAAAGGTGCGGGCTCGGTATACCTGCGTGCTCGATACGCCTCTCTATCATACGTCTGCGACCCATCGAGAAACATCAAATGGTGTTCCTGGCATTCTTCTATCTGTTTCAAAGGGTCCGTCTTCCGTCGTCGTTGAAGATCTACCAGCAGCCGAGTGGTAGTAGCGGGAGTACGAGGAAGCTGGGGCCCACGACTGATATTCGACATTTCCGCCTGGTATCATCGATGCCCATCGCTTCACGCCATGATAAGTTTCCTTCCTCTCCAAGTCTCCGTGTTTGGTGGTGGTTCAAAGACGTCCCAGCAATGTCATGGGTTGAGAGGTAGAGAGTCAAGTACCGTCGCAACTTGGCTTTGACAGCAACTCTCCGACAATCTGAGGGTACAAGTATCATGGTGTGCAGCTCGGTGGTGGTTGTGGCTGTATGAAATGTTGTGGAAGCGATTGCAGTCACGACGTTGTGACTTGGGGCTGTCCTCCTCTTCCGAAAGCGGAAAGGCGACCTGCCTGTAAAGCTAATCTCGTCGATCATCCGCATCGTATGTCCGCTTCCCCGATCCCCCACATCCTTGAACCGTGTGGCCTATCAGTCCCTTAGACCTGCGCTGTGTCTCAGTGATAGTTTCCCTTCTTGCACATATTTTGCTCCAACTCCTTTCTGGCCAGCCGCCATGGGCAACCTCTGCTCCAAATCAGCAAACAAGACCGATCCTTTCGAAGGCCCAGGTCGAGTCGTCGGCACAACCTCCTCCCAACCCGCATCCTCCGCACCCCTCCCACAGAAAATAAGCGCCAACTCGCCTGGCAGACCACTGGGAAGCAATAGCGACAACAGCGCTGGAAACGTAGACGGAGCAGCCTCTGATCCGAGAAGCGCAGCCGCCAAAGCCGCAGAGGTATGCCTCTTGTGCTGCTTGCCCCACCCTGCTGAACGTCTGCTAACACCCCCCTTCAGGAACGTGCGAGAGCTGCCTCAGGAGGAAAAACTGGTGGCAAGCTATCCGCGCAACTGGAAGCACAGAAGAGGCAGACAAGGATTGAACTGTTGACTGCTGAGTCCAGAGAGGAGCAGCAAGCAAGAGCCGCGGATGCGGCCGCTGAGGCGAGGAATTACAACTAGACATCGAGACACTTGAATATAAATTGGTTCTAGCTGGCGTGATTGATTGCTGAGGATGGGACAGGCGTTGTTCAGAGCTTGAGCTCAATCAGGGTTTACACACGGTGCGGGAGCCTGCACCAAGGGTCCTAGAAACAAGGAAGTAAATGGGAGGCAGTCTTCTCGCAAACCTCTTGAGTCCGCTGCTACCAGCAGCCGCACATGAAGCAAAGGGCGTACAGGGGCTAGGCGCACATCCAAAGCGGGACGCAGCCAAACATTCATGATTCGAGGGAGAAGAAAACCCATACAAGTACAAACAGCATATCCCAGAACTTACAACAGGAGCACGATTCTCGTCTGTCAAGGAGGCCACATATTGACCATCCCCAAGCAATCCCACCCTACACCCTACACCCTACATATCCAGTTCCCCCCTCCCAGCTCTCGTCTTGTCTTCTTCGACGCATACTCTCGGACAATTTAATTCCCCTTCCCTCCTCCTCCTCTCTCTCTCTCCCGCCCCTTGCTCCCATTCCTAGCAGACAGGAAGGAAGCTCCACGCTTCACGCTGCGCTACGCTACGCTACAGACAGCATACGGAGATTCGTGGCCACCGCCATGGTCTACTGTGCTCGTAGCGATGTGTCGCTCGAATGAATCACATACGAGGATGACAGGTCTGACTGATAACGGATTTTCATCGCTATCGTGGGTGTTGGTTTTTGCACACGTTCCTGGCTTTGAATGTGCCCATCCCCCCTGCTGTCTCGTTGAGTCGTTTTTTAATTCTTATAGTTCATGCTTCGGGGAGAGCAGTGCGTTCCTGCATATCTAGCTACGGCTATATATAGGGAGAGATTTGGTAGATGACATATTATTCACGTATCAAATTACTCGATCGGTTGACTTACTGCCGACTACTACCGTGCTGGTGATACGCAGTTCTCTGAATTCTGGACGTGACTAGCTCAGGTATTCGTCTAGAGGATTTGGACGTTTTCGCTAGAAGTATCTGCTCTTTTGTGGCCTAAAAAGGTCCCCCCTCTCAGGATATCGCTATCTGGAATATGCCGGACAGAACGCGCTTCTTCCGTCTCTGGCCACACGACTATCCTCCTAGGCCCTCAATTCCCACCCACCCCCTCCCCCGGCAGCAGATTCCCCCTGACCGCAAACATCTTGCCCGTCGTCCCTGCCACAAACCCATCAACTTGGCGACTATACTGCTCCACCTGCCTAGAATTCAGCATACTCTCCAGCCGGTTGGGCTCCGTCGGCAACTTGAACAACCTCTGCCATTCATCCTCTGGCAACAGCGCCTGCTTCGTCGAGGCGCGTAACGCGTTCTCGGCTTTCCGCTTGGCCTGCCACTGGGCGATCTTGGTCTGCTCACGGGCCAGGGCACGTGAGTAGTATGAGAAGTTGTTGGATTCCGTGTGGTGGGTTTCGATCGAGTCGAGGAGGAGGTCGCAGGTTTGGGAGAGGAAGGGGTCGATGTTGAGGGAGAGGGTGTCGTAGTTGGGATGAAGGGGGTTGGGGGCAAGGAAGGGGTTGGTTTCGATGGCCGAGATTGAGCTGGGTTCTTCGAGGGAGGTTGATGGGGGTGGAGTGGGGAGTTGGTGGAGGAATGTGGTGAGGAGGTGAGAATTGTGTATCTGGACCGGAAGCTCGACGAGGATGTCTTGATATCGAAAATTGGACTTTTGCAAGCTGTTGCTCATTTTAGCTTTGCTCGAAGAGTGATACGAGGGGAGAGGACTCACTTCTCTGTCGTGAATTTGTTCTCCTTATACGCCGCCATAAATTGGGAAGACAGCCTAAAGGCTCGCAGGCTGAGAGCTCCTTGTGAGCTTCTGCTAACATCATGTACCAAGGCAACGGTTCTCTCATTGAGATCTTTCTGGTAGTAGTACTGGTTTTCGATGAAGTTGCTGTTGCAAAAGTTGCCCATGTTCGCACTGGTATACCAACCAACACTCTGTGCGTCTATGTTGACCTCTCTCAACATCCGGATCATCTCCGCCTGATATCCAGTATTCGCTTTCGCGCGGGGTGCGGCCGCGGCGGTGTTGATGTGCTGGCCTTCATAATGTGCCTCGTGTGGTATTTCGATGATGGGGAGTGGGAAAGCGTTGGTGATTTCGAGTGTGCCGTTAACGTCCATGCCCACAAGGGCGCCGGTCGCGGTGGTCGGAAACCTCTGCGAACAATGCTTTATGATCTTCATGACCACCTAAGGGCATGTCAGCATGGTGGTCAGCAGTCCCGGCACTGTCGCATACCAGGCCCTCGACCTGCACGGCCTTGAGTGGTGTCTCCTTCCTAGAGCACGTCAGACAGGATTTCTACACCTAGAATAGAGGGAAACGCACTCGGCCATTGCCATGTCTGACTTGCGAATCCAGATCGCTGCAGATGCTGGTTGTTCTTGACTGGATTGTGGATCTTGAAAATCCACGCCCCGGAGGACATTTTGTGTGGACTCCATCAAGATGTTCGCGCTAGCTACTACGGGCTTAGCTAAGCAGGACAAGGTGGTGGTCAGGGAAATCGATTGATGGTGTAGGACTTATTCGAGGATATGAAAGGATCACGAAGACAACTAGAAATACTCACCGAGTGGGAAGATGTCAGATGTTCAGGTGTGCTCACATGGGCGAAGAAAGTGTTCTGCAAAGCTGGAAACACCGGCAAGCCTGCTGCCTGCCTGCTGCTCCCTGCTTGCTCCCTTCTTCTCAAGAAACCGCCACAACGCAAAGAAAAGAAAAACACATGGCGATCTGCTGTATTCCATCCTACTGCTTAGACTACGCTGTATCTACCCGGTGCCCTAGTGTCGGTATCGGCTGCAGCGATAGTGCCCTCTTTCAGCAACCTCATCAGCTCCCTCATAGCATCATGCACCACCACTTCCGTATCACCTTCCACCAAGATATACAGCTTCGGATTGTCGTTCGGACCAGGCTCTTTCCCAGCAGCGTAGAAGGATCCTTTTGTGGTGATTGAAGTGCCAGTCGATTCGAGGATTTTGGCCACGTTGGTTCGATTGGTGACAGCCCAACGAGCTTTTTCTGCAGAGGAGTTAGCATTGTACCTGAAACCAGGAAAGAAATGGACTTACGAGGGAAATCGTTGATCTCAAGAGTTGCATGGAAGGCTCCTGCGTCTGGTCCTTTGTTGTCGATGGGAACCCCTTGCCGCATGACTCCAGCCTTCGACAACTTGGCAGCAATGTTCTGAACTGCTGCAGCGACTTTGTCCATCTGGTTTTGTGGACCTGTCTCCTTCTCGGTCCTATGCACAGTAATCTTCCCATCTAGATCGATGCCTTTTGGAACACCGGGGATGGGCTCTGGTTTTGCGTCGAGCGCTTTGACACCAGATGCGGCTTTGGCGAAAAGATCATCTCCCACGGCGACATCCTTGTCTTCCTTCTCGTCATCCTCGCCTTCTTCGCCAGTCTTGAAAGTCTTGCGTTCCCGAGCTTTAGCAGCGTCTCGCTCCTGATCCAAGCGGTCCAGGCCCTTGCCACCAAACCCGCTCGCAGAAGCCTTCTCCTTGCCTGATTTGACCTTCTCATTAAATGCTTCCACCAATTTCTGCACCGGTTCTGGGACTGACTGGCCTGATTGCTTGAGCGCTTTAGCGATGTCAACTGCATACCGATCTTGTTCCTCGGTTAAGAATGTTACAGCTGTACCAGTGTTGCCTGCTCTTCCAGTCCTACCCGCGCGATGAACATAATCCTCCAGATGATTTGGTGCGTCGTAGTTGACCACAAGCTTAAGCTGTTTGACATCCAATCCTCTTGCTGCCACCGAGGTTGCAATGAGGATCGGAACAACTCCGGCCTTGAAGTCGTCAATCGTTGAATCTCGGTCAATTTGGTCTTTGCCGCCGTGTATGGACATGCAAGGGTATCCTTTCCTCATCAGATCACGCAGCAGCGAATCCGCTGATTCCTGGCGGTCAACAAAGATCAGAGCCCGATCATCTTCATTCTTCTCGTCAGAGTACATGTTGCCGAGTAGCTCGAGCAAGCGTATAAATTTTTGATCATCGTTACGCACTTCAACAACTTGCGTGATCTCTGGTGCAACAACGCTACGTCCACCGACGACTATTTCAACAGGCTTGGACAAGGTTTTGCGTGCCAACGCTTCCATCTGCCTGGGAAAAGTGGCGGAAAATAGGACAGTTTGGCGATCAGGACGGATATTGGCCAAGATCTTCATGACCTGCGGCTCGAACCCCATGTCAAACATTCTGTCCGCCTCGTCCAAGACGACATATGTGACTCGTCGTAAATTGGTTACCCGTCCCGAATTTGCTGCAAGCAAGTCGATCATTCGGCCAGGCGTGCAGACGATGATCTCGGCTCCACGTTTAAGGTCGGCAATCTGATCCTTGATGGGTGCTCCTCCGTAAGCGCAGACTGCCCTCAGATTCAATGCTTTCAGAAACGGCCTACACTCTTTGTGGATCTGTGTCGCTAATTCACGGGTTGGTGACAGGATCAAACCCATCGGGCCCTCTAGCATATCTAGTGGCCGCTGATCCTTGATGTGTCTGAACATTGGCAACAGGAAAGCGATCGTCTTGCCAGAGCCCGTCTTCGCGACGCCAATAACGTCTCTGCCGGAGGTGATTGCTGGTATTGCTTGAGACTGAATTGAAGTGGGTGCTGCGTACCCGAGCTTCTGAATCACGTCCAAGGATTGTACGCCCAGACCACATTGCGCCCATCTTTGTACTGGTTTGGGGACATCTACTCCACGTACCTTGATGCCGTCCAATTCAAGTCGCAGGTTGGCAACTTCAGCTTCATCTAAATCTGACATATCGACAGGCTCGCTGTAAAAGTTCTTTCTAAAAGGTTCATAATTCATTTTGGCATGATTGACTATTGGTATATCCTTTTTCTTCTTCTTGCTAGCCATGGCCAGGATGTCATCTGGATCAGCGTTAATGGCTGTGAGGTCAACGTCATCGTCGCCAAATATTGCTTGAGGTTCTTGCTGTCTTGATTTCATGGATTTAATACCATTCATGCCAGAAGCTTTGGACGGCGTAGCTCTGAGCCCCGACATGAACGCGTCCAAAGGATCAGCATCGTCTTCTTCCATTGCATCTGGAGGTGGAGCCTCTGCTTGAGCATCTGCCATAAATACATCATCACCGTTTACATTGTCATTTGGCGCCGTACCATAATCTGCTTCTTCTGTTCCGGTGTGAGATTGCACTATTTCGTCCCGTTTCTCGGCCGCAGCTCGCGCAGCTGCCAGTCTTTCATCCTCTGAACCGTCAACCTGCATGTCCATGTCGTCATCGTCATCGTCAGCGTCATCAGCATCTGCTCCAGCCTCCTTCACGCCATTGGTGTTGCTTAAATCAACTTCTGCAAGAGGTGGCGTGGGCAACTTCTCCAGCTTTCTGTGGCTGGATTCTTCTTCTTCAAAAACTGGACCGGTCTTGGACTTTTCGGCCTCCGTTGAAATCTTAGCACCAAGACCGAACCCGCTAACATT
>QQTW01002357.1_pt1 | contig 13652 bp, 14 predicted proteins | sample 1904831 | NCBI WGS metagenome assembly QQTW01 (sample SAMN09435610, study PRJNA476489) | Subsurface metagenome, whole genome shotgun sequencing project. | reverse complement strand
TCCCTCCCCGCGGGGAATCGGTCAGGGTTCGGCAGAAAGCACCACTTCTCCAGCAGCAGCAGCAGCAGCATCACCACAAACCCAAGCAATAGCCCGCAAAGGGACGGTAACCGCGCAGGCTGTGGCGGTATGAAGTCGGCCGATGATAACGATGATGCTAGTAGAGAAGTAGTGCCTGCTTGACCAACTCCCTCCCTTCTTTCCAGGATGCTCGATGGGTAGAGATTTCGGGATGGAGGTAACTTCTGGAGTTAACTGCCTCCGCCTTCGTTTAAACAGCACCAAGTAGCAACGACCCAATCGAGGGTAATTGCACAGGCTGTTGTGGCAGCATGTCGTTGGTGAAGGAGGGTGATGAAGGTGGGGATGCTACCGGAGAGGGGGGTTCTTCTGGTGAATCCTGACTGATTCCTAACAGGGGAGGGAGTTGAACGTTGTCGTTGTTGCCACTAGCTATATCGGAGCGCGGTGGTGGTAAGGTGGTCGTTGATGTCGCTGATTGTGGTGATGCTGCTGCTGCTGCTGCTGGAGAAGTGGTGCTTTCTGCCGAACCCTGACCGATTCCCCGCGGGGAGGGAAGCCGAACGTTATTGTCATTCTCACCAGCCATATCAGAGGGCAGTGGTGGTACGGTGGTCGATGATGCTGCTGATTGTGGTGATGCTGCTGTTGCTGGAGAAGTGATGGCTTTTGTTGAATCTTGGTTGATTCTTAATAGGGGAGGGAGTTGAACTTTCTTGTTATTCTCCCTAGCCATATCGGAGCGAAGTGGTGGTACGGTGGTCGACGAGATCGATGATTGTGGTGATCTTACCTGAGAACGGGTGCCTTCTGCCGAACCCTGTCGGATTCCCCACAGGGAGGGAAGTCGAACTTTGTCGTTATTCCCACCAGTAACATCGGAGCGCAGTGATGGAACGACGGTCGACGATGCTGATAATGGTAATGTTACGGGAGAATTGGTGCCGTCTGCTGAACCCTGCCGGGGTCCCCACAGGGAGGGAAGTCGAACTTTGTCGTAATTTCCTCCAGCAACATCGGAGTGTAGTGACGGTACGGCGGTCGACGACACTGGTGACACTACCGGAGAAAGGGTGCCTTTTGCTGAACTCTGACCGAATCCCCACATGGGGGGAAGCTGAACGCTCTTATTGTCACTAGCCATATCAGGGCGCAGTGATGGTAGAGTGGTCGACGATATTGATGATGGTGGTGATGTTACCGGAGAAATGGTTCCTTCTGCCGAACCCAGCTGGATTCCCCATATGGAGGGAAGCTGAACGTTATCGTTATTGCCACTAGCCGCACGAGATACCTCCAAGGAGGGGAGCCGAACGTTATCGTCACCATCACCAGCCATATTGGAGCGTATTGGTGGTACACGCATGACTTGATGATCCTTTGAGGAAGATGTGAAGTCCGGCCTCGTCTGTATTATTCGTCGTAACTTTTGACCCATCTGACGTTGGTCCCGGTCGATTGTCGTAGAACAAGAAGAGCCAGGGAATGGTGAACGATAGTCGGCCAAGGAAGTAGTGGTATGACGGCGAGGATTAACGATGAGAGGTCTGGGTTGATGGGGTCCAGGTGGTGGTGGCATCATGACCATCGATGGTAGTAACGGAGCGCTACTTCTGGGGGTACCGGCCGATGAGACATTGGGTTGCGCCACAGGCGATGCTACCCATCTGTTTCCCAGGCCAGCTGATGGCACCACCAGAATTGGCCGGTAGTCAACCGCCTCGGTAGAAGAGCTGGGGAGGGGTTGCTGTGCTGTCGATGCTGATCCCGAACCGGGTGGAGGCATGGGGCCTGGAAACGCTGGCATATGGACGCCCTGTCGTCGTCGTCGTTGTTGGTTCCTGGGGATGAACCGGTTGTTGACACCACCATTGGTTTGGCCGTGCAGTCGTTGCTGGGCGATTCGAGCCTGACGTTGTTGTTGATATCCACCCTGCCAGCCCTCCCTCACCTCCGTCCCCACGGCCGAACCATGCTGACGATCACCGTTGGGCTCACGGTTCCCGTGGGATGCCTCCAGGGAACGCTCCGGTGGCGACGACGAGCGCACCCTATGATGCCGAGGACCATAGATAGCTCGTTCCCGACTCGGGTCCACATTGGCTCCTCCATTGGCGAGCGAGGTGGGCGAGACCGGCCGCCATTTGGATCGAGTCCGATGACGCTGATACGTACGGGAGGTGTAGAAGATATGTCGAATCGAAGCCACGGTGCGTTCACGGGGAAACGTACGGTTGAAATCCTCGAGGATGTGGGTCCATTTATTACCATTCATGCCCCGCTCGATAATGAATTGCTTCTCCACTTCGGTGTATTGTGCTGCTTTGGGAGGCATGGTGAGGATTGAATCGTATGTACACCCAGAGAAAAATCTATCGGATCTATGAAAAGCATTCAATCGTTTCGAGGGCCACTGAAGTCAAGAGAAAGAGGATGAGATTAAGTAAGGAGGACGGACCCCCCGATAGCTGGCCGTGGGTGCATGCCCATGACCGTGCCTGCCGCCCGTGCTCTACGCGCCCCCGCCGGACCAACAACAAGGCTGACAAGCCACCAAGGTTTATATGCGTGAGTATTATCCAAATCGAGCTTAGCGCCAGTGGGGCCCTTCCGAATCGCCGTCCTTCATTGGCTGTATCCCATATGCATGGCGACCAACACGCATATCCCATCCAGTGGTCGAAACCATGGTGTCAAGACGGCAAGGCTTCCAACTCGAGCTCGGTTCAACAGTCAAGGGCTGCTGGGTGTCATGATTGGGCGCTTCATTGGTGACTGAAGATGACGGCAGGATTGGCATTCGAGAATGGCACCAATCAATAGGGACGGTGTCTGAAGGTAGTCGCTCATAACGCTTCTGTCGGCAGGTTTAGGCGAATTGGTCGGGAAGTGCATCAATGCACCAACAACCGCAATTGGACGTAGCGAGTAGGGCTAACTCGGCCGGCTGGCCATTGGAGGGCTGGTTGAGGATAATCATTCTCGTCAACCCATATTCGACGGAGGGGGATCCAACAGACACGTTCGTATCGCTGAAGCGGATTGGTTGATCTCCGTCTGCAACCGGTATATGCAAGGTAGATGTTGGAGGTCATCGTTATGCTTACCGTGGACCTTTGAAGTTGCGGCTTGGTCGATCGTCGCAAGTATTGACGAAGATATCCGTTAGCCTAACCATTGTTTGGTCGAAGTGCGGTCATAACATTCGTTCGACGGCGAGAGTGTATAGAGATGAATGGATGGGATCTTGCTAGATAGTACGAGAAGTACCTGTTCAGCGTCTCCATCATCCTTAACAACGAAAGGTACGGAGATCTTTACAAAAATCAATGGGCCACGTCCCGCAATTTAGAGTCTCATCATTATTGTTCCCCATGAGCTGAAGAGATACGCCTGCAGAGTGGACAAATACTTAGAGAACACCCTACCGCTTAGTTAAAGGGAACGCTAATGTTAGTGATTGTTTTAGGTGTCAAGCACCCGTGAGGTGGTGGCCTACACGATATCATCTGATCCCATACCCGAGGGGTGACACGGGAAAGGTGACGCGCAGTAACCGGCGACCACATGAACTGTTCGCCGATTGCTGGGAAGCCGATTACTGCACTTCAACTTTCTTGTGTAACCCCCTCGGGTACAACTCTCTCACCAAACGGGTTGGCCGAGCTCCATCACATTTATGATGGAAACACCCCCACCACGGTGCTCGCAAAGAAGATACCTCCACCACCACCTTTATGATTCGAGGTAGTCCATCACACTTACGACGAAGATACCTCCACAACGATGATGATGATGATGATGATGATGATATAAACTCCTTCCATCAGATTTATAATGAAGATGGCTTGAATCTTCATTACGATGGTAACAGCGATCGATACTCTGGCCCCTGTTGCGCTTACGATGGAGACTGGCTGGATCCTCCGTTGTAATAACGGTGATTTGATATTGGCGATTACTGCTGGTCTGTCCCGTCTACTTTGTCACCCGCATGGGTGGTACTTGTTTGAATTGAACTTCCTTGTACCCGCCGTTACGAGCAAACATGAACCTCCTATTGAACCAGTCTACTCCTTAGCTCGACTGCTGCCCTTGTGGTCCCGTTCCTGCACCTGAAGCAGTCGGTCCAGTGCCAGCACCAGCGCCCGTGCCAGTCTCTGGGATGTCAAGATCAAGAGTCCCATCCATCCCACCCACGCTTAGATCGAGACCTATCCCCATTCCCATCCCCATGCCTCCCATGCCCATATCCATATTCAGATTTAATCCCGTGGTGACATCCACAGGCGGCATTTCGCCCATTCCACCAGCTAATCCCAAATCCATGTTCATAGCACCCATGTTGAGATCCATGTTCATCTCAGCAACAGCTGCTGCCGCTGCAGCAGCAACATCATCACCCGTCCCAACATCCACGTTCATATCCAATGGCACCGCCGAAAGATCCATATCAACCCCCTTACCCCCACCGTCTCCACCTCCTGCTGCTCCCTGCTCGGCCTCTACAGCGGCAGCAGCTAAGTCTCCCGCCACCGCTGCCGCCGTCGCTGCCGCCGCGGCGGTAGCCGCTACGGACGCCGCCACCGCCTCAAAATGGGCTTCAACACGTCGGTACAGCCTCTCCACCGCCTCCGCTCGAGCCGGATCATTTCCTCCTCCCATCCTCCCCGCCACCACCTCCTCATGTTCAAGTTTCAATGCTTCCCTCAACGACATTCGTGACTTGGGTTTATAGATCCTTCTTTGCTGCTGCTGCTGATTTGATTTTCCGGGTGCCGCTTGTTGCGCATCACCATCATTATCATTCGCAGACTCTCTGTTATTGTCGGTCGAATTGACGGCGATAACAATCGGAATATCCTCCAACGTGGGCGCACAAACCATCGCACCCGCGATATCGAGCGCCAACTCGCCACTTTCATTCTGTGCCTGGGAAATCAATTCGTCAACGATCGATTTGATCACCGCTCTTGCACCCAGAATCTGAATAGCGACGAGGAGTTGTCGATGTGTATAACTCGCGGGAGTCATGCTGATATCAGGTGTCGTCGACCAGACCACCAATGATTGGAACGTGTTCCGGAGACTGGCGAGTAAACCTCCTCGCGGGGTGGATGTCCATGATTCCAGTTCGGAGTGGTGACTCGCCGGTGTTCGACGGGCAGACAGGTGCGGTTGGAGCACCTGCAATAAAGGGTCGATATCCCCTCGGCTTGGATCGCGGCGACGCACGTCTCGTAAGGCAAGCTCGAGAGGTTTGCCGATCATGGACAATACGACGCCGTGAACGGTTTCGGCTTCGCCCGAGATGGATTTGGGTTTGATGAGCACTTGAAGGAGATGCATCGTGATGTCGATCGAGCTGATGCCGGACGAGGAAGAAACGGTAGGGGATTCCCAGATGTGGTCGACGAGCCAGGACATGGCCCTGACAAGAGACGGGAGGAGGAATGTCTCGAGCATATCTGGTATCCATATCAATATCTTCATAGTACTTACGAGTTGAATGAGACAGTCATTGAATGACGGGTAAGGTGTTGGTGGATAAGTAAGGGTAACGTTGGGAAGAAACATACATTCTAAACCTCCCTTCAGTGTCTCCACGCTCATAACCTCCATCTGACACGCCAACGTACTCTGCCGGAACAGGGTCGGAACCAGCATATAGAAGTCCTGCGGACGACACGAAGACATCAATTCATCGCTGATGCCATTTTCAGCGTCGAACAACCCCCGAATCCAGCCTCCTAGTTGCTTCAACTTCTCTTCCGACGCCATTTCCATCCACTGCTGGGGATCAGCACCGCGGAGAAGTTGTCCGATGAATGATTCGCGGTCGGTCACGCCCAGGTCGAGCGCGTCGAGTTCGTACCGATGCATGAATGCGAGGACTAGCAGAAGAATGCATCCAAATTCTTCATAAACAGGTTGATATTCCCCTAAATGAGCTAGAAGTTAGTGGAGGGGCGATTTGCTTATGGATTGGTAGTTTGTTTAGTCACTGCCTACCCTGGTCTTCTTCGTAGCGCCATCCGTCGAGAAGCTCGCAGATGGGTTGCAGGATGGCGGCCGGCGTGGCGAAACAGAGCATCACGTCCAGTGACGACGGTCGCTTGGCGAGCGCCGTGCAGATCGATTTGAGAGAGATGGTCTCTTTGGCGAGACACATGTTACGAATAACCTGTGGCGTTCAGATGAAGGAGAGCTTGAGGTGGTAGAAGAAACAAGCTTACCTCGACGATGGCTTCGACGACCGCCCCAACATTGCCGTCGGTACCCTCCAGCTCTCCTAGTAACCGGTCAATGCGGACAGGATCTGTCGCACACTGCCCCATCAGAGCTTGCTTCGTGTATCGTCCGCCGGGAGGCAGTTCTTGCATCGGCATCTCGCCCAACAACGGCTCGATGCTCGTCTCCGGGATCAATCGATGCAGACAGCACGCGAATAGAAACTCCTGCCGGACGTCCGACGAGAACATTCCCGTATCATTGGAGACGTCGAACATGGATGAAAACGATGGGAAGGCTTGGCTGTCAACATGGGTCAAAGCCTGTCCAATGCAATACTCTGGTGTGAGTGGAGGGAATATGGACATCGCTAGAGTGGTGAGGAGCAGCGGCACTTTGTTGATGAGAAATGAACGGAGGAGAAACAGCGTTTGGCGGGGCTCGTTGCGAAAGGTGGCGTTGGAGAGGACGTCGAAGGCGGCCACGATGAGCTCGGCCGTAGCTGTATGGACCTCACCCTGATCTTGATATCAGTCCCAGCTTTCATGAGGTTAATGAGACTTCGGAGGGTTGATGTAACTGACCTTGTACCGAACAATCAGATGGTTCAAGATGAGCGAGTCGTCGACGGCTGGCCTTCCAACCAGCTTTTGCTTGTCAGCACTCGCTGCTCGAACGGGATCTTCATTTGACCCACCAATGCATGCAGGAAGATGTAGAGGCCCGCTCGAGAATGAACGACGGGCCCATCAACAGCAGTCAACCCGGTCATTCCACCAAGATTCAACTGTCCAGCACCCACTCCATTCAACATCTTTTCCGCATCCATTACCTTTCCGTCGTAGAGGTTATTTGCCCGCTGAAACGCTTCCAGTCGATTGGCTATGGTGGGCATGGTCGGGGAGATATACGGTATGAACCGCGACAGAGCTTGTCCAAGTACTTCCTTCAAACCTGATGACGCCTTGTAAGTGTTTTGCTGTCGACGTGTTCTTGCGAGCCGTGAAGTCGTTTGACACTAGGAGATACAAGATGTTTGGATTGAGCCATACAATCATTCTTTCAGGACAAACGCCAGACAACAAATCTTAGATCGCGATTCATTGCGAATGTAGTATTGATTTGTGAGAATGATGTACCTTTGGGACACGGTTTGGTCAACACCTTCAATACTCCCGGACTCTCCGCCACCGCTGTCATCAGCAGTCCCACCGCCTCCGTCAATGCTCTTGCATCCATCAGGGCTTGATATGCCTCGCCCGTCACATCATGCATGATATCCGTGCTGCTGGCTGTGACGACCGCCGTCATCCATGTCGACAGCACCTTCAGCAGACCAAGCACCTCTCGGTGCACTCGTGGTCGTTGTCCCGCTACGAACAATCGGGCCAGACCATGTAGCACCATCTCGACAAGCTCGGTGGATGCAAGCCATTGAACAGGATCATCTTTTTTATTCGTCTTGGAGACACGATGGGCTTCATGGCCTCTTTCGTTCAAGCGAGAACGCTGTAACAGCACGTTCAGGACGTCGCTCGCAAAGACCAGGCCGATCCGGACCAGCGTCTCGATATAAATGGGCTTCAGTGGATCGACCACGCTGCTTGTCGACGATTGCGGTCGAAGGACCACCTGCGCTAATGGCTCGCTGGACACCATGGTCCGGTCGCGAAGCAACGTCGCAAAGGTCTCAAATTGGCTGGCGGGTACTCGCTGGAGAAGACATTGTTCCAGGAGTTTCTTCCATGTTTGCACATCTGGGTTGGCCCGATCCATGATTGGCTTGGATGTATCTTGACTTCATGCGTTCAGGCAGCTTGGGCCAACACCTTAGAGCGATCGATCTTGAAATATTGACTGTCTATATATCGTTCCCCAATGATTCGAGGCGAACGGGCTGAGTCGGCGTGGAGCTCATCCAATTCATATTGGCCACTGTATATCGAATTACAGACAGCTGCCATCGTTAGCTATATCCTGTAGCAATCGAAGGATGATTTCTTACATTGATACATATAGCATTTTAGATTGATCCAGCGCTAGGAAGGGTGTTGAAGTGGAAGCTGAAGTCCGTGTCCAACGGCGGCCGCCATGTGTAGTTGGTTGCGTGGGTCGAAATACATGCACCTCCGCTCGCGCCTTCACAGGCCATGCCTGATCAAGTACTTTCGACGCACATCACCCATCGGTCGACTTTCTCTACGGAGATTTTTCAGTCAATTGGACTGCTACGCTTGTTGGCATCACTTTGCACAATTGTAAGGTCGGATCATTCGCCTTTGCTGTTTTTGTTGTCTTGTTGGACGAGAGGAATCGTCGGCGCGGAAGACGTGTCACAACGAATGAGAGCATCTCTGCGCCTGCTGGATCGATGACGACCTTCCATTACTATTAAGCTCATCCTGATGACCAGATGCAGTCGACGAATGCTCTTGGACCGCTGCATCAATGCTTGAACATGCTCGCTCAATGAACTCCAGATGACCCGCCCCATACTGGTCCATGCCTCCCATGCTCCGATAGATGCTGTTGCTGCTTTTACGCTCCATCCGCACACTCGCTCACGATGATGCGAATCCCCGATCATCGACGAGAGATGATGACCATGACCCTTTTCCCTTAACGCGGACGTTGCCTTCCATGACCCGCCGACGACGACGACGGATCCTGGAGATGCTCCGGCGCCCTCGGCCCCACCATCCAATCCTCCATGGCCAGCCACTCACTCCACGTCTTCTCCGCGCCCTGGATCTCGACGTCGAGGGGCTGACGTAGTGGTTTTAGGAAGGGCACCGTCTGATTGGGATCCGGTCCATCGTAGCCCTTCTTGACCGAGGCCCACCCTTCGCTCTTGGCGGCGAACAGATAATTCCGACGTTCCTGCTCATGCATTTCACCAACACCCATGGGCCAATCATCCCCGAAGAACCCGTGCAGGATGGTCGGTAGGTCGATCCCCGTCACGACGAGGCGGCGAATGTACGGCACCAATGAAACCCAGTTGGTCGTCGAGGTCGATGCTGTCGGCGCGCTACTGGGTCCAGGCCAGTGAATGCCAGTACTTGAGGTCCAGCTTAGGCCTGGCTGGTGGTTTGCACCCGACCGGGTGCTGCTGGTGTAGCTCATGATCGGGTCCGGGTGACGCTGGCAAGGTAAGGCAATGTTGATGAACGCGGCGACGGCCTACAGTACATCCCCTCCAATTGTCAACAATTGGTTTTCGGTGGATAGGCGCTAGGGCTGAAGATAGGACGATCAGACCTTCACGGGTTCTTGATGCTGCGCCGTATCGAGAAAGTAGCGCTGACAGCTCTGATAGCTCGGATACCACTCAAATGGGTCAAAGGGGCGTTCATCCTGACGCTCGCGCCCGCCGCTGCTACTGCTGGACGAACTGAGGTCCGCAAAGGCGGCTTGGAAGAAACCCTGCGATGGTGGGCCCCCCGACACGGTGGCCGGTCTAGGGTAGGCCATTGACCGGGAAGCCAGCAGTTTCAGACGATCGTGATGCCGCTAGGACGAAGATGAATCTGATGGGGGTGTTGATGCGCCGCCCGAGGACGAGCCTAGTGACACCCCTCGGAGGCCAAGATGATGTTGATGAGTGGTTGCGGAGGACAACAACTTTTTTGGGGAGCCGCCGCACTGATCGCCACTCGGGGCAAGAGTGCCGCGAGCGACATCGCATCACATCACATCACATCACCCTTGGGCGATCACACCCCGTGCGTGCTGGAACGACAACAACAACAACAACAACAACAACGGGGTGGAGTGCATGCCTCGAGCAAGACCGGACGCAGATGAATGCGAGGACCACGACAGCAGCCCTATACGTCTGAGAAACATGACGGTGAGGTTTTCAAACAATTCGAAACGAGCAGGCATCCAGTTGGGTCTTCACGTGGGGGCCAGCCTTTGTTTGGTCCATCACTCCAGAGGTGCGGCTGAGACATCAATTCGACCTGGGCAGTCAAAGGTCTGACGGCCAGTTAAAGAACAATAGGATTTCTTACAATCAACGACTCCACGCCATGCGTTACAGGCACACCGTCCACTTTGAGCTCCTACAGACCGTCAGGTAGATCGCCGGATTCTTGCAGAAATTTCGACCTTCTTCGGGACACAAACCCCACGAAGATCATCTTGAGAAGAATCATACGAGCTGAGCCGATAGAAACCTTGAGGGGCCCTTCTCCAATGGCTGATATGATTCATGCTGGAGCTTCTCTGGCACAATTTCGTGCGGCCTTGGACCTGCAAGACGATGGAGAATAGGTTTTCCAGATGTTATGGGTGCGTGTCTGTGTATTATTTTCGTACGGAAGGCTTCTCTCCCTCTCTTCATCCGGAGCCTTTGGAGAACTGATCGACTCGACGCGTAGCGCCACATCAAAGAGAATCTTCATAAGAGATGGCACTTGATGAACAATGAGGAATGGGAGGCCATGTGGACGAGCATTGAAGAATTGGCGGCGAACAAGAAGCAGCTTCGACGAGCGTTGTTAGATCCCGAAACGGGCGACATCAAGAAAGAGCGGAAGATTCAGAAGGCATTGGAGCTGCTATTGCGCAAAGCATCCAAGCAACTCAGTAGGTCCCACGAGTGACGACGTTGGCCATACTGACGTGGGCCCTAACGGACCCCAAAGACAAGGTTCGCAAATCGCGCTCGTCTTCCGACTCGCCCAGGGATGAGCAAATCCGAGACCCCCCGGTTGCCTCTCGCGTCTTCTACAACCCGGCTCGCGGAAGCACACAGCTCGAGCATCCGGCTACGACCACCGAATGATAGGCGTCACTTTTCGATGTGATATCTTACCATCTATCTCTCCGCCGCGATCATTTCTACGATAGTCATACATTCAGTCTCACGCTGGTGACAGAATACATGGAGCAGCTCAGCAGTAATCGCCAATGGCTACTGTCGGCATCGCCATGAAGATCAAGCCAATCTTCATCGGAAGTGCGATGGAAGTCAAGGTAAACATCATCGTTATGGTGATGAAGGTTCAGACAATCTTCATCATAAGGACGATGACGATTAATGGCCGCTACTGCTGAGCTGCTCCATGTATTCTGTCACCAGCGTGCGACTGAATGTACTGCCAAACCTCCCATTCGCCGACGAGCGGCCTGACCGTGGCCCAGACCGCAGACATGCAGCTGGAAATTCACAATTTCAATGGTGTGTCCATTGACGCCAGTCAGCAATGTCAGGAGGCTTCGGATTGACCAAGGACCTGATTCCCGTACGAGGATGCTACGAGGGCACGAACACGAATGCCAGCTCGGAATGCGAGAGTGCATCAAACCGTATTCGTGATCTCAACGGCTCAAGATTGCTCGATGCGTCAAGACCGCAGGTGGATATAAACGGTACTCGACGGACATATGGTCGTATGCAAAGCTACAGTTCCAGCGATCGTGGCCAGAGAGAAGGGTTTCGTCATGATTGTCAGATTCAACTGTCCCTTGTCGGATTCAAATTGAGCTGTAGCCCTAGCTACAGCTTGAGCTATAGTGGATTTTTTTTGGAAACGTCTCTCCAGTCTCTATCCTTTCCTCAATCATGTCATCGTTCGTTCGTGGTCGCACCACATCGACCTTGCTGGTAGTGCTACTGATCGGTGTTTCCATTGCGAGGGGACATCCCACTCGAAACGTTGGGTATGTTGTGTTAATCTCCCGGCTTGAACCTCAATGAATTGTCCCGAGTCCCATCCACAAACAGCTGATGAAAGCAATGAATCCATCAGGAGAGAGAACAATCGAGGGGACATCGTCACACATCAAGAGGATGCCGTCGTCCACAGTTTCCCGCAACCAATCCATGTCGAGATTTCACCAAGCAAGACATCTCGACTTCGACGTCGTGGAAGGCCAGGATACACGGTTGAAGAGCTCGCGGCCGCCGGTCTCACGGAGGAAGAAATCAAGGGCTTCACCACGGGACGGGACGCAAGAATGGCTCAGGCGAGGATGAAGCGCGAGAATGAAAAGGCTCTAGCAGCCAAACAGTCACCTCCGCACTCGGCCGAGGCCGTTGAGAACGTCGCGAAAGGCTCGGCAGCAGCGTATCAAAAGTCCATGAGGATCTTCAAAGCGCTTCAAGCCGGGAACATCGCGGAGGCGACGAGGTTACGCGAAGCAGCGCGAGGGATTCGTAACGCGATTCCGGACGAGACGTTGATCAAAGCGCTCAAGGACGAGGCGAAAGTGCAGCGGTTCAAAGAACTTCGATCGATGATGAGCGAGTGGGAACGTATTAATCAAGAGGCTCGAAGCATTGGTCGAAAGCTTTACAAGGAAGATCTATCTCCCGATCATCGTCGGCTTGACGATGCAACGTACGAGTATCACCATATGCTTCGAGAGATTCATGCATCGCTGGAACAACCTGGAGAGCAACCGATCCGACGACGCCGGCGGAATCACAAGGACGCCGAGCTCAAGGCGCTGCTCGATCTCGAATCCTTGGGCGACTTCGCCAAGGGGCGCCGGCTGACGACGGAATATAATGGCTATTGGAGGGAGGCGATAGCGTCGTCGCGAAAGATTGCAGAAATGATGTCCGCGAACCAGTTCAAGGAGCTCTTAAAGGGCAGGCGGCTCTACGATCACATGCTCGAGGTGGTTCGCTTGAAGAAAGAAGCGGTTCAACGAGGTCAGAACCCTCCTTCGCACCGATTGGAAGCAACAGAGCCGCCGCTCTTCACGCCCGACGAGGAGCGGAGAGTCAAGCAGGTACTCGATCTTCAGGAAATAGAAGAATTCGTGGATGGAAAGCGTGCGCAGCGTCGTCTGGCACAAGCCCAAGCCATCAATGAAGTAGAGCCCCGGGAGGGTCGGAAACCCTTGAATACCCCGGCGGAGCTCGACAATCTTCAACGCCAGCTGGATCGGTATTTAGAGCTGCTCAAGAAGGTCGACCAAGGGCAACCGCAGCAGGATCCGCAAGAAGCTGACACCAACCCTCGCCCCGTCTCCAACAAGCAGTCATCGGCACAGCCTGGTCGACGAAAAAAGGTTCGGAAGGGTTCAGATGACCCATCATCGACAGACGGACCTCTTAAATCCGTCAGTCACCATCCATTATCCCTCGTTGATCAGATGAAAGCCGGCTGGAAGAACCTTGGCGATCAAGGGCAAGCCATGCTTCATTCGAATCATCGGACGTTCTCTTGGCCCTCGAAGCCCTCGGTTCTATTTCCAGAAGTTCCCGTTCGAATTGGTTCTCGAGGTCCAGCTAGGATGGCAGGTCCTCTTCCTCTCTAACACAAGAGAGATCGACGGTTCTCAGACAAAGAAAAATGATCGAAGTTAGGCTAGACCTAAGACAAGATCGTATTACTCGTTCAACATTAAACATGAAATTGTGATTGCCTATTTTTGGTACT
>QQTW01002356.1_pt1 | contig 13653 bp, 8 predicted proteins | sample 1904831 | NCBI WGS metagenome assembly QQTW01 (sample SAMN09435610, study PRJNA476489) | Subsurface metagenome, whole genome shotgun sequencing project. | reverse complement strand
AAAAGTAAAAGTTGTGAGCGGCTTCGCCTTGTCCACCGCCTCCAGCACTATGTTCGCGGCTTTTGCCCTTTCACTATTTGATGCCTACTTCTTTTGTGCACTACCTATATGTGCACCAGTTTGTGGGTAAACATAAGTGTATCTGTAAGACCAGCACCCTGATGAGAAAAATTATGCCAACTGTTAATGTCTTCATATCGTATTCGCATGCAGACGAGAAAGCGCTAGAGCGTCTTCACAAGCACATGGTGATGCTGCGGCGCGAAGGCAGTTTGAGCGCGTGGACTGATAACGCCATTCTTCCAGGCGGAAATCTAGGTGGTGATATCAACGTTGCTCTGCAAGCTAGCGCAATATTCATTGCTCTGGTTAGTCCCGACTATTTGGCTTCTAACTACTGCTATGAAAAAGAATTCCAGCAAGCCCAAGCGCTCCATGACGCGGGGAAACTTCGGATTGTGCCGGTGATACTTGAACCGTGTGACTGGCTGAACTCGCCGTTTAAGGAGTTCATGGCGCTTCCTAAAGACGGCCAGCCGATCAGCAGCTGGACGAACCAGAACAACGCTCTTCTTGATGTCGTGACTGGTCTAAGGCGTGTATTGACTGCGCCTGCTTCTGCAAGTGCTGCTCCGGCTGGCACTGTGAGCACCCCTGACCTGAGCCCGGCCAGACGGCCGCGCGTCAAGCAGGACTTCGACAGCATTCAGAAATCAGATTTCGCCGATAAAGCCTACGACGTTATCAAAAATTATTTCCGTTCTTCCTGCGAGGAACTGAGCGGTGTTGACGACACGCTACGGGCCAAGTTCGAAGAGATGCACCCAAGAGCTTTTACGTGCACCGTGGTAAACCGTACGAAGATGAAAGGCGGGGAAGCTCACAACTTTTACTTTTCGGTGATAGCTAACGAGGCAAGGAAGGATTGATAGCCACTCTGTCGAATTTACTGGCACAAGTAGGACTGATCAAATGTTCGGTCTGAATTACCAGATCAGAAACGGATCATGGAACAAAGGAGCTAGTAAAGATGAGACGACAAAGCAGCGGCTTAGGGATGCTCAAATCCGGGGGCATAGTCTTTGCCCTTTTGGTTACATCTGCTACGCTAACTTCTTCCTCTGGCTGCGGCGGCGGTGATGGCGGGAACAGTGACCCCATCGTTGTTCCTACTCCTACTCCTACTCCAGCTCCAACTCCTTTCATTTTACCCACTGCTTCACCTGGTCCGCCAAGTTCTTCGCAGCCAGTGATTGTGGGCAGGTCCTATAAAATTACTATACCCCTCGCAGGAATCCAGCGATTCGTTGCCAACATCAAGGTCGTGAACACTAATACGATAACCGGGGGAGCTACAATAATTATCATCCCGGAAATGCAAGATGAGTACGCTGACATAGCTGGCCAAATAATCGATTCAAACAGTGGGTCGGCAATGAGCATTGCGGGAGATTTTGTCTTTTATCAAGAGTCCAATCTTGATGCGTCAGGATTAGGTGGTCCATCCGAAGTGACCCGAAGCATACGTCTTTATGGGATACTACCCGACGCTATAGGGCGTGAGTCGCAAGCAACTTTGACAACTGCCGGAGTTGAGTACGTGGGCGTAGTTACCCTAATTGATGTGCCCGTACCTTCGCCAGCGCCGCCACCCGCCGAACCTGGCTTTGAAGCGAAAATGATCGGACAATGGAGAGCAGTCGCAGTGCCGGAAGCCCCCCTATATCCTCTCGGAAGCGTTCTCGAACTCAGCGGGGGGAGAAACACCTACACCGTCAACGTCCCGACCCAATACGAAGAGGGTGAGATATTCACCTCATCGGAGCGCCGTTCGGGAACCTGGAGCTCGGAACAAAATCTCCTCAAACTCGATGAGCTCGAATACGCTTATGACGGTGACGACAGCCAAACGTTTTCCCCTGATGAGATAGAGGTGGAAGACAACTCCGATGACGCAGTGTCAGATGACTACCGCAGATACTCCGTTACCTTTTCAGAGAACCGGATGACAATTTATGATCCGCTTTTCGCAGAAACCCACGTATTCGAGAGGATGTAGACCAGTAGGAAGCATCCTGATTCATCGCTCATCCATTAATAATCGAGAAGAAATCTCACCGACTTATGGATAATTGCAGTTCCGATAGGTTTCAATGAACCGGACCGGATATTCATGAACCCGTGCAAGGCATTTCTTCATTCCGTTCTGCTCGATTTCCTTTAGATCTCCATAATAGTCGTAACATTTTTTTTCATTTGGATATCGATCCCGTGCCAGGGGGATGTTGAGGAAAAAACCGCACCCGTCGTCGGATTTCTCGTACCCACGGAGATCAAAGCTTACCTCACCGGTGCTATCCGTTCTTGCGTCATTACTCCAGGGGCACGAGCCGAGCTCACAGCGTTCGTGTCGCAGTTTGACCAGCCTGTTTCGCACGATCTTCCCGCCGGTCGTACGACGCACCGTCAACTTCAGTATGCACTGGTTGTTGCTATCAAACTTGGCAAACTGCTTAAGTTTTTGGTATGGCCGCACATACTGGATGTACCGATTACAGTTGCCACTTAGCTTGATTTTATCGACGTACACCGAACCATCGTAGCGAACGGCGTGGCAGGATGTTCCCCATCCTAAAAACAACATAACAATGACTATGAGTGACGATGCATTCTTCATTGTCACACTATAAACGGAGAAATTTTTCGAGTATAGCTTTCTCAGTGTTACTAAAGGCCGTATTGCCTCCCTTATCTGTGGCATTCTCCCTGTTACCCCTTTCAAACACTCGATCGGCGTTATAAGAGAACAAATTATACGGGTGCCTCCACAGTAAGATTACTCTTGACGAATCTTTCGTCTCGTTTATAAACTCAGAAAGTTCATACTTACATCCGGCATAATCCGGGTTTTTATCCGCGTTTTCGGCTGTTCCTGCGTTCTCCCCATGCTCCTTAGAATAAACTACGTTTCCGTCATTTGAGTACACCTTGTATCTGGCGCTATCCCCAGACTCCTGAGGACCGCAGTTTTCAATGGTTTTATCGATAACGCCGTGCGACTCTAACAACTCCCGCTTTACCCGGTATTGGAAAACCTTTGTCTGTCCGCCAATCGAAGTGGGCAGAGTCATGCCTTTTATGGATGATGGGGCCGAGAAATCTCCGAAGTCTTTTTTGTTTCTTGACCGACGAAATCTTAGGCTGTTCTTAACAGCACTGAAGGCCTTTGGATCGTGTTTCAGGCCATCCAATATACCGGTCGAAATATTTTGGACGTCTTTTTTGAAAGATTCATCTGTAGAATATTCGTCTTCCAGTGATGGGCATATAATCCAGTTAACTCGCTGATAGTTGTACTTACTTTTTTCGTCCTTCCTATATAGCAGGAAACTGTTGGCAAAGTGTCGCCCCCTCGACTCCATCTGTAAGTCATCCGGATCGTCCGGCTTGTGACTAGCAGGCCCGTCCGCATGAAAACTGAAGTGTACGATCACATACATCTTCTGTTTTTCACTAGAACTTATGACCGCGTTCAGCAAAGAATTGACTCTTGCATAATCCGTTTTGATGACAGGTTTCGAATTGTCCGCAGGACTTTCTTTCGTGTAGGGAGCGAATGCAATTTCGAATTTTGCGAGCCCGTGAGTATTTTTATACTTGTTAATGACCTCTGCAAGATTCTTGCGGCTTGTAGGTCCCCAATGGTTGAGGAACACGGCTTGGAGACCTCTTCTACCTTTTATCGAACTCGCCCGCGTTGTTGAAGAGGTTGAGGCTGCCGTCCTCAAGGATTCTCCAGAAACCGACGACGCTACCTTATTGTCCCCGCCACATCCGGCGCTGAAGGTCAGAGCAGCAAGAGCAAGCAGTTGTATCGCAAGCGTTATCCATTGAAACTTCATTCAGGCAACCTCCGTTGACTATTATTTATTGGTTGCTTACCTGAATCCTTCTTCGGTCCCCTGGTGTTATCCCCAACACCTTTAAACATACAAGGAACCAGACCTTTCCTTGCCATGGAGTGTGCGGCGAGGTGGTCAAGAACGCTTCTTTCGCTAATGGTAAACAAACCCTACAAATCAAGCCTCCTTCAGCTCCAGATGAACTGTATTCTGTCCTTTTGACGCGCGACTTTATCGACGTTTTAAGTGACATTTATCAGCGCAGGCGTATAATTATCATATGTTCGCTCCGGTCTTTGTCATCACCCCCTCCCTATCCCAGTTGCTAATGAGCATCGAGGCGTCACGGCAGGCGGTAATGGAACTGCCCGTAGATGTCGAGATGCTTACCTCCTTGCGCGAGACCGCACGACTCATGGCGACTCACTACTCTACGCAAATCGAAGGGAACCGCCTTACACAGGTGCAAGTCAAAGAGACGCTTACTGGGGCCAGATTCCCCGGTCGGAGCCGAGACGAAGCCGAGGTCAAAAACTACTACCGCGCAATTCAGGAGGTTGAACGACTATCCGAGGAACTGGGCCCGATTCGTGAGACTGACATCCAGAATGTTCATGGGTTGGTAATGAATGGACGCCTGTCCCCCACTCCCTACCGCGATGGGCAAAACGTCATACGCGATAGCAATTCTGGAAGCATCGTTTACATGCCCCCGGAAGCCAGCGATGTGCCAAGCCTGATGGCGGAACTGGTCGACTGGATTGGTAACGAAACAGAGCGGAGCGAGTTGCCGATCCCAATTATTGCGGCCCTTGCACACTATCAGTTCGCCACAATTCACCCCTACTATGACGGCAACGGACGGACGGCGCGCCTCCTAACCACGCTTATCTTGCACAAGACCGGTTACGGTCTCAAAGGCATCTACAGTCTGGAAGAATACTACGCCCGTAATCTTTCCGGGTACTACGCCGCGCTTACGGTCGGTGGGTCACATAACTACTATTTAGGGCGTGCCGAAGCGGACGTTACGGGTTTCATAAACTACTTTTGCAGTGGGATGGCGGAAGCATTCACAGCGATCAGAGCCCAGGCGGTAAAGGCGTCAGCACGAGGCACTGCCGACCAGAGACCTTTATTACGATTCCTCGATCCTAAACAGCGACGACTGCTCACGCTGTTTCAAAGGCAAGGAACAGCCACCACTGATGAGATAGCCCTGCACCTGGGACTCAGTCGGCGCACTGTCGTTGCACTTTGTCGCGACTGGCTACGGGATGAATTCTTAGCTTTGAACGATCCGTCCCGAAAAAATCGTTCGTATCGTCTTGCCCCGACGTATGAAGCGGCGATTAACAATAACTGATTCTTCTGCAAGCATGAGTGACTGGCGGCTGCCACCCGTTAAAAAACTTTAAATGTCCTCATCTTTCACGGAATATAAAGCAAGGAGCACGTACTACAAGCATTGCTGAAGTGGCTTCTTAATTTCATTGAATACTCCAATTATGAGGACGAATCACAAGGGAACTTCCAGTGATTAACAAAGCTGCCTATGATGATTTACATAAAAATGTTAAATATAATTAACACATGAAGTGTAAAATATAGTATAATCGCATATGCCTTCTCTTAGCGACCTACCCGCGATTTGCAGCACAGACGAAGCGGCAAAACTTATTGCCTCTTTAGCCCCATCATTTGGAATAACATCTACACTTCCAGACACCCGCACACTGCGTCTTTGGCGGACGAAAAACCAAGTTACAGTAAACGGGCGCCGTACAACATTACGCAACCTGCTTGAGATCTTAGCAGTGCTCAAACTGCGGCAAGAGGGCTTGACCCAACAAGGTGCAGTCGAACGAGTTCTGAAGCTCGATGAGCAGCGCCTCCGTCAGTTGATAACAACAGGGGAGGAAGCATTCGTCACACGTGGAGATGCAGAGCCGCTCATTACCCTACAACTACTGTCAAAAGGTATACTTGAGCAGTATCAACGTCTGAGTAAAGGAGCGATCGTAGGGCATACAGAGGCCCGGAAAACTGGAATTGAGAACACCCCACTGAGCCTGCATCAGGCTATGGCGCGTCTCGGCCGTCATTATTTCAGTGAAGGCAACGAAGATCGCGCTTCAAGTGTTCATTGCCTTCTAGTGTTGTGTACCAATCCCCTATCAGATTGGGCGCCACATGCAATCGGTGCTATAGAAAAGTATAGAGACGCTGTTCTTATCGACCCTCAATATCTGGTCCCCAACGAAGATTGCGAAGTCATAGCTGAGGAAGCAGGGGGAACTAATTTGAGTGACCTTGTAGAATACCACCTCCATGAAGAACTCCGTGGGACTCTCAAAAAGCTCGGTAGTAGTGCAGATATGGGGTATACACTCATTCGCGAATTTATTGGACGGCACCCCCTTGCAGTAGAAAATGAACTTCAGGCTTTATACCAAAACCCGGAGCTAAATAACGACGCTGTAGCTTTTGTCCGAAGCATCTACATGCCGGTCCATGCGGAATACGCTGTCGGAGGAATATTACAACGATGTGAAAACTGTAGCGCGCTAATTGGAACAGACAATCTTTGCATTCTTGGAAGCTGCCGCGATAAAAACTTGCCAGTACGCACGTCAGATGTTTCCCTCCACGAGGCGTTTTTAGCCCGACCTGAAGTACTGAAATATTGGGTTGACCCTGCCCAAGAAGAATTGCGCCTCTATGATGCACTCCGAAAAAATAAAATAATTGCCGACAAGGCATTGCTTTACCCATATAGCGACCGGTGTGACGTTTCTGTGGGCGAAGATGTCGGTGTTGATGTCAAAGATTATCGAGACCCGGTGCGACTCGCACAAAGACTCAACCGATCCTTGGGTGACTTTGAAAGGTATCCCGATCGCATTCTCGCAATCGCCAGAAGACGGTGGTCCACAACATACAAAGAGCGGCTTATAGAACAATTAAGTCCCGAGAGGCAGGCACAACTACGTGTGATGAGCGTCGACGATGCCATTGCACATTTGACAGACAGTTTTGGAGGAAATCAACTTGCGCTCTAAGCCCGAACTGTGGACACGACAGGAGCGGATTCAATGGGGGTGCGTCCTCATGAGTTTGCTCGGCGAATCCAGTCTTCAGCATCTTCATGTAGTCCTTGCGGGCCAACGTTCCGTCGGGCGCTCTCGCCAAGTGGCTCCATTTGAGTCCGCTGTTCAAACTGCCCGAACTATTTTAACGGACATAATCACAGAAGGTTCCGTTCAGGGAGCCGTTTATGATTACCTTTCTGATGCAGCACATTGCAGCTTCGAAATCGACCCTAAGACGCTTCAGTTCTCACCAATTTACGGTCCCGGACTAGACCCGAACATCATGATGGCGGAGAAAACGTTACGTGAGGGTTTGCCTCGCCATCGTCATGGTCTAACCGTTGCGAATCCCGACAAGGATTTAATCGTAGAATTAAATAGAGAATTTCGAGTGCCAATTCGTATGCGAGGGTTTAGTTTCCCAGAAGTACGTCAGCATCAGAACCAGGATCGACCACGGCAAGAGATTACCGTCAAGTTTTCCGAGTTGATAGATTTAGCACGATCGCTCGACACCGAGGACCGTGAAGCAAATCGTCCAACAGAAGATTGGGAATCACGGATGGCGGCAATCAATCTCCAAGCTACAACCGGAAGTGGCTTACAAGATTCTGACGTTTTCGACCTCACTGGCCTGAAGCATCTTATTGGTCTACCCGGTTCCGGCAAAACTACGCTCATCAGCCTTCTATGTGTCCTGCTTAAGCGCCGCGGGCAACGTGTGGCTGTGTTCTTCACTTCGATTGAGACGGCACGCGAGTACCTAGAGCGGCTACAACGGTATGGTGTAAAAGTAGCCATACTGATGGGCCGTTCGACCCAGACTCACCGTCGCCACGTCAATCGGATGGCAGAACTGCTAGCAGGACAAGGTAATGGGGGTTTTGGTCACAGTCAGATAGGAACCGAATTATTCGCGACGTGTTGTCCACTCCCTGCCTTCGCCGACTCATGGCCGGAGAAATGGGAACTTGGCGAAGCCCCTTGTGAATCTATCTATGAAGCTGGATCAGATGAGAGGAAACTATGTCCTGCTTGGGAATTGTGCGGAAGAGTGAAGAATCAGCGCGAGCTTGTAACTGCCGATGTATGGCTCGGTCATATTTTGTCCGCTGACACTTATGTTCCAGCCCATACTAGCAGTGAGCGACAAAGGTACTTTGAGTTTATCGCGGAACAGTTTGACCTAGCGGTCATTGATGAATGCGATGAGACTCAAAAGGTATTAGACGAACATGGAGCACTAACTCTTAAACTCACAGGGGATGATGACAGCCAGCACATCGCTATCCAGCGTCTTACATCACAACTGGCAGCAAACCGGATACGCGTCAGTGACGACATGCTTCGGTATATGTTGCAGGCGAACGAGTTTGAGCGTCATATGTTGCGCTTCCTGAGGCGAATCCGGCTGATGTTTCAAGACAAACGCACTAGTAAGTTCGCTTCTAGCTATAGCGATAAATTGTTGACCGCTAACTTCCTTATCCGAGAATCATTAATTGCTGCTGGGACAAACGACAAGTTTAATACCAAGGCGTTATCTGCCCTCTCCGATTTTTGGGAACGTGCGATGTACCGTGCATTTTTCTTCCGGGGTGACGATGAATTCGGTTGGCCCAAGGCTGAGAAGTACGCAAACGACTTAGATTTAGAAGTTAAAGACGCCAACGAACGCTGGTTACGGGTGAATCGTGCTCTCAAACGATACCTTGCACAGGACCATGCCTCAACGGCAGACGAAGTGCTGGATGAAATTGTGCAGGAACTCGCTCTACTTTTTCAATCCCCTTCGGCAGATTTAGTACGGGACCAAGTACGGCTACTGGTTACAGTGGGGTTCACTATTGCCAGCTATCAACGCCTCACGCGTTCCGCACGACCTCTTGCCCAAAGGGGTGAAATACCAGATGAACTTGTGTTGTCAAGGACTTCTCCTGAAATCCGCGAACTTGTACCCCGGTCTATCCTTGGAACATTCTCAGCAGTACGATATCGGCGGTCTCCAGACAAAGATGGCTTTGAGATTGATTACGTAGCCATGGACGCCGCGCCACGCGTTTTGATGCATCGTCTTCATGAACTCGGACGAGTGAACGTTCTCCTTTCGAGTGCTACCTCATGGATGAAGCCGTCGACAGAGTATCACGTCGAAAAGAAACCGGATTACGTTCTTTCGCCAGCAACCAATGAGGTTGGCATTGTGCGCCTGTATGTTTCACCTCAGTATCATCCATCTACGAAGAAGCCATTGCGCTTCTCGGGCGGCGGTGGCGAACGTGACGAAAACTTAAGGCACATGGTCACCGCTCTCGCCCAGCCAGACGTTGATGGTTTGAGCGAGTTAGAAAGGGCTGTCCGGTCCGTTGCTACAACACTGGGCAAAAAACGTATGGCCGCACTGGCTGTTAATTCCTACGATCAAGTGCAGGCTGTTGTCGAACAAATTAACGACGTGAACCCAGAGCTTGGGCTTCGAACTCGCGGAGTTGTAAGGGAACTTCCTAGCGATGGAACACGTGTCCGCTATATTCTAAGAGGGCATGTAGAAAGCTTGGGGGCTAGTGACAACATCGACGTTTTGGTATTTCCCATCGCTTCTTTAGGGAGAGGCGTGAACATCGTAATTAGAAGCTCTGATGAAGATAATGGGAAAGCTGCGGTGGGCTCTGTGTTCTTCCTGACAAGACCACACCCAGCAGCGGGTGACTTGGGACTAATGCTCTCCCTACTCTCGCATGCCACCCACGCGCTCGACCGCGAAGACTTCCGCGAGTTGTCGCTTACCGAAGCGCGGCGTGTTTATGATGTCGAACGATACCGGATTTATAAACGTGTTGCTAACCTACTAGCCCGACCAATGAGTGCTAGTCGTCTCGACAGAGATACGCTGTTCAATTTTGCCGCAAACCTTCTTGTCCCAATCCTACAGACCGTGGGTCGAGGCATGCGTAAACGGATGCCGGTCTCTGTGTATTTCGTGGATGCCGCATGGGCACCCCATAGCGCCGAAGGAAAGCCGGAAACCGATCGGTCAAGCATATTGGTAGTCATGCAACGGGTGTTGGAAGAATGCTTCACTGACCCCGACCCAGACATCCGGGATATTTACCAGGCACTATACGGCGTATTTCGCGAAGCGTTTAATGATATTCAAGGCTTGCATCCGCCTCGTGACGCCCCCCGCAGTAGCAGTGCCATGTTCAATCCTTGTTCTGTATCTAGTGAGACTGACCTGGACGGTTACGATCCTGACGCACAGAGGGACGAGGACGATGAGCCAGTAAGTGTGTTCACGTCATTCGTTGATGAAGACGAATTTTCAGAAGAAGGCGAGGTTATATAAGATTGGAAGCATCTAGTTTCTCTAATGAAACAGTGGGTAATGCCGAGGGTACTAACGTACTACCAAAGCAGTTAATCGAAAAACGTTATCGCGATAAAAAAGATGAGCCTACTCCTCTAGCCTTCACCATTGATGATGCGGTTCCAAAAATGGAATACTCCGTCTCAGTTGTGACATGGAGTGCTGCTGCTTTGAGTTGCCTCAAGCAACTTGATACCGTTTTGCGTCAACAAAAGCCAAGGATTAGTGTCCCTATAGTAGGACTTAGAGGACGTATTGAGTTGGTAGACCCTCTCACCCTCCGCGTGGATCGCAACGTTGGCTTATCTTACTTCGGCACCATAGCTTGGACCCATACCACACCACAAGAATGTACAGAGTCTTTCAACGAAACTGTTTTGGGCTGGCTGACAGATGATGTAGCGGACGCGGCGAAATGCGAGCCAGCCCAACAAATTATCGAGGATTTGAAACGTCTCGCGCGAACACAATCCGCAGTTGAGGCGGTTCCACGAGTTGCTCGCCCGTTTGATTGGAATACCGGATTAAGCAAAACCGCTAAGCCAGCATTGTCGACCACCTATGCAGACCTGGCAGATTTCGTTGCTCGCGAACTCGAAGGCAAAAATGTGTTTCCGGAGCTGCCGCCTTTGCGCAGAATCGCCGGCGGGCAACTAGAACAAAACCAGGCAGAATTAATAACTGAGCCTTTCGTCTTTGGCACAAGAGAGCGCTTCAGTATAGTCGTCAGGATACGCGTGTTTAGTTATCCAGGTAGACCCAAGCCGATTGTGAGTGTCGAGTTTTCGCGAAGAGTTTGGACAACAGGACTGAAGCAAAAGTTCGGTGCCCAGACCGTGTCCGCGTACGCACTTCCAGATGGCAGTTCTCGCGCCTTCTCTTTTACCTTACGTCAAGAAAAAGCAGAGGCCAATACATGGGTCTACAAACCTGAAGGTGACTTCGGCCCGATTGAACGCAAGTTTTTCACCGGTAAACCACTCACCACCGATTATATTTTAAAACAAGGGCATCGACTTCCTAAATGCAAGCTCCTCGTATCGCTCAAACATGGCACAGGAGAACGATCCGAAGCGAAGAGTGGCGTTCCAGATTTAGACAAAATGGAAGGCTACCGGGGGATTGAAGAAATCCTCAAACCGATCGGGTTATTACCTTGGAGTGGATTGAGTAAGGTCGAAAGTACGGCCCGCCCGGCAAAGGACCGAGACCAACATTGGTCGAAGCGTGATAGTGATAGCGAACCAGACCAGAAAAAATACATCAAATGGTTGGCTGATGCCCGCGAGTCACTAAGTGATTCTTATTCGGGCAAGCACCATATCATTATAGCTGTGCAACCAGGATACGATGTTGACGCAGACGCTGTATTTGTCGAAGGCCGCCTGAAAGACATCCTGCAGGGAAGCGTTCTAACCACAAGGGTACCAATATCTCCCTTAGTTCATGGACCTCGTAAAACACTCCCCGGTAAAGAATTCTCGAACCCTGCTGAGCGTGCTGCAACACGTGTGGCTGAGTGGCAAACGTTCATCGAGTCGGTGAAGCGTTGGGAATTAGATACAGAACAAAAAGTCAACGGTGTCCTGGTGATAGCTCACGAGTGGTATCCAGGGAATTCCCATGATGATAGCGTGAACAAGCGGGCAGCTCGCATTGCCATTGCCGAAGGCCTAGGTGTACCTGTTCAGTATCTTCTCCCACGCGCTCAACTTACTGATGAAAGTAAAGCAACTGAACCGGAAAGTGGGGAATTTTCATGCGAGCAGAAGATAGATAAAGGGTTTGAGAACAGACTTATGATTGCTTGGCTTGACCTAGCATTTAAGAGTCTAGGACGGGTCAAGACAGCGAAAGTAATCAAGGAAGGCGTCAATCTTTATGACACAAGCAACCTTTTTGAAGCTTATCCGGACAAGATTTTGGCACTGGGGGTGATACGCCGGAATAAAAGTCGTTTCCGTGCCAATGAGCGAAGCTTCCTACCCTATGCCATAGAACTCGACGTTGAACAGGGCGTCTGCTCTGCTAGTTTCGCTTACGAAGATCCCGCAACTAAGAATCTTACTTTTCCAGATCCTTTGCCGTTACCACAAGCCCTTGTAAAACTGGCTGTGTTGGGGCCTGTGGAGTTGACAAGTGAGCAAAAGGACCGCAAGAAGCACCTCGAAGAAAGGACCCAAGCGTTTTTCAAGCACGTTTTGGCGAGTTTCGGGCGTCGAAGCATGCGGCCACTAGTCCTTATCGACGCCGACAGCAGCAAAACGGTTTGGCCATGGCTTAAAGATGATGTAATTGACCCACAAAACGTGCATCTCGCGGGTGGGTACAATGCCCAAGTTGCCTGGCGACATGCAAGCTTAGTGCGAGTCAGAACCGACAATAGCCCTAAAGTACTCTGGGATGGCGAGTATCACGGCGTTATCACTGGCACTGACAAAGAAGTACGGTATTGGGCTCCAGATTGGGCAGAGGCAGAGCTGTTCCGAATCACAGACACGATCAAGACGAACCTCTACCTGTCGTTCGGAAGTTCCATCCGCACAGGACGTACCAAAGGTAAATCTTGTTACCATGAGGTCGAAGGCATGAAAGCTATCGGTCGGACTGGAAAGTTTGAAGCCGCAATCATGAAGCGCCATACGGATGCATGGACGACGCCCATAGGAGTCGAGTTGTTCGTTGTCCGTACAGGTGAACGATACGCTCAACGAGCGTGTAAGTCTTTCCCGAGCCTGGTCCGGCTATAATAAGAACCGGCCCTTCGGTTGCGTGAATCGCCTTTAGTTGCTCTGAATTGGCGGTGTTTGTCCGCCCCGTGTTCTCGTTCATCTGTCCTCTTCGCCGCTGCTATTTTCGCCTAATACGCAGGTTTTTCCTGCCAAGCTACTTATTTGGTCTATCTACTGCGAAGAGATATGAAAATTCGGAAAATTGTTTGAAAAACTTTCGTACTTGATTAAAACGTATCGGTCATGTCATAGCTCATATAAATGATCGAAGTCCCAATCCAGATTTTTAGCGACACGCCTCCTAAAGTTACGTGAGGAAAAATAACCGGTCACGGGGAGGGATGATTGGCCGGTTACTCGTCTGCCTAATGTGATGTTTTGTGCTCAACAGACTGCAAGGAAGCATTAGAATAGGCTACGCTTTTTCCGCCTCTAGTTCTTCTGGCTCCTCGTCGTCAAGATCGTAATCTGCGATGTATTCTTTTAGAACACGCTCAAAGAATAATGGGGCAGGCTTCCCGGTCCATTCGCCAAAATGCGCGTAGCATTGCCGAAGCCAC